>Ga0222715_10003821_pt1 | contig 13312 bp, 4 predicted proteins | sample C33_9DmetaG_FD_165056 | JGI IMG/M metagenome (GOLD analysis project Ga0222715, IMG submission 165056) | Estuarine water microbial communities from San Francisco Bay, California, United States - C33_9D | ecosystem: Environmental > Aquatic > Marine > Unclassified | place: USA: California...
CATCGTATCCAACAGAAGATGCAGTTCCAGTGAATCTAATGCTAGAGATACCTGCACTTTCAACTAAAGTGTAATCTTCAAGTTCTGCTTGTGCTCCTTGAGGTCCTTGGAATACGCCATTAATAAGTATAACTGCATTATTTGTAGAGAAACCTGTTATATTTTGATTGTTGGCAGTGAGAGTGAATGTCTTACCAATTCCAGTAAACTGGTTTGAAATTCCATCAAAGATATAATTTGATTCATAGGTTTCTTGTGCGGTGTTAGGTGTACCACTTCTTAGGAAAGTTCTACCTTGGAAAGTAGAATGAGTTGTTATTCCTGTCCAATCTCTATCATTTGGTGGATTTGTTGTAGAACCTATAGGGGTTGGACCATAAGGTGCTTCTGCAAAGTGTATTGTATTCTCAATAATGTTGTAATTACCATCAATAACGCGAATGATATCACCTGCAGAGTGAGTTGATAAACCTGTTCCCATCCAAGGTCTATCGACAAGAACTATGTTAGTGCTACCAAGACCAACTGTATTAATCTTCATGATTTCATTATTAATTTGAATCAAATTACCACCAAAGAATGATGTTATTCCTGAGAAAATAAGACGACTATCAACAGTTGATACGTTTTGTGCTAAAGTTGTGGTTAAAGAAGTTCCTACAATTGGAGATTGGAAGTAATTATCAATTGCAATGATATTTTTAGCATTTTGATTAGTTGATGTGAATGAATGAGAAGTTCCAATACCAACTGAAGTGATATCAAAGACAGTAGGATTACCTCTTAAGGCATCAGCAGCACTTCCTGCTAATTTAATAGTGCTCTCATTTACTTTAACAATATAAACATCTGCAGGTAATTTGTCAGTTGTACCAATGCCAGTAACAACAGTTTGTGCAATACCTATCGCTTGAGTTGTTCCTGCTCCAGCATAAGAATAGCGAACCCTCTCACCAGTTACAAAATAGTGATCTGGCATTGTTATACTATTTGATCCAGTGCTTACAATTTGAGAATTACTTCCATCAAAATATCTTAAGAAAATGGGATTTTGTCTATGAGTCAGATCAAAACTTCTTCTTACTGATCTATCAGTTCCTTCATAGTTGCCAAAACCACTGGTTATTTCTGCATTTGTAAGATCTATTGAATTCTTTGAAATACTCTCCTTGTTAAAACTCAATGCATTTTGGAAAACTCTTACCTGAACATCAATACTTGGTTCTGGGGTGAATGTTAACTGAGTTCCATTTGTACTCACAGCAGCACCAACAGATCCAAGAGAAGAATGTGTCTGTAAAATAGCATATTCTGTAATGGATGCACTTGATCCATCATCAACAACGATGACCTCAGACATTTGATATCTTTGGTTAGTTGTATCTTCAACACTTACAACATAGTATGCACAAGAATGATTATTAGGATATTCGGTAATTACAGTTTCTACAGGAGATCCTGATGCTGTAATAGATGCAATTCCAGAACTAATATATCCAGTGTTTAATTCATCTGTCCCAATTCCAGTAAATCCTGAGATAGAACTTGCAATTGAAATGGCAAAGGTATTAATTGTAACTCCTACTCCAAGTGCAGAATTTGGTTTAAAGTCAACTTTAAAGTTTGATCCATCAAAGTATGGAATATAAGTTCCAAGACCAGGAGATGCAATTGGTTGAAGAGTATCTGACGTAAGTTGTCCATATTCAATTAGATCAACATTTGTTCCATCATGAAGGATATTTAATTCATCCAATTCATAGTAAGAACCATCTGTTCCACCGATTTCAACTAATACTTTAGCAGATCTATATGTATCTGATATGGAAATAATATTAATTGCAGATGAAGAACCAGAAGAAATTGTCGTTTGACCAGATCCAATGGTCACAACATTTCCAAGTGTACTCTGACCAATTCCAATAATATTACTCTTTAGATCATGAGAAACAAAAGAAATATCATAGTCATTCACTGCAAATTTAATAGGATAGAAATTTAATTGACCCAAAGATCCACTGACATTAAAATCAAATGATCCCAAGTCAAGATAAGTTTCAACTCTTCCATATTGATTCAGATAACCATTTACATTATCATGAAGAAGAGAAACAATTAGAATTTGTCTTTCAGCAGTAAATCTCTTATCTCTTACATAAGTAAAATATTTTTTGGTTCTTGCTGATAATAACTCAAACTGATCAATAGTGCTAAATCTTGTGGACCTAGGAGTACTATTAAATTGATCACTTATATCATCAATAATAAGAACTCTATTTCCTACTGATTCAAAGTAATCAGTTAAAACTCTATTTTGAAGAATTATTTCATCAGAAACTAATCCTGTTCCGATTCTTGTTGTTCCCTCTGTTGCAAGATCAAATGTATAGATGCAATTCAAGTCGCCACTTCCAATAACATCAACAACAACATTTGCAACACTATCCTCTGCAAAAACATTTGCAGAAGTTCTATCACCATCTTGATTTTCAATCATTAAGTCAGAGAATTTCAAGAATCCTGAAGTATGATTCAATGATTGAACAGAATCATTCCAAGTTTCAAGAGGAACTCTTGATTTGAGAGAATATGAGAAGTATTGATAGTAATTATTATCTGCTATTCTCTGTACGTTATTGTTGAGGAATCCAGTATCATAAATCCATCCTTTATTAACTTTTGAAGTTGGTCCTAGTTTGATATAAGAATCAAATTCAATCTTTCTCTTGATAATACCTCTAGTATTTGAAGATTGTCCTGTCAAGATGTCTCCAATCAACATATCACTATCAGTTGAAACTTTAAGATACTCAATTTTGTTGTTCCAACTCTCTACGATACCAATTCCAGATTGAGAAATAACAGTTTCTCCAACAAAGAAATCATTCTTCTTAAGTTTTATATCAAAAATTGGAAAATTATTACTATTAACAACTCTACCTGTAGAAACGGTTTGATCAGGAACACCAGGAAACTCACCTGCAAATAGATAATCAGATAGATTGTAAGTTATAGAACCAGTATTTCCACCAAGAGCAGGATTTATTGCAGTAACCGTGAATAGTTTATAATCATAAGCAGATGAATTGTATCCCTTTGCTGTTGAACCGACGCCAACACTTGTATTTTCAATTAATACTTTATCTCCGACTGAGAATGGAAATACATCGCTAAATCCTGTATTGAATCCAACAGTTACATCTTTGGTTGTTGAATTATAGGATATTGTATTAATACCAACTCCATTAGAATTATTAATAGGAATAATTGTTGGAGTGGTATTATACATTCCATAAGTATTTTTAACAATTCTAACTTTAGTTGCACCAATCTCATATCTAAGATCTACATCAGCAACTACTTTTTTAGTAAATCCATCAATTACAACAAGTCCGGGAGGAGTTAAATAATTTTTACCTGCAGAAAGAATAGTAATATCTACAAATGAGGACAATGGTTCAATCTGAAGTATCTCTGGAAGATTTAGAGAAGGACTTAATGTTAGGTCAGTTGGATAATCAAATCCAATATTTTCTATTTCATTCTTAACAATGCTTCCTATTGACTTACTTTGTACTTCAAAAATAGCACCGGATCCATGATTACTAATTACTGTGCTTATTCCTGGAGTAAATTCATAATTGTAACCGCCATTAATAATATTGACTTTAGATACTGTACCATAAGCAGTAGACGAATTAGTTTCATAATAAAGATTTGAAGTTGTTTGATTATATGAATTTGCCTCTGGATAATCAGATAAATCAAAAGTAAATGTATTTGTTGTTCCAATACCAGTAACTCTATGAGATCCAGTATACTTACTGGAAATCAGATTAATTTGATTATGGTTATAAACCTCAGTATCTACGATTATCTCTTTCTTAATATCTCCAATAAAATCTTCATTTACATTTTCTAATCTGTAGAAGAAATTATCAGGAACATTATTATTCAGTAATATTGAAACTTTAGCAGTTGTATCAATACCAACTCTACCGCTTCTAATTACTTCAAAATTCTTAGATACTCCAGTTCCTTCAAATGCGTACCTATAATCAGCATCTTTATAGAAATTGAGATCAAAAGCAGAGTATAAAGTAGGTCCACTCAAGTAAGAGAGTGAAGAATCAGAAAGATCAAATGTAACTACTTTATTTCTGTATATGTCAAGTTGAGGATTAATTAGAGATAAAGTTCCATCAGAAGCACTGGTTATATTAATATAGTTTGGAACATTTAAATTTAGATCATATTTTGTAGAACAGAGACGTACCTTATCTTTTGTATAGTATAGAATGTAGTATATTCCCTCGTTGTATAATCCACCTGAAGGAGATGCTGAAGTATAAACAACTTTATCACCATTTTTGAAACCATGATTTTCTATGTAAATTGTATCTTCACTAGTATCAACATTAATTGCTAAGAATGAATGTGGTTTAAATACTACTCTTCTACTATTGTCATTATATTTTACTACAATAGTTTCAGTATCTTTTGGAACAGAAACCATATCAATAGTGTCTCCAACTGAGAGACCATGTGTTGATGCAGTTGCAACTGTTACAATATTCTTGGAAATTTCACCAACAATAGATTCTTTTCTTGTAGTAAAACTATGATGATCTCCAGTACCAAAATTCTCAAAGAATAGAAGTCCAACCGAGTTTGTTGTTCCAACTCCAACAAAACCTGTGCTTCCAAGACCAATCTTAACAGTTGAAACACCTATAAAATTATTTGAAATATTTGCAACATAAAGATCTTGTGTCTGTGGTAATGAGAAAGAAGAAATACCATCAAATACAAGAATCTCAGATCCTCCATTTGTAGAGTAACTTACTTTTTCACCAGTTCTTAATTGATGGTTTGGTAGATAAATTGATTGATAAGGAACAAATACCTGAGTAACACCAACACCTGGGAGCGAAAATACTGCAGTAGATCCAACACCAACAGATGCAATAGTTCCAATACCTACAGATTCTTGAGGATTAAAATAAATCTCTCTATTTACTGAATATGCATAATCAGTTTTAAATCCAGTATTAATTCTGAACTTTCTAGGATCTTCATAAAGTGGTGTAGTTGCTGTATATGCAGAACTTACTGTCGAATTATATTCTCTTAGTACTCTAATTCTTCCAGAGGCAGAATCTACATTAAGAACTTTTACCTTTTCTTGAGTTCCAATTCCAAGAATATCATTTTCTCTAATATAAGGAAACTCTAGAATTCCTGACAAATAGAAGTAGGTAGTAAGTCCAGTTACACCAATTGTTGATATGCCTAGAGTGGTTATAAAGTTATCTGTGCGAACTCCAATATTATAAGTCCCTTCTATTTTTGAGAAGTATGTATTTAAACCAGATACACTGACTAACTCAAGGTTCTTGAGACCATGTGGAGCAGTGGTAAATCCTATTATCTGACCAGAACCATCTAAAGTTGCAAATTCTACTGAGGAGAAAGAGGTTGTTGATGTACTTACATTAGTTACATCTTTACTAAAAACTTTTTCTATTTTTGCTGCGGCATTTAATCCACTAGTTCCCGAATTGTCAAATATTAATCTATCACCAACATTGTAGTTTGTGCCGCCAGTTAAAATCCCAATAGTTTCTACTTTTCCTCTTGATGCATAATTTACGTTTACTGTTTGGTTTTTAACCTTATCGGGATTGAAGATATAGTTATAAGAACTATTTGAACTCTTCAAAGCATAATTAAGAGTGCTTCTAAACCACTTAAAGTTATCAAACTTATATTCATCTTGATTGGATTCTTTACTAAAGTTAAAACTATTTGGTTGTGAATAGAAACTTGTTCCAATAAAATATGGATAAGTTGGTCTCTTGTATCCTCTGAAAGGACCGTCAGTATCTACCGAACCAGAACTAATGGTTGAGAAATATGCATAAACTCCATTTGGAAAATCTGGAGTTATACAGAATCTACCGTTATGCTCATCTAAATCACCATTTCCTTTAAATTCATAATCTTCATTGAAGAAACCTTGTGGAAAATAAGTCAGAGAAGGTCTATTTGTCTTGGAAACTAACTCATAACCAGAAAGCATTCCTTTTGCAGTTCCACCTGTTGGGGTTGAGAATCCATATGGACCATAAATTGGATTACCATCATATGCCCAACCAATTATAGGTGAGTGATATATTGAAGAAACTTCTTGATTATTGACTTCTCTAAGATCTGTTATTCCATAAAGAGTCGTATCTTTATTAGTATCCCCATCTTGAGATTTTGCATAAAGAGATTGTCTTAGTTTTCTTGGTGCATAAAGATGGCAATATTGTAATCCATATGAATCTCTATCTGACAATGCAACAACGCCATCATCACTTCCAAGTATATTGAAATACTTTTGAAATAGGTTAACAGTCCACTTTTGGATATTTGCAAATAATCTACAGTTTTGTCCAGCAGGAATCACATCTACTGTAGTTCCATCATCATATCCAATTCCACCATTTATCACTTTAACTTCAACTAATTGACCATTTTCAACGATAGGTGTTAGTTTTGCATAATTACCTCTTCCATTGATTAATAAATCTGGAGGACTATTATATCCAGAACCAGGTCTTGCAACTAAAACTTCAGTGATTTTTCCTTGATTATTAACTATAGTGATTAATTCTGCACCAGTTCCACTTCTTAAGTTAAAAATAGGTTGTCTATTATAGTTAATAACCTCTTCAGAACCATAATTCGATCCTTTTGCTGTCAAATAGACAGAATCGATACTTCCTCTAAAGATTGGTTGAATTTTTGCAGAAAAATTTTGACCAGAAAGAGTGGATACACCAATATTTCCAGTTATGTTTACAGATATTGGCGTATAATTGAATGTGTGAGTACCTGAACCAATAGAATTAAACGTTATAAACTGCTTAGTATCAAGATAATATGCTTTTGCAGTTGTTCCAAGTCCAACAGGTGCTAATTTAAAGGAATTTTCATCAATTTTTTTGACAACATACTGAGAAGTAGTGTCTAGTCCACTAATTACAGCACCATTAGTTGAGTATACTACTTCTTCACCTGTCAAATAACCATGAGATTCAATATTAATTGTGCTTAATGCAGTATTGATTCCTGAAACTGATACACTTCTTTCTTTATTTTGGTATCCTTCACCAGAATTAGTTACAATGATGTCAGAAATGACCTCTTTTCTAACTGCAGATTTAAATCTATGGATACCTGTTCCATAATCATTGAGATTGACTGTATTGATTCCAGATATTGCTTCACTTTCTTTTTCGTGAAGTTTTACATTTAATCCATCTATTACTGAGACATAATAAGATGCTTCGGTAGTTAGACCTGCAATACCTTTTTGACCATCTGGCAAGTAGATTACTCTTTCATAATCTCTAAACTTATGATAGGTAGCAAATCCAATCGTATCAGTAAATAGATTTACATTAGTTGAAGATGATTCTGCATTAAAGAAAGAATTGTGCTCAACAGAGACCATATTAATTTCTGCCGAAGCATTTCTGCCATTTCCTCCAGTAATAGTGACAAATGGTTTATTCACATAGTCAAAACCGGGATTAATTATTTCAATTCTTTGTAGAGATCCATTTACTGCACAAATACCTGTTGCTCCAATACCTTGAGAGTCAGATATATCCAAACTAGGAGGATTTAATACATCATATCCACTTCCTCTTGAAGATACATCTAGATTGTCAACCTGACCATAGAAAATGGTTTCTGCAGATTTATAGTTTAAGATTTCTACTCCATTAACAAGAATACCAATTTTTCCAGGATTTGTTTCATAATTACCGCTTTTATTAACTGGATCAGATACTTCTCTTAAGATATTCTGAGGTTGCAAATTTTTGTTTGCAAAATCATAATATGATAATGTGTTTGAAGTTACTGTGCCAGAAACTGAAATAAAGTTATTATCCGCAACGTTTGAAGGACTTTTCGCTAAACTGATCCTAGTAGCATCAATTCTTTTTATATAATATAAACCTTCAACTAATTCAGGAAACTTACTAACAACTTCCGTTGTTACTGGATTTAGATCATCATCTAGACCGGTCGTTACTACCTTACCTGGAGAATAGTAAACTTTATCTCCAGTATAAAAACCATGATCAAGTCCTGAAGTTATTTGTAAAACTTCACCACTGAAACTTCCTGAAAAAGTAACTTTTTTATTATATGGATTTAAAAGTTGATCATAATAGAAAGGTATAGATGGAGATGCAACTAATACTTGATCAGAGTAGTTTGTATAAACATTTTGAACATTTGCAGTATTTGCATTTAGTTGTGGATATAAAGATGAATTTGGTTTTGCAATGTACCTGCTAACGGTATATGTGAGATTGGAACTTAATTGTCCTTGACCTCTAATTGAAAATCTCTTGTCATCAAGAACATCAACTACTGTAGAATTATTTGAAACTGATGAACTATCAGTGATTTGTAATCTATCACCTATTCTGAAATTATGTGAATCAAAAACTGTTACATCATAAGTGAAGTTAGAAATGTCTTGTAATATAAAAGAACTTACTTTAAATGTGTTTGCGACATTATCAATCCAATTATTTCTTCTAACTGTTGATGAAGAAATACCCAGAGTTTTAATTCTTGCAGTATCATCCTTCGAGAAAAGATATGTATTGTCGGGAATAACTACATTATCAAGAACAGATCCTATTCTTACTTTAATCTGCTCTGCAGTTGTAATTCCAGCATATCCATATGCATAAACATCTAATCTAATTTCAGTTTCTGGAGATATTGTAGATGTTACGTTTGTTATATTATAAAATTGTGTAACAGATTTTCCAGAGTATGTTAGAGTAACTTCAGAACCACTGGAATAGGTTGTTACTAAAGTACCTGAGGTTGGAAATCCTACAGTAGAGTCAACATCAATTACAGTTGAACCAGAGGATACTTGAGATACTATTCTGGTTTTTGGGTGAAAAGTAAAGTTGCCATATAGAGATCCTTCAAGAATAATATCTTTATTATAATCAGAGTCAAAACTTAGTTTAAAATATTCTTCTCCACCTAAAAATATTTTTTCTACATCAGTAATAGAAGCATATGAGTTTTCAATCGCATATTCTGAGTACTCATCTTGATATAAAGTTTTATTTAAAAGATCTAAAGGATTGCCAGATATTGCTTCGACAACCAGATCTTTAGTTCTTCTATATCCAGCATCAGATGGTCTGAAAAGATATTCTCTTGGTTTAATTACATCAACTTGTTCACCATAAAGTGCTCCAAAGAGAATTTTAAAAGAATCATCTGTGCCCTTTGAGTCATAAAAATCAACTGAGTTGAGAATAAAACTTCTTTTGTTCAGATCAGGTTCAAGAGATCTTTCCGAGAATCCAGGAATAAACTGATTTTTTATCTTAGCAAAAAATTCTTGTAAGAAAAGATTGCTAAGGTTATAAATTTTTGCTTCTCTTAAGTGAGAAGTTGCAGCAGAAGATCTAAAAGTTAACTCATCAGGAACATTTGGTTTTCTATATGATGTAACTCCACTGAATCCTCTTGAGCAATTTTCAAATGTAGTTGCAGTTTTATATTCATAAGTAATGATTTCGTCATCAATTAAGAGTAGACCATATCTATCAGGAAATCCCTGAGTAAAGGTGCTTATAAGGCCACCAACGCCCAAAGCACCTGCATTGATTGTTGTTGAGAATGAATCTAAATTTTGTGATAAGTATGTAAATTCAGTTGTCTGTGCATTTTTTTCAAGTTTCAGATATTTGTCAATATTCTGAATTAAATCTGTTGGAGCACCTTGATATTCTTGAGAGACATAATACTGTTTCAAGAATTCTACAAGAAGTGGTGATTCCTCTGCAATAAAGTCGGGAATCTGATTCTCAATGATAGATTGGATTTTTACTCTAGTTTCTGACATATTTCCTTATCTTACGTAAACTCCGTTTGAATAACTTGAAGAAACATTGTAATTTGTTCCTGAGACATCTGCTCCAGATTCTATGCTATCCGAAACCATATTAATCAATGTGTTATTAATATCTAGTTGCAAATAAAGATCCTGTAATCCAATCACATCATTCGAATATGGTGAGGTTGATATTTCAACAATTGGTGCTCCTCGATTGATATTTGTTGAAATTATATTAATTGGAAAAAGTTTTATTTCCCCTTTAATATAGTCAATAGTTCCTACATTTCTCTTCACAATTTGTGGTTCTGTAGGAGAACTTAATTTGAATATATTAATTGAACCTGTTTGCATGTTTGCATTCGGTACATCCGACATATAAACAGTATCTGATATTCCGCTGATTCTAAATCCGGAAGATTTAATATTATATCCATTTACATTTTTGATATGGAATCTGTTTCCAAAACAAATTTCATATTCTGCAAAAGTGTTTAAAGATGCTCTTAGGTCTCTACGAATGATTATATTTGTTATGTTTGAAGTTATTGATTCATGACTTCCATCAATAATATTCAAAAACTTACTATACTTGAATCTTGCACCAAACTTGTTGAGTTCTGTAGAATCTGCATATGTGTTAACATTTGATGAGATAATACTCTTCACAAAGTTTGCAGATGGTGCGAGATTGGTATTGTAATAAACATTTGCAGTTGCTTCAACATAAAGATACTTAAGATCTATAATCTCTGGAATAATACCTGCAACTGCATATTGTCTAAGTTCTCTTTTTATATTATCCTTAATTAAGTTGGAAAGATATCTATCATTATATGGTTTGATACTAATAAAAACTTTTCCAAATTGAGGAGGGGTCAACTCTTCTCCGCCATAAACAGAAACTGATTCAGTTTCTGGATAAATCGTTGGAATCAGTGCCTCATAATCTGCTGCTGTTACGGCTCTGTTTCTAGACGCATAAATTCTAGTTGCATACTTTTTGATAGATTCTACCGTTTCTATCTCAGAACCCAGTGTAGACACTTCTACAGTGGTTACAAGAGAGATTCCAGAGGTGATTATTCTTGCACTTTGATCTAAGATTGTACCACTAAAAACAAAGGATGATAAGTTATTTGCATTTGATCCATTTGATACTGTGTAACTAACAGTAATATAATTTGGTTCCTCAAGTGCTACACCAAACACACCATCACCAAAAATTAGTTCATATCTTTCATCTTCTACTTCTTGAACGAAAAATACTGCTGATTGTGGTGTTACATCAAATAAACTATCTGCAAGATTATATTTCCTAGAGACAGTAGATAATTCACTTGATCTAACACTTACTGATAATGTTCTAGTGTCAATGCCAGCGTTATTGAGAATAAATCTCTGATTTAAATTAAAAGAATTTACTGTAAAGTTTTCTGTAATTCTTGTTCCTTCATATACTTCAACATCATTAAACTCTGCAATATTGTCGGTTACGGGAACTGTAATATCCGATGGTATGATAAAAGAGTAACTTTCATCACCGAAAGAACGTGTTGTGCAAACAAGACCACTCTTAAGTGTCAATTGAGTTGGAACATTAGTAAAATTGCTAGTGTCAACGAAGAAAGAAATTTTTGCTCTTGCAGATCTTTTTGATCTTGGAACATATCCAATATTTCTTGCAAGAGAAACAACATTCTCTCTTAAAGTTGCACTATCAATAAACACCTCATTCGCAACCATGTTTGCGTTATATGAGGTAATATATGTATTATATGCGAGAGTATCGATGATTACTGATAGATTCGACCCTTCAAAATCATAATCAGTAAAGTTTGAGTTCGATCTAAGATAATCCTTAATCGAAGTTTTAATTTGATCGAAATCTAAATTAGCGAAATTTACTAATGTCATTAGCGTGTTGGTTGTAAGGCAAATGATAATTGTTGAGGTAATACGTCAATTCCAACAATTTCATATCTGACGGTTACATTAAATTCTCCATTATCATAATCTGGAGAGACATCTACTGATAGTAAATTAACTCTTGGTTCAAAATTATTAATAGTTGTTGTAATTTCTTCTTGAATTGCGGATGCAGTGATCTCATCAACACTTTCGAACAGTAATCTGCTTACTTTTGAACCAAGAATTGGATTAAAAAATCTTTCTCCTTGGTAAGTTAATACAAGATTACGAAGAGAACGGGCAATAGCGGTCTCATTTTTAATCGCAATAAGATCATAGGTCAAAGGATTGACCTGAAACGAAGCACTAATGTCCTTGAAACCTTTACTTACCCGTTCTACAGGCATAAAAAATTATAAATCTATCTTATTTATTAACGATTTTTTGATTCATAGAGAGGTTCTGTTCCATATTCCCAGTCATCATAGTCCTCATCATTACGAATTTTTGCATGTAATTCGTTTTGAATCATAAAGTCATGTTTTTTAGGTGTTATATCATCATTTGCAATCTCACGAAGCATCTTTTGCTTCTGAATTTTTTCTTCCCAACCATACTCTGATGCTAAAAATTCAGTTCCCCACTCATTTTTCATGAAATTTTGGTCTTTATCGACTTTTTTGGTCATTGATTTGCTCCTGATTGATTAGATCAGAACTTTTTACGGGGTTGCTATCCCGTGAATCAACAAAAAATCCTCTTCTTAAGTAATCTTTATCCTCTATAAAAGTAAAATTGTCAACTTTTTGGGGACTATCATCTTTCCAGACCGGAATTGCAATACTATTTCCATATCTAAAGTCAGGATTTCTTCTAAAATGCACCTCTATAAGTTTATTTCCAATGAATTCACAATTTATCCACTTATAATCACCTTTCAAATTTTTCAAAATTTCAGGAAATTCTACTTTTCGATTAATTTTAGTCCACTTCTTCCACTTGTAAAGAGGTTCATCATTATCTCTTTCACCTAAAACAACTAATTCTGATTTTTGATTATAAAAGTCAACACTGAGATGAGGACCTTCAAAGATTTCGCACCAAAATTCTGCTGGATGAAAATTATCAGTTGATTTATAAATCCATTCAATACGAGAAAATCGTCCCATACCAAGTAAATTAATACTAGGTCGGACGATATAGTATCCTGAATATGGAACAGGCACCCCTGTAGGTCCACAGAGATGCCTTAGACGTTGATTTAAGAAGAGTTTGTTATAAACCCATAGATCATCAGAATGAATTGATTTCCATTCATCAATACATTCTAGATGATACATGAGGTATTAATAAACTATGATTATTTAACCTTTACCTTGTCCACGATATCTTTTCTTACGTCCATTACGAGAGGTTGCACTGAGCAATGTACGAGACGAGCGTCCTTGACGAGTTTTCTTCGGT
>Ga0222715_10003825_pt1 | contig 13306 bp, 12 predicted proteins | sample C33_9DmetaG_FD_165056 | JGI IMG/M metagenome (GOLD analysis project Ga0222715, IMG submission 165056) | Estuarine water microbial communities from San Francisco Bay, California, United States - C33_9D | ecosystem: Environmental > Aquatic > Marine > Unclassified | place: USA: California...
ACACGGACACTCAGGCACACAAACACACAAACACACAAACACATAAACACATAAACACACAAATCATATGAAGTAGTACCAGCCTCAGAAGCGGATATTGAGGACGCTGCAAGATAAGCAAGACGCGAGTTTGCGCGTCATAACAACACATATTGCCTTCGCCGGGGGTTTACTTGCCCTGCCAGCTTCTCTTAGTTGCAAGGGTTGAATGAGTGTCACTCGTACGAAATGTATTAGTATATCAGGAACCGGTAGCGTAGTAATTGGTGGCAAATCGGAGTTCGAATTTGATGCGAGAAGACACGCGCACATCTCGGCGAAAATGAGCGAAAGATTACGCCCAAGGTTTGCTCTGCATATTTTAATACTTCGCTTATGACTAACTTGTTTTTCTGCAGCGGGGGCCAGGGGGTGACTATCTATCCAGCTACTCGATATTTATTTGGTGTATCAGCGCTTAGTGTACAAGGACACTCTGAGCATGACTCGGTAAGATCGAGATTTAGTGATGAAGCTTATATTCTAACTGTTTAAGAAGATTTTAAGCTCTGCTAAGACTGATAAAAACGCACATGACGAGAGTATGATAACAGTCGAGTGTGAAAAGCCGGTGTTACTAGATTCAGAGAAGATACGCGTGCTATGCCTCAGTAGTGATACGGGTGGTGGTCATCGAGCCAGTGCTCAGGCATTGGAAGATTGTTTCGGTTACCTCTATGGTGCGTCGTTTAAAGCAAATAAATTAACATAAAATTGACGTACAACAGGAGTTGAGTTCAAGTTTAACACCGTCGATTTATGGAGTACGCACTCACCGTGGCCATTTTGTAACATGCCAAAAAGTTACTTTTTCCTTGTCAAACACCCTTGGCTGTGGAGACTAAACTTCAGGTGCTCTGAACCAAGTTTCATACATGAGTTTATGTTTAAGGTACGTCTGATTTCTGAGATTTTACTAATACTCCTCTTATTTTTTTACTTTTAGGGCTATGCGGCAATTGTTGGTAGACGCTTTCAACAAGCATTTGCAGAATATAAACCAAGATTGATCGTAAGCGTGCATCCACTGATGCAACACGTCCCAGTACGTAAAATGAGTTATCCGCTGGGATTCATGTATTCAATTCCTTGCAGTTGAAAGTGCTTGCGCATATGAAAAAGCTAGATATATTACACAAACTTTCGTTTGCCACAGTTGTCACGGATTTAACGCGCTGCCATGCAACTTGGTTCCATAAGGTAATTTCACACATATATTCTTGTTCCACGCGTTCTCACGGTTGTTACATAGGCTGTGGATAGATGCTTTGTCGCCACAGAGCTGGTTGCTCGACAAGCTATGGATCATGGGTTAAAGAGGCCTCAAATTACCTGTCATGGTCTTCCGATACGTCCAGCGTTTAGTTCACTGCGTGGTGTCCATAAGATTGAATTAAGAAAGAAACTTGGGCTTGATACGTCGGCGCCTACAGTGATGCTGATCGGTGGTGGTGAAGGCATGGGTAAAATTGCTGAGATAGCTGAGGCACTTTCAGCAAGGTAAGATGGGCGTAATTGAGTTCTAAACGCCCTCTGACTTACAGTATAGGCTTTCTCCATCTGATCAGCTCATAGTCATCTGCGGAAGAAATGCTGCACTTGTTAGCGAGCTCGCTCGCCGTACATGGAACATTAAGATATCGGTGAAGGTAATGCTTTTCTACGACAGTTATTTTTGAAGTGAATTGTTCACCTACAGGGATTCGTCAACAATATGGCCGAATATATGGCATCCTGTGACTGTGTAATCACCAAGGCTGGTCCAGGAACAATAGCGGAGGCGCTGACGTGTGGTCTACCTATCATCTTAAACGGTAGAGTTGATTATAATGTCGTCCATGATCCCTTTCTCATATTAAATAGGGTGCATTCCATGCCAAGAAGAAGGTAACATTCCGTATGTGCTACAAAACAATGTTGGCGCATACAGTGAAGACCCTGTTCATATGGCACAAATAGTCTCTGCCTGGTTTGGTCCTCAAAAAGACAGTCTACAAGAAATGTCAGAGCGTGCAAGGAAACTTGGTAGACCTGAGGCAACTTTCGATATTGTTCGCAGTCTGGCAGGTAAGCGATAATCATAATGCATATCGACAAAACTCACTGTTATTTTCTTTTAGATATGGCCCGCTCTTAAGAAAGTGAACTTTCTCAGCTTAAACTGTATCAGCGCTGAATTGTCTTACAAGAATTTTGGAATGTTACTAAATGGCGCATTCATGCGATTCATTAGACGATTTGTTTTCATACTAATCGAATCATTATTTTGTTCGTCAAAATTTCTAGGATCACCTTAACGCCATCACATCAAGTTTTCCTCTGACCAATTTCTACTCTACCTTTTTGTTTCGTTACCTGTGTCAGCCTTTAAAGGTGTAAAAACTGAAGCAAGTGCTCGGAGTTGGAACTTTTCGCAAGAAACATGCGATAATGCTACCTCCATGTCAGCAAGTGCTGAGATAATGTCTGCCCTCACCGTGGATGACAAGTGCAGTTCAAATATTCTTTTAGATAATAGTGATACAATATCCGTCACCGCCACACCCATGATTTTTGTGAGACTTTGCAGCGTATTGACACCAACTAGTAAATCATCATTGAGAAGAGTTATCATCGCAGTTTCCAAATCGCTTGGTAGCGGTACACCTGCGACTGAGTAAACTGTGCGTTCATCAATAATATTTGAGGTCGTAAGTGCGCAACCCTGTAACAGGTTGCAAGCTCGTCGCAAATCTCCTTCAGAAATTGTCACTATGGCTAATAATGCTTCTTCTGATAAACCAATTCCTTCTAATGTTGAAATGTGACGAATTCGATTTTGAGCAATATCACTTTGAAACGGAGCGAACCTGAACTTCATGCAGCGCGACTGGAGTGCAGGGATTATTTTTGAGGCATAGTTGCCTATCAAACAGAATCGTGTGTGCTTAGTGTACTTCTCAATGACTCGCCGGAGGGCGAATTGCGCATCTTTAGTCATACTATCACACTCGTCAAGTATCACCAGCTTGTAGCCCGAGGAGAAGATACGCTGTGAGGAAGCAAAAGATTGAATCTCGTTCCGGACTACTTCTATACCTCTATCGTCCGAGGCATTGAGCTCTAAAGTCATTTGTCCCGCTTGGTCGCCAAAGTATGCACGTGCGATAGTTAAAATCGTTGATGTTTTCCCTGTACCTGGAGGGCCGTAGAAAAGTAAGTGAGGCATTTGTTTTTCAGCAACCAGCTTTAACACTGTCTTAATCACGTGATTCTGATCAGAAATGTCGCAGAATGCTGACGGTCTATACTTTTCGATCCAAGGGAGTGTTGAAGCGTGTGGACTTGCCATGTGTGTTTCTATCAAAGTGAACGTGACAGAGTGCAGCGAGAGACAGACACAGAGTTACACTTGTGCATAGAAATTTTGAAATTTTATTTTTGAAACCGACAGACCGAGGGTCTGGTTATTTCAGATCGACCATTATTTTAGTCTTGATACCGACGTTGGTATTAAATATTAACAGTACTTAGGAGTGGTCCAGAGCATCGTGTTATTTTACTAAAAGTCGCTTATTTCACTTTTGTCAGTAGTAAACCATTCGTTTGACCATTCAAGAGGAGAATAGAATTTCCTGAAAACCGTAGCAGGTGCGATTGAACATATGTTCCGCTGTGGAACGCAGCGAGTGGACTCGGGAGGCACGTTGAGCTCTCTGCGATCGCGTGACAGTACTTACGTGACACGATAGGATGGCGGGAGAGAGTTGTTTTGATATTAAAAAGGTAAGAGGTATTTTACTATGTTATCATATCAGATACATACTTGTCCTGTAGTGGAACGCCGTCGCTGTTTGGTCGTGGTCAATTTGTACAGATACTTGTGCAATCTGTAGAAATAGCCTGCACGAACCCAGTATAGAGTATCAAGCCAATCCATCAGTTGCTTCGGAGGAAGGACTCAGTATTGCGTGGGGCAATTGTGGTCATGTTTTTCATCTCGACTGTATCTCGAAATGGCTCAGAACTAGAAGTAACTGTCCGCTCTGTGTACGTCTTTTGGTCACTCTTTTTTTTGGGAGTTCTGAGTCTGTTGTTGCAGAATAAAGAGTGGGAGTTTGCGAAAATGGAGAAGGTAAACAACTTGACTGTATTTTTCTTTCCATAAATATTTTTTCATCTCGCAACAGATCCAACTACCGGTGTTGGCAACTTAAAAAAACTTGACACACAGATGTATAACGCGGCAGACTAAAAATAGTATGGGATGTAACTCTTTTGCAAACCTATTCTACGAACGTGATGTTTCGCGCTTCATCTAGCACCCAAACATCTAAGGCGCTATATTCTTCCAAGCACGCGTCGAGGACCTATTCGTAAGTGAATAAAATATGTCAAGGTTCTCCTTTGCAGTTTATGACAAAGTCACCTCTCTTGAGTGCCCTTTAGCCAATATGAGCTTGGCTGCTTCGATGTAACTGATACACAAATTGTCATTGTTTTCGGCCAATTCACGTAAAATCTATCAAATATGTCGTCAATTGATCAAACGTAGCAAAGTCTGTGACTCACCTTGTAAACAGTTGTGATTTGATCTTCGTTCCGTTGTATGTCTTTGGTTGTTAAACTCATCTGTGTGAAGCGCGTATTCAATTCAAAGTTCTTTCGCTTTGAAGATGTGAACCAACAAACCTTCGACATCTTCATCAGCCTCAGCGCCTCATTTACATCTTGCTCAGTAACCTAAACTCGTTTAGTGATGCGTTGTTCAATCATAAACATACGCTATATGATACCTGGTTGGACCATCCTAGGCGTGCAAGAGCCTCCGCTAATCTCAATATTGATAGAAGTGTTCTTGCCGTTGTGTAGCCCTATCAAAACAAGATGAATATTTTCCTTTCGACGGATGCCTCACTTACTGTGGCGTGCTGAGCTGCACGTGATTCATCCAGGCGCATTTCTGTATATGCAGTAGCAACATATTCCGTAAGATCCTCAGGAACATATGGTTGAAAATCTTGAGATAACGCAACGTAAACGCGTAACTCATCCATGCTCATGTGTGCGGCGCCGGTACTCTATTCAAACGTTAATTTGGTCAGATTCAGACATCAGAAGTGTTATTTTACCGGTGGCTTCCCACATTTGTGTACATGAAGAACGTGGTGAGCCAAAGCGATATCGTTTTCGATATCAGCAGTGTCAAGAATCAGCCAAAGTAAATCAAATCTACTCAATAACGATGCTGGTAAATTGATGTTTTCTTGCGGTGTCGCAGATAGCTTATATCGCCCAAAAGCCGGATTCGCTGCAGCCAGCACTGCCGTTCGTGCATTCAACGTCGTTGTAATACCCGCCTAAAAAAACTAATCATTCAATGACAGTAGATGATTACGTCACGAACCTTAGCAATGCTAACTGTCTGTTGTTCCATCACTTCATGTATTGCAGTTCGGTCACCTTCATCCATCTTGTCAAACTCATCAATGCAACAGATACCGTTATCAGCAAGTACAAGTGCGCCACCCTCGAGAATCATTTCCCCGGTAATTGTATCTCTTTGGACTGCAGCAGTTAGTCCAACTCCACTACTACCTCGTCCAGTAGTATAGACGCCTCTATGCTCCATGGATCAAATATTAAGCGCACACACATATTGAACACTTTACCTTGGTGCAAGCTGTACCATATGTTTCAGCAGTTGCGATTTCGCGACCCCTGGATCACCCATCAAGCACATGTGGATATCACCACGTATAGAGACACCATCTGCCAATTTCCTCGAGACGCCTGCGCACAAGAGCAAAAGAAGCGCCTTCTTGACATCAACGTGACCAAATATTTCTGGTGCAATGGACTCTGCTAAGCGTGAATACACATCACGCTGCTGTCTGTAACTTTTAACTTTTTCCAAGACATCTTTCTCAACTTGTTGATTAATCGCTCGAGTTTTGTGTTTGCGTATTGTCATCAGATCGATAAAAGTTGATGCCAAGAGTGTATTTTGCTTCGCCTGCCAATCAAGTTCAAAGGAAATAAAGAATAGTTTTGGACACGCGTACTCTTAGTCCGTTCGGCGTGGGTAAGAAAATTCCGCAAACGTCTACAATATTACCAGGCCTGCGATACGATTTGATTTCTGCTTCAACGAATCCTAAAATAAAGCGATACCCGAGTGTTTGTATCAAATGTCCTTTGAGGTGGACAGTGAGCGACCGAGGCGTGTGTCCGATAGGTACATCTTCAGACAGTTCTTGGATTTTGGCTTCCTAGAAGAGAATTATAACTCGTGCGGTATACAATGTGCTCATTATACCTGAAAGCCTACGAACTTTGAAGCTCTCGTTTCGAGTACAAGGTTACCTGTAAGAATAATCAAGTTTGGTGAGATAAAAAAGCGCGCCGTATTGTACCAGCAGAGCCCACTTTACAAGATTTCGATGGGCAAATAAATAATGGAGAAAAACTCTCTCCATAAACCTCCTAGGTGAAGCGCTTAAACATTTATACCGGGATACAAGTCGTAAATAGAACCTGATAAAACTCAGCGTTGCAGGTTTCACAGGTAAAACAAGCCACTTCCATGAGTGGCTTGACATCACTTATGCGTGTACAAATACCCTAGAAATCCCGTGTTAAAATGCGATAAGTTGCAAATATGTGACTAGTAACCTTGAAATTCACCAATCGTCCAATACTTGAAGAACGGATTTCTCTGAGTTTCATTGCAGGGTCTGAACTTCCAGAACTGAATACCACTCTAAATGTTCGCTTCAGCGAGGCTGGGACCGTCGAATGTATTGAATTGGCACTCGTGTTTTGAGTCTCCTACAAGTGCATTAGTTAATAATGTTTGTCTACGCCGGTTCGAACTTACAGGTTCTCGGACAACTCCCTCCGAGGACACCAGCCCGAATTGGAGTAAGAGGGCATCTACAACTTCTGCAAACATTTCAACGTATCTGCGGGTGTTGTTCTTGATATTAGACATCAAATTCTTGAACTCGTCATCATCTTCGAACTAAGTCACAGGCTGTCAAACTACATAGTTGCGTATAGTTGCTTGATATTTTTCACCTGCTGCAGGTCTCCTAGACTGATTTCAAATACCTGTTCTCGCCCCCTCGCAATGGCATCCTGTTTGCTCACGCTCAAGCGAAGTATAGGTGTTTGTGCATATAGATAAACATACCAACTGTATCGCGTAGTTGTGAAGACTGCCGTGCAGATCGCCCCTGATGCCGTTTTCTAAGAACTGGGTGCAAAGTTCTGTTTTCACAAAGTTAGAAACAAGAGAACGTGGAAGTCTTTGCGGCTAACCTTTTTCTCTTCGATAATCTGGTTCAAACATGACTTTGACACGTATAATTTTCCTTGGCGATTCCCCTGGCGCCAAGCCGCGTGCGAGCTCTGTTGTTTAACCGAACCTGCGTTGCTTCTCATTTCAAAATCTCGGCGAGCTGTTTGTTGTTAGCGGGGGCCTTCGGTTTTTCTTTGTGTGGTACAATTACATATAATGACTCTAAAATTAACTTTACGGGGTATTTATAATAAACAACGGAGAATTCCGATAACTTTGTCGAGCATATGTAATATTGTAAGCGCATCATACTCATATGATTAGCTCACCGCATGCAATGATGGCTTTTTGCCCGTGATAAGTGAGAGTTGAAAAGCCTTCTCTTTCGGTGGGAGTCGGCACCACGCAGCCTTGTATACGCTCGATCAGTCGATAACGTCCCAACATCCATAATGGATCCACACCCTACGGCATGTTCCGCGATGTACATACTAAACGCTTCATGCCGACCGCTGTTGCGAAGAGACTGGAGAGGTGAGACCACACCTCACCACCTCGAACATTTCTCCAAAATGTTTCTCGAATCAGAAGTCGATTCGGATCCGCGCCCAGTAATGAAATCTGTTTACGTTCAACATGCGTTCTTTCATGTGCGTCATAATGATCTAATATTCATGTGCGTCGGTCACGCTGGCGCGAATCCTGCTTTGATTTTCGCTTTCATTCATAGCCTCATAGATATCCTCAAGCAGTACTTTGGTCGAATCGAAGAGGAGTCTATTCGGGATAACTTTGTCTTGATATACGAACTTCTTGATGAGATAATCGATGATGGATATCCGCAGTACACTGAAGGCGGAGTGTTGCGACGGTTTATCACCCTCGGCGCATATCGTTTGGATGACACACTTGCACCAGCAACTATCACTAACACGGTCTCGTGGAGGCCGGAAGGAATCGTTCACGGAAAAAATGAGATTTTTCTAGATGTCATAGAGCGATGCAGCATGCATGTCAATAGCTTCGGTGATGTAGTACACTCGTTTTTGGCCGGTGCCATTGAAATGAAAGTACAGCTTAGTGGCATGCCGGAGTGTAGGTTGGGTCTAAATGATAGGCTTTCAGAGGGTGAAAGAACGACTTCGGCGGGCACGTCTGATGAACGCATGGAAGATGTGAAATTCCATCGCTGCGTAAAGCTGCATGACTTTAAAGCTCATAAAACCATTTCATTCATTCCGCCAGATGGCTGTTTTGAGCTTATGTCATATCGATTCCCCTCAACAACTGACCCACTGATTTGGCTTGTAGGGAATAAAAAGTACATCGGCGGTACAAGGGTGAAATATTCGCTAAAGCTTTCAGCTCGATACAAAGAGCGCTTCGTAGCACAAGACATTCAAGTATTGATCCCTGTAGAACTGGACGCCACGAAGCCGGAAGTTCACTGCAAACTTGGCACAGTAACATATGTACCAGAAAAGGAGGCAGTGTTGTGGCATATTAAGAATCTCCAAGGTGGTAAAGAGATTGACTTGACTCTTCTAATTTCCATTCCCTCAGTACAAGTAGCACGGAATGGACAAAATCAGCATATGACTGTATCCTTTGAAATTCCTTATTTCACGCCAAGTGGACTTCAAGTGCGCTACTTGAAAGTGTTTGAAAATAGCGGGTACTCAGCTCTACCATGGGTTAGATATTTGACGCGTTCAGGGACATATACATTTAAATTGAATTGACGTGTAATAATACTGTAATACTGTTTTCGTTATAAATTCTATGTCTACCCACTTGACTTCACGACAAGCTGCCTGCCAAATAATATAGATTCGTCTAGGTTCTGCAACGCCTCGTATGCATCTTCACTACGTACAGAAGAATTAGTCATCATCGTCGCATACATTGCCGAGTTTACCTCCTCAGGAACACAACGCGGGCAGTATTGGCGGTCCCACCACCTGCGCCCCTTGCACGCTCAACAGAGGCGTGCACAACTACCCCGAACGCTGAAGTGATAGAGTTTATGACTTCGATACTCACATCCTCAGGTAGCCCAGTGATGGTAAGCTCTGATCCGACGTTATTCGACGTCAACATGTACGCTCTCACTCTGGTGAAACTGTGCTCTCCACTACGAAGAGGGCTCGGTACCACGACACCGTGTGTCCTGATGCTCGGTCACGCGAGGTTCGTGACTTTCGCACTCTTTCAGTCACTTTAAACATATGAAGAGATATCTATCTCTTTTTTTTCTAAATATCTATATATATATATTTAAAATAAAACGCATCTAAAAGATGATTTTGATATGAAATTAGCCCACGGGGAGATAGAATGGCCTATTTTGTGATAAAAACAAAAAGAATGATAAAAAGCTTTTATTTCAATAAGTATCCTTCGTCGTAATGAATCATGTTTAGTACAGTAGTAGTGCCATACAAGACTAGCTTCAGTCCATTTTCCTTCGCTCCTTCACATTTCCAGCTTTCAAGTTGAAATACCGTTACGCACTCACGAGCGTATGTGGAGTATAGCGACGCGCGCTACATTTTCTCTGACACTACGAAAGTGGCTGATTACTGCAGCATGGTCTAACTAACATTACAGTAAGATCGTTCGCTCCAGTGAACTATGGGTACTGGTAACGCACGCATCGTTCGCGAAAGCATCACCGAAACCCACTTTCCACTACTACCGTCTTCAAATATGAGACCTCCACAAGCCACGTGTAACATGTGCATACTCAAACATCGGAAGATCGATACACAGCATGTGTGTATGGATTGTTCTGATACTATATCGAATAACGTTCGCCGCTCCACTATTGAGACGCGTCCTGGTCCCGGTTCCAAACGAACCCAGTTACCACGTGCAGAGAAGGTACATTTGACAATATTTATACCTCGTCTTCCAGTAACAGCATGTACAATAAGCAGTATTGTTACGTGGAATATATTAGAGTACTTTAAGACACCGCGTTTGCTGAGTGTTGACGAAGAAATCGGACTTTTCTGTGAAACTAGAACACGCGGTTTGTTTGGTCGTTTCACGTTCTCTCTAAACTTGAGAGTATCACGAGTTTCCGGCATCAAATATGGTGTATTTCAGCAGACAGACAATTTTTTAGTTTGCTCAGATTTTACCACGCTCTCTATAGATACAGCAAAATCAGTGCATAGTAAGTGCACATTTCCATGTACGTTTGGTTCACAACAATTTATCAAGACAGAAACACCTTTTCTACCGATGACAATTTCACGATATGACGTCTCAACCAAAAGGCAAAGGCAAAACCGTAAAATGCTGACAATTGTTTGGGGAGAGAATATGAATAAAGTCTCTGGCCATGAGCTGTGCCTACGAAGAACCAAAAATATACAGAAACAAATTGGTGTTTCAAATGCTTTATCCTCCTGTATTCATAACCATACTCATGCTTGCACACTACTGCACGATGTCGACTTTTTTCCGTGCGTCGGTATATCGGTGGATAGACTGTTGGCAAATTTGTATACAATCGCCAGTCAAGGCGACATGCGGCCTACGTGGTACAACTCAACACCCAAACAGTTTGCTAGGCACATGAACAAGAACATGTTCACCAAGCTTGGAAATGACGGATTGTATCACCTACTAATGATAGAGACGAAGCATTCTATTAGTGTGACAAATTCAAATTGTATTGATGATTGGCTGAGACAGTTTTTTGATCGAATCGATCTTGCAATAATCGGCACTATTCCAAAAGCAAAAGCAAAAGAGGATGGTCAAATCCCACATAACGTGCTCATATTGGTTAACAAAAAAGTCCATGTGCGTATTTCTCATATTCGTAGGATAGATGACGTTTCGCTTAGTAGTACCAATTGCATGCGAAACGAAGTTGCCCTGTTGAGAAAAGGCATGAAAGACAGTGCTGGCTATTCTTGGTCTAGCGTTGGTGGCCATAATGTCGTGAAAAAGGTTTTGACGAATACATTTGAGCTTCCGCTCAAATATCGACATTTGTTTACACGCTACCGATCTGTTAAAAAAAATGTTCTACTGTTTGGACCTCCAGGTACTGGAAAAACTTTGATTGCCAAGGTTGTAGCTTCACAAGGAAACATGAAATTCATTTGTGTAAAGGGACCTGAAATATTGAACATGTATATCGGGGAAAGTGAAAGGGTTGTCCGTGAAATCTTTCGTACAGCATCTGAAAACCTTCCGTGTCTTTTGTTCTTCGATGAGGTCGAATCTATAGCTCCTCGTAGATACAACGCCGAAGCTATGCTCACGTCACGGATAGTCAGTCAACTCGCGATCGAACTGGATATCTCTCATCCAATACCAGACCTGCTGATACTCGGTGCTACAAACCGTCCAGACTTAATTGACATCAGTATTCTTCGTCCTAAGAGATTCGATCGTCTACTTTACGTTGGAATCGATACAACACTCACTCGAAGAGTGCAACTTCTTGAAGCGCTGACGCGTCATATGAATCTGCCGAGCAACTTTGAACTAGAAAATGTTGCGCGGCACTGCAGTCCAATTTGCTCTGGTGCAGACATTTACGGTGCGTGCATTAAGGCATGGATTAGTGCGGTTAAAAGGCATGTAAATGTGCGATCCGTCAATGAACATAGTGAGGTAGTGATTTCTGTGTTAAACGAGGATCTTTTAGCAAGTTTGGCAACGATGAGTCCCACCCTTACAAAACGCGAGTTAAAACTCTATGATGATCTTAAAGAGGCGTATGATCCAATACATAGCATCTGAAATCGGTTTTACAAAAACTGTTGGCACTGCTATCAGTGAAGAATGTCCTCTTTAATATTCATTGCAACCCTTCTGAGCGACTCTTCATTCTTTTGTTCTGCTTTACTGTGTATTTTCGCTTGCAATTTCGCTCGAAGATCAACGGCATCTCGGGAGCTCTTTTCGGCAACGTATAAAGCCTGACAAACGTACATTGGTGAGAGATGTACGATGTACAAGAAATTCAAATCACAACTTACCTCTGTCAATTTCGCGAAGTTATCACTGATTTTGGTTGTGTGAAGCCCTCTACCATCAGCGGCAAGGCGTTTATCCAATGGTATGGTGAACCCTTTTGAATTCTAGTGTAGAAAGTGTTTAGTGCACTTGTAGTGCTAACATTAGATGCATATACCTTCCAATTAGATATCGCTGGTGGGATATTCCACTGTGAACGCTCAGCTTCTTCCAGCAAACGGGGAGGGCTATGTAGAACTACTTTTGGTGGAGAAATCCTTCCAAGTGGAATCTGTAGATAACAAATAAAGTAACATAAGCCATGCATCAGTCATTCGACATTCACAAACCTTCTTTTGCCGAAATTTAGGTGGAGACAGTGGGTCCGGCGCCACCTCATGCAGTTTAATTACTCGCTCACTGGTATTCTTCGAATACTTGACGTATTCAGATGAATTTGTAGCTCCAGCATCTATGATAAGTCCGGGATTCTGCTTTCCTATAGAATTCAACGCGTCATGCGTCCTTTTGACCCCCGAGATGACACTAAGTTGAGACCGCCTTTGTACCTGAAAAAAAAGTATGTTAAGGTTTTTCTAAAGCGTTCAATTTTACCTACCCTGCCCTGTACGGTTGCGCTATGTGAGGATGTCAAGTTTGAATTGATAGGTGCAATCTCGTGCGATTGCCTTGTGCCATCCTCCATAATTCGTGTCAACACAACTGGACACACAGTCAGGCATAACTCAGGAAAGGCACCACTGTCTGCGCTAACATCTGTTGGTGGAGAAGTGCGGCAACCGTACAGATTACCGGAGCATATTGCCGCCATACGAACAATCAGATATCCGGGCTAGATAGTAATGTATCGTAAGCACGACACACCGATTTTTCTGGTTTCTGCGACGGCTTTTTCAGCGAGCTAGCGGTCTTTAGATGAAAGCAAAATAACATCAGAAAAATAACACTGAATACAATATATATATATTGTATTCAGTAACA
>Ga0222715_10003826_pt1 | contig 13301 bp, 9 predicted proteins | sample C33_9DmetaG_FD_165056 | JGI IMG/M metagenome (GOLD analysis project Ga0222715, IMG submission 165056) | Estuarine water microbial communities from San Francisco Bay, California, United States - C33_9D | ecosystem: Environmental > Aquatic > Marine > Unclassified | place: USA: California...
GAACGCGTTCACGCTGTGCTGCCGAGCGATGGGGTATCGTGCGCGTTGGGTCCTCGACTGGACCGACCACGTGTGGACCGAGGTGTATTCGGAACGCCAAAAGCGATGGTTACACTGCGATCCTTGCGAGAACGTGTGCGATAAGCCGTTGCTGTACGAACAGGGTTGGGGCAAACAATTGTCGTACGTCATCGCGTTTTCAGTCGAAGGCGTGGTGGACGTAACTAAACGTTACACGAAGGATATGAAGCCAGTCTACCGTCGTCGCGGCGAGGTGTACGAGCCGTGGCTCAAGAGTCGCTGCGACGCGTTGACGCGCGAGCTCAGGATGCAAATACCGACGAACGAGGTGAAAGAGCTCGAGGCTCAAGACGCGATGGAGTCGCTCGAGCTCGACAAACCAGCCGTAGACATCGGGGAATCGCTGCCTGGAAGGCAAACGGGAAGCTACTCGTGGCGAGCGGCGCGAGGCGAGCTAGGAAATCAATAGTAATAGAATCAATAGCGATGAATCAATTAAAGCAAGCAAGCAGTCTAAATTCGCAAGCGTTTAGGCCCTCTTAAGGAGTGCATTAAGGCTAAGACAACGGTGAACAGAGTTAACGCTCCCGCTTGGTGCGCCGAGCCGAGCTCGACGGGCACATGATGAAGGAGCGTGGTGACTCCGAGAGTCACCTGCCCCGCCGTCGTGGCGAGGAGGGCGTGGAGAAGCATTCTAGTTCTCGGATGCAATGCGATAGAATTTCGATGACCGAGCCAAACGGCTGATACGCTCGCCAAGGTGGTCAAGGCGAGGACGCGATGATCAAACTGCACCGCGGCGGTGTTTTCAAAGAAATTTCTCCAGCCTTTCTGCTCCCACTGGTCGAGGTACTCTTCTGGAATCCAGCGTCCACCCATCAAAGGAAATGTGTTGTAAGCACGACCTGCATCCATGCCCGCGACGTAAGCTCCAGAGATGGCCGTCACGCCGATTAGACCGGCGAGCGGGTGCACCACGCGACGCAAACGCTTCGTCGCGTCGATGAGCGCCTTGCTCGCTTCGGCGCTTTGACTCGGAGAAACGGGATAGATGACGTTCAAAGTCGTCCAAAGCATACCGGTGTAAATGGTAAACGCCCCCGTCAAGTGTGTGGCGAGTCGATACGGGCTTACTCGTGGCACGTCGTACGAAAACTCTTGCTCCTCGAGACCGCTCTTCACCATCCACCAGCCAATCATGCCTTGCGCCGCGCCGAGAACGAAGAAGACTCCCAATCGCTTCGCCAACGCCGAGGTGATGTACCCTTTCGACGAAAAGTACGCGAGCGGGCCGACGAAGTACAACCCCAAAACGCGCCCCCACATGCGGTGCCCGTACTCCATCCAATAAATAAATTTGTACTCCTCCACCGTCATCCCCAAGTTTGACTTCTTGTACTCTGGGCTTTGTTTGTACTTTTCAAACTCTTTCGCCCAATCCTCGTCCGTGAGCGGTGGATGCTCGTACTCAAACTTCCAGTCCGTCATCGACAATCCGCTCCTCGTCAGCCTCGTCATCCCTCCCAGGACGACCATGGAGAACACCCACGCGCACCCTCCGCCGAGCCACCACGCCACCCTTCGCGTCGCCCGTTCGCCTCCGACGACCAACGTCGTCGTCGGTGTCGCTCGCGCCGTCGTCGTCGCCATCGTCGACCGCATCCTTCTCACCATCGCTCGCGTCGCCGCGCTCGCCATCGCCGCCGTCGTCGCCGCCGTCGTCGCCGCGCGCGTCGTCGTCGTCGTCGCGTCCCATCCTCGCCGTCCGAGCGACGTGAACTCGCGCACCGCGCGCGCGCTCGCGCTCGCGCTCGCGCGCGTCCCCATCTCGCGTCCCATCGTCGTCGTCGCCGCGCGTCGCCACGCCGCGCGCGTCGCCGCCGCCGCCGCCGTCGTCGTCGCCGTCGTCGTCATCGCGACGCCTCGCGTCGTCGTCGTCAGCGATCGCGCGAGCGCGCGGAGTCGCGCCATCGACGACGACGCGCTCGAGCCGAGCGCGGCGTCGGCGCGTTGACTCGAGCGCGTCGACGCGCGCGGTGTGACGATCCGACGGCGTCTCCGACGACGCGTCGACGATTCGACGCGATTCGATGATTCAAAACCGTCCCGCGCGCGGATTCGATTCGACGCCGCACACTCGGGACGCGGCGATGACGACGTCGAGCGCGACGCGCGTCGTCGACGCGGCGTGGACGCGCGAGAACCTGGCGCGAGTGATGCGCGTCGTGGCGAGCGGACGAGGGATGACGCGCGCGGACGACGCGCGATGTCGCGAACGCGCGCTCGAGGGCGCGCGCGCGATGGCGACGAGCGACGACGACGACGACGACGACGACGACGACGCGTACGGGATCGTCGCGCGCGCGTGCTGCGAAGCGATGATGCGGACGTGCGATGATGGGGACGACGACGCGGACGAGGACGAGGACGAGGGCGAGGAGGCGCGGGAGACGGAGACGTGGTTCGGGACGCTGTGCGCGACGGCGTCGACGAGCGCGCGGGCGCTGGAACGAGCGCTCGAAGCGACGCGAAGGGCGGCGGCGATGGACGAAAGGTTCACGGAGCGCGCGTGCGAAGAGTACGACGCGAGCGTGCGTCGGTTAGGGGACGCGAAGGATGCGACGCTGGCGGTGTTGATCGAGGCGAGAGCGTGGGGACGCGCGCGAGAGGCGAGCGCGAGCGCGAGCGACGTCGAGCGAGCGCTGAGAGCGTGCGATGCGAGATCGTTGGATAGCATGGCGAAATACGTGCTCGAGGAGGTGAAAGAAAGCGATGCGCACTTATTGCGAGCGATCGCGCGCGGGGACTCGAAGATTTGCGTGGACATTCTCGGCGCGTTGTTGTCTCGGCTGTCGACGAGCGTTCAAACGCGCGCGGCGCTTCGCGCGCTCGAGGAGATTGTCCAGATGGACATGTCGCCGCACGTCGAGGGAATGTCGAGTGAAATTCAGCGAGCGATTGAATACTTACCGCAGTTGAGCGTCAAAGAGGGGGAAAGCATTGCGCGCAGGGCAGCAGCGGCGCTCTCCAAAATCTCGGGCGTCGCGCCGGCGATGGCTTTGTTTGAAAGCGTCGAGGACGACTGCTCGAAAACTGTTTTAGGCTTGCAGATGCTCGGTGACATGATGCAAGCCGGCAATCATCTTGACGCAGGTGTCGCGGCTTTAGAACGCGCGATGGTGGATGACCGCTCGAGTGTCCGACAACACGCTTTCGTCGTCGCGACGACGTTGATTACGAGCGAGTCCATTGACGAAGCGATGCTGCAAAAGGCTGAGGCAGAAGCAAAGGTTGACGCCATCTTATCGATCAATGAAATCTTGAGAGCGTTATCGCAGCGAAGAGAGACCCCTACGCTGAGTTTTGCGACGATTCAATCCCTCACGAGCTCGCTCGGATTGATTTTGGCGCTCGACGTGAGCGGCAAATCTGTCAAGAATAGAGAAATTTTGCGGAACTCGCTTCGATTGCTATCGGCTCTGAGCGAGTGTCTCATCCTTCAAGCCGAGTCAGCGAGAGATACAGATGGTGAGCAAATCAACTTTATCGATGCCGATGCTTTTGATGATGCAAACGACAAAGTGGAGTCGAACGTATTGGCTAAACTCGTACCAGTTGTTGAAGTCGTCCTCGATTCCATGCTGTCGTACTCGACGTGGTTCAAGGAGATGTTGGAACAATTAGAACACCCTAAGATTGACGAGGGTACGAGCGAGACGCTGGAGAGTTGGATCACGCGATTACTTTTCATGCATCTTCAGCTCAGTTGCGGTTCTGAGAACACGCGGGCTGGGAACGTGTCCTCCGCTTTGTGCGTTGATAGTTGTGTCAGGCTCTCGTCTGACGACGCGGAATGGTCTCCGGAATTGCAGCGTCACATTACGCAAATTTGTGCCAACACGTTGCGCGTGGCGCGCGTCTCTTCCGGTGATATGCGTGCTTCTAATCAGTACGCGACACTTATGAATACGTGCGCGCGTCAATGCGTCGAAACATTGCGAGACAACTGGTTTGCTTTCGATAAGAAGGAATTGGCGCTGAACTCAGATTTGTGGTCGACAAAGACCACTTTGGATGCGCTGCAAACGCTCAGAGCGCTGTGCGAACTCGCTGTCAGCCGCAATGCGTCGTTTGGACCAGATCTTGGTGTTTTACAAGACTTGATGCGCGCTTCTTTTACGGATGATGAATTAGAAAACGCCGCAAAGGAAGTCGCGTCTTACGGTAAACCTCATCTTGCGAGAAACGATTACGAAGCCGCCGGACGCGCAGGTGTAGAGGCCCCAGTCTCAGGTGTTGTTGCCGCACTCGTGACATCTTTGCACCATCAGCTCCAAGAGACGTATAATTCACGCACCGTGATCGATACGTGGGATCGGATCATCACTGAAGTTTTGAACTTGCTGGACACTATGATCCCATTGTTGGAAAACGCAGACTTGGCGTCGGCTTCTGTCGTCATGCTTGAGGACGATATTATTCAATTGCGTGAGTTGCCCATTGAGCCTACGTGTCACATCGCTTGCACGATCTTACAATATCATCGTCGACGATTCCCTCTGCCAGATTGCGTCAAGACCGCGTCAGAGATGTTGAAAATGGCCTTGAGCTATTCCTTGACATCCATACCCGATGAGCTCAACGATTTGCTCGGTGTCTTGAATGAAATCGTCACAGATTTATCATCTGACAACGATCAGCACGGAAAAATTGAGAAACAAGATGCGTTCATTGCTCTGACGACGATTCTAGTCAAGTCGGGTGATGTATTGTGGCGCCATGTGCACTCAAAGCAGAAGTCGTTGGACGACGTCGAGGCAAACTTTGTGTCGTTGGCTACGCATTCATTTGAACGTTGTATTTCGGCGGCGTCGAAGCTTTCGCGCACGGATGGAAATCAAAAACATTTGGAAAGTCAACGTCGAAATGCTTCGTTAGTCCTCGCTGGCATTCGCTTGCATCACAACACGGATAAGATGTCACATCTGTACGACGTCAAGGTGCTCAGGTCGTTTGAACTCAAACGACGACAGTTTATGGTTGTTTGCGCCGGAGTTTTCACCAACTTAAGGGCGCTTCAGCTCGTGAAGAACAGTGGCACGCCGCTTGATCGCGGTTTAGTGGCTATTGGTAACGCGCTCGCGATGGATGACAGCGAACTTTACAGCGAAAATTTGTCGCGTCTCGGTGAGAGCGTGCAAAACGTCGACGGAGAGACGTTGAAATGCTGTCCATCGAACGTTTCATCTCGGGAAAATTCCGCATCCAAGCCTCGTAAACGCATACGAAATCCTTACTTAGACGCCGTCGTGGCGCAAGAAGGCGGTGCGCAAGACGAGTATGACGACATGGCGGATTTCATCGTGTGTAAACCTGGAAGAGATTACCGCACCGTGCTCGGGCTCACGTGATTCGTTTTCTCCGCATCACAAATTACTAGGACTAGGATATTATTAGCTACAATTGTAAATCATGTCGATTTGTCATAGAAGACAATTGGTTACGCCACAGGGGCGCGCAACGTGACGTCTTCTCCTTCTTCGCTCGCCGGCATGAAGGGCGTGGGTACGGTCCACGCCGCGACGCCGCTCGCCGATTTCGTGGACACCATGCCGTCCGCGGGAGACGCAAACGGCATGCTCGTCAAGAAACCTTGCAACTGTGCCTCGATGCGAAGCTTCTCTCGCAATAACTGCGTCTTTTCTCGTATGAGTTGATCGCGTTCCGCAGCGAGCGTTTGCGTGAGCTCCGCCGTTCGCAGGTTATCCTCTTGGAATCGCATGATCATGTTCGCTAACCTCGCGTGTTCGGCACGCAGTCGTTTAATCAACTCCGTCGCCGCGAACACCACCGTCGCCTTGTCGCCCTTCATCGAGTCACCCGGTTCGAGCACCGCGCTGAGGTCCTCAAAGCGACTGTTCAAAACGTCGCGTCGACGCTTCTCCCGCGTGCTCTTCGTCTTCTTCGCCCCTTCGCTCAACACATTCGTGCGTCCCGTCGCCGTGGTTGCCATCACCGTCGTTGCCGTCACCGCGACGCCTTCATCCTGACCCCCGTCGGTCTCCTCCGTCGCCTTTCGCTTCGTCCCCGCTCGCGCTCGCGCGCCCTCGCCCACGATCACCTCCGTCGGCACGTCCGCGAACGCGTTCGCGACGTCGAACGCCCCGACTTGATCCGCGTCAAAGGTGTCAAAAAAATCGCTCAACCAATCCGTCGTCGGCGCCGCGCCGGCCGCGCCGTCCATCGCGCGCGCGTCGCCGATCGCGCTCGTCGTCCTCGACCTCGCGGGTTTCCCGCGTCCCGCGATCGACTCGACGTCCGTCGACGCGCGTTCACCGCGCGCGCGCGTTCACCGCGCGCGCGCGAGACGTTGACGCGCGCGGAAAAGTCGTCGTCCGACGCGCTCGTGCGCGCGCTCGCGGATCGCGACGACGCGCGGCGTCGTCGTGTGCGGACGCGTCGTCCGCGCGGCACCCGGGTCGACCCGACGACGGCCCGGCCGGGATTTCGGTCGAGATCGGCGCGCGGGCGGGCTGACTGTTTGCTCGTGCGAGTTACAAGGCGCGATCCGACGCGCGCGGCGCGGCGCGCGTCGAGCGTCACGCGGCGCCGTCGAGGTGCTTTTGCAAGTCGCTCAGGGACACCGTGGCGGTGCCGCGCTGCTTGGCCGTCTGTTGACTCGAATGAGGACGCCAACCGGTCATGTACAGGATCTCGAACGTGGCTTCGACGGCGCCGGGGGCGGCGGCGTCGGGGGCGGGGAATTTTTGGGAATACGTCGCGCTCGCCGCGCGCGCGGTGGCGCGAGGGAGAAAATGACGACGCATTAAGCCAGCGTTGGTCTCGGCCATGGCGCGCAAATGGTCGACGAGCTCGTCGGGGGAGGCGTAGCCGACGGTGACGATGTCGACGTCGACGGCGGGAAGCGTGAGATTGGCTCGACCGAGCAAGCTCCCACAATCGCGCACGTGCGCTAAGGGCGAGACTCGAGCGCTAACACCGCCCTCATGCTCGGTCTCGGCGAGCGCACACGCCACGCGAAGCTCCTGTAAGGTGTTACCACCGAAAATGCACGACAAGAAGAGACCATCCGGAACGAGCGCCGCCTGCGCGCGCGACATGGCGCCGGGTAAATCGTTCACCCAGTGCAATCCTAAGCAACTAATCACGGCATCTACCGAATTTTCTTGAATGGGCAAATTCTCTTCGTCTCCTTGCACGTACAACACCTCCACAGGCGCTCCGTCTCGCCGTCTCGGCTCGGCTCCGACGCGCTGCTCGACGAAATTGAGCATATCTTGAGACAAGTCCACGACGACAATCTTCTCCACATCGTCCCTTTCCGCTAATAATCTGCGCGTGATCGCTTCGCTCGCACCACCGAGCACGACCACGCGCTTAAATCCGCGTTTGATATCGAACAACCGATCCAACAAACGCCTCGCGAGCTCGTCCAACAACCCATCCGGCGCGCGCTCGGGCCTGCGTTTCAGCGCCTCATTCTGCAAGTACGCCGCTCGATCTCTGTGCGCGCGCACGACGTCTCGATCAAAAACCATCATCGCTCGCACTTTCGACGCCAACTCTTCATCTTTGAGCATCTCAGCGCGCGCGCGAGCTCTCGCTTTCGCTCCCTCGACGTCGATGACACCATCTTTCTCTCGCATCTTTCCGCTCGTGCTCGCCTCGCCACCGCGCGCCGCGTCCGCGAACCGCGCGCATTGCGCTCGAATCACATTTTCGAGCGCACTCGCGCGCGCCGCTCGGCGCGGGCGTCGGACCAGCATCGCGCTTCGCGCTCTGACGCGCCGAACGCCCGGTGCGGCCTGGGGTTTAGCGACATCGCCGTCCCGTCGTCACGCGCGCGCGCGCGCTCGAGCGACGCGCGCGGCGAGCGTCATGGGCGTGGACTGTCGAACCGGTGCGTGTCGCACGTGGGTGGACGATGAGCTGGACGCCATGGGAGAGGCGGGCGCGCACATTCCTCGGCCGGGTGGATGCTGCGACGAGGACGCGAAGAAACAAAAAGAAGCGGCGCGCATGCTCGGCGAGCTGCGCGAAGTCGATCGCTCGACGGCGAGGATGCGAATCGCGGAAGCCGTGGTCGGGGAACGCGGCGAGGAGGACGCGGACGAGGACGATTGGGCGAGATCGGACGGCGACGACGACGACGACGAAGCGCTGCGAGAGATTCAAGAGGCGCGCTTACGAGAGCTTAAAGGCGCGGCGGCGATCGCCGCGGCGGAGGCACGAAGGGCGAGATACGTGGAAATAAAAGAGAGTGCGCTGGGGGAGACCGTGCGGGCGAGCTCGAGGGTGGTGGCGCACCTGGTGTTGGAGGGCGCGGAGCAGTGCGCTCGCATCGACGAGGTGTGCGACGACTTGGCGCCCGCGTTCGCTAAAACGAAGTTCGTGCGCATAAGGCCAAGTCACGACTCGGCGCTGATGCGACAACATCGTATCAGCGCGCTTCCGGCGATGCTGATATTTAGGCGCGGGCGATTGACGTTTACGACGTGCGCGCTCGACGACTTCGGTGGCGCCGAAAACTTTGAGGAAGAACGCGTGACGCGATGGTTGGCGAAGCACGACGCGCTTCCTGGACATCCGTTCGCTGAGAAAACCGTCACAAACGTCGATAGCGATGCATCATCGGACGAAGAGAACGATGGTGCTAGCGATGAGGAGTTGTTTGGAGTGAATAAACCGTGCGAGACGTGCGGTCGGACGTACCCGCACAAGCACATACGGGCGTTACGTCCGGGCGAGTCGATGCGAAGGGCGGACGATTCGGATGGCGATTACGACGATGACGACTTTTAGCTGTTTTAGCTGCTGCTGTGCTATGATAATGAGCTAGAGATTAAATGAAGACGGTAGAGCCTTTGATCCCGTTGATGAAAGCGTTCGCCGGCATCGCTTTCTTTCCGGGGGGCTGAACCTCGAGCACCTCTAACCAGCCCCCCCCTGCGCATGGTACGCGAAGTACTTTTTTCGTAACCTCGACTTGACCGTTCGCCGCCTTTTCATCTCCCTCGGTAGAGACGCGAGTGGTGATGATTTTGAGCACCACCTCTTTCGCTTCTTCGTCCCCGTTTGCCTTAATCTTCAAAGTCGCTTTCGTTCCGGGCCAACCCGCAAATGCACGCACTTTATTGTGACACTCCAGTGCGGATTGTTTCGTGAAGTCTAATTCACCCTCCTCTGGGCTCACTTTCGCGGCGTGGCTGAGCGTTTCCTCGCCCTGAGGCACCGCTCGAGCCGCCGCGTCACCGGCAAATACCGACGGTAATTCCTCCAACAGCGCCCCCACGCCCGTCTCGAAGAGCTCAGTCAAGAGATCAGGCGCCTTTTCATCCCCCTTAAGCGGTCGAGTGATTTGTCTGAGCACGGGACCGGCGTCCATTTTGAGCACGGTGTACGCCACCGACACGCCCGTCTCGCTCTGTCCACTCTCCAACGCGCGCTGCACGGGCGCCGCCCCTCGCCACTGCGGCAACAAACTCGGATGAATGTTCAACGTCCCTAATTTCGGAATATCCAAGAATTTCTGCGGTAAAAAGTTCCCGTACGCCGCCGTCACCGCCAAGTCGACGTCGAGCGCCCGCAGCGCGTCCAGAAACCACTCCTCGTTCGCCTTCTCCGGACAGAGCACCCTGTCTTCCGCCATCCCTCGCCTCAGCGCCAACTCCGCCACCGGGCTCGGCGCCGCTTCATCGCTCTTCCGTCCTCGCCCTCGCGGTCGTCCCGGTTGCGACACCACCGCCGCGACCTCGAACGCGCTCTCCCTCCCATCCGCCGCGTCCAGCACCCGCGCCAGCACCTCCTTCGCGCACTCCGGCGTCCCGAGAAACACCACGCGTCGTTTTCTCGTCGCCGCCGCGGCGTCCTCGCGCCCCATCGCGCGCGTCGTCGTCGTCGTCGTCGTCGTTCGCCGCGTCGTCATCCTTCGCGCGCGCCGGCGTCCCGCGCGCGTCGGCGTCGCGTCTCGCGCCCCGGGCGTCGACGCGCGCGCGCGCGCGGTCGCGCGCATCAGCGCCTCGCACGCGCGACGCGCGCGCATGACGTCGCGGGCGACGCGCGACGCGCGGTGCGGTCGCGGTCGCGGTCGCGCGCAAACCCTGCGTGCGGCACAGCGACGCGACGACGCGATCGGACGCTCGATCGCGGACGCGGCGCGGCCGATGGCGCTCGCGATGCGAGCGCTCGGACGCGCGCTCGAGCGATGCGCGCGCGCGGGCGAGCGGTGCGCGCGCGACGTGGGACGCGCGACGACGACGACGGGGACGGGGACGACGATCGACGGGACGACGGGACGACGCGCGATCGCGACGTCGACGGCGAGCGCGATCAAACACGATCGATCGAACGCGGTGAAGAAGCTGAAACCCGAGGCGCGCGGGATGGAGGCGCCGATGACGAGCTTCGAGGCCGGGGCGACGCAGGAGGGATGGGGGAAGGCGGGCGGCGGCGCGGCGCCGTGGACGCCGACGCGGGCGCTGCGGAAAAGGAAGAGCTATTTTAAGCGATGTGGACACATCATGGAGACGCTCGAGAGGGAACACATGAAGGAGTTGGCGAAAGAGCGCGCGATCGTGCCGTTTCGACCGGGAGATGTGGTGAAGTTGACGCTCGAAGTGCCGGAGAATAACAGGCGCACGCAGACGTTTACGGGGATTTGCATCGCCAAGCGGCACAGAGGGATGGGATCTAGCTTTACCCTGCGAAGCGCGATAGGAAATCTCGTCGTCGAGCGGTCGTTTCCGCTGTTCACGCCGAATATTAAGGCGATGGAAGTCGTCGAGCGTAGGAAAGTGCGCAGAGCAAAGCTTTATTACTTGCGAGACAAGCCTCTGCGTTTTTCGAGGCCGTAGACTCTTCTCGTAGATTTGTGTAGAAACAAAATATCATCATTTTCAAGGCGCTAATGGTTACATGCGAATTCGCCAAGGTTGGCTATGTATCTTCAATATCAACTTTTCGTTCAACAATCTTGAGATTCGTCGCTTGGACAGTACAATCAAACATTTGGGTGAGGTTGCGCGCTGAACGCGGTGAAAAAATCACTTTGAGCGGCGGAAAAAGGATTCTCAGAGTCCGGCATCGCCGACATCGCCGACATCGCTGGAACATGACCCATCTTAGCACCGGCGGCTAACCCCGCGGCATAGGATTGTGCCGCAAGGTTTTGGTAATGTTGCATAGCGGCTTGCTGCGCCTGCGCGGCGGCGAGGAGGCGCATGGTTTCACTCGCCGCATTCGTCGGTTGCCTCGGCATCAGGAGCGGATTAGTACCTTGACGAGTGGCGCCATTCACAGAGGCGGCGTTTGGTACAGCGTTTTTCGGAGGCGGTTGGTACGAGAATTCAACGCCGCGAATGTACTGCAATCGCTGCACAAACTCTCCGCGGCGCTTTCCTTCGCACAACTCCTTGTATCGCTCAACGGCTTCGTGGATGATATTCGAGGCCGCCATGACGGATTCGGGCAAGCCTTGGATGCAGAAAACGCGGCATGGTCGATGGTATACCCCCATTTCGGGTTGCTGCGTCCAAGACTGAATCGTCGAACCGGTGTGACGCATAATTTCTCGAATCGACGCTCCGCTGGCGCCGATGACGAAACCCGCCGCGAGCAACGTCACGCGCAGTCTCAAACCACCGTTCGCCATGACCTCTATGGATGCAACTTGCTGTTCTTCTTCCTCGACTCCTTGACCAGCGCGTCGAGGACCAGAAGGCCCACGTAATCTCGATCCACTCGCCGCCGCGACGAATTCCGCATCCGCCACGAACGCCGCCGTCGGCGACGTCGTGCTCTTCGGCGACGTCGACTTGTCCACGTACGCGTGTCCACCGAACCCCGGCGGAATCAATCCTTCGTCCTCGTACAACACGCTCCCGAGCACTTTCGATTTCACGCCAAACGAATCGAAAGACCCTCGAGAATTGTCGTCGCTCGCGCTCCTGCTCCCCGAGGCTTGCGGGAGCGCGAACGACGCGTACGCCCCCGCGTCGTGTTCCTCGCGCTCGTCCACGATCCCTTTGGGCAGCCACTGGCTCGGATCGGCGTCGGTGAACGTAAAAAAACCATCACCGCTCATTTCGCGTCGACGCGCGCGCGTGCGATGCGCGCGGCGTCGTCGGGCGCGGAAAACGCGTGAACGCCGCGAAGGATGAAAACGCGTGAGCGTCGATCTTCGCGCGTCGCCCGGCTCGCGCGACGACGCGTGCGTCCGCGACGCGCGCGCGCGCGATCGAGACGTTTACGAGTGAACGTTCGCGACTGAGCGCTCGGCGCCGCGCGCGCGCGATCGCCGACGGGACGAACGCGCACGACGCGGTGTGCGAACGCCGAGGGCCTCGCGACTGGCGCGCGTGGCGCGCCCCTGTCGATTCCCCTTTTCATACTGTTTGCGCATACGACGGTTCACATCCCGCGCTCGTCGGCTAGAAAAGCGCGCCCGGCGTACGCGGATGGATCGTCCGCGAAGGCGTCGCGCGCGCCGTGCGCGAGCAAGTCGTGCGAAAGCGCTCGCCACGGATCGCCGCCGGCGACGAGGAGCCGGGCGGCGTCGCAGAGCGCGTCGGCGGCGAAACGCTGCGCGGCAAAGGCGTCGGCGTCCGCGAGAGCGACGGTCTCGGGATCGATCTCGTTCCCGATCGAACGCGGAAGAGAATTCGGCTTCGCCGCGCGCGCTGGATTCGGGTCGTCGGTTTCGGTTTCGTCGTCGTCGTCGCGGTTTTCGCCCGTCGTCGTCTTCGTCGTCGCGAGCGCGGGGTCCGTTAAAGCGCGCGCGAGCGCGCGCAAACCGTCCCACGACGCGGACTCCGCGGCAGAATACACGTTCATGGTGACGTGAGGAAAAATGATGCTCAGGTATCGCGGAAAAGCCTCGGTTTGCCCCGGTCGCGTCGTCTCCTTGAACGATTTCACGACGGCGCGGCACGTTCGCGTCGACATCCTGTACGTCCGACCGTCGAGTTCGCACTCGAGCTCGATTCGCGCGCGCGCGTTCGCCGTCGTCGCGTCCCCCACGCTCGTCGTCCCCGATCCCGTCCCCGAGCTCTCTCCGAACGTCGTTTTCACCGCCGCGAACGACACTCGAACGCTCGCCGGGTCGCTCAGCGTCGCCGTCGTCCCGAACGTCAAGTGCCGCGCATCTCTCGCCAGCGCGCCGCGCAGACGCGCGCGTCGTCGTCGTCCTCCTCCTCCATCGTCCTCCGCGTCGTCGCCGTCGCGCGCGTCGTCGTCCTCCGCGTCGTCGCCGCCGTCCTCGT
>Ga0222715_10003828_pt1 | contig 13293 bp, 18 predicted proteins | sample C33_9DmetaG_FD_165056 | JGI IMG/M metagenome (GOLD analysis project Ga0222715, IMG submission 165056) | Estuarine water microbial communities from San Francisco Bay, California, United States - C33_9D | ecosystem: Environmental > Aquatic > Marine > Unclassified | place: USA: California...
GCCATTCAGAACTACCCGGAAAGCGAGACTAAGTTATATATGAAAGAGGGTCAGGACCCCTACGTTAGAGGTTTTCCAGATGCCTTAGTGCAGGGTTTTTACGACGGGGGTGTCGCGGGCGAACCGGCCTACACAGACATGGGAAGCATGTCGATGAACGACGCATTTGGTTTGGTCCCCGGGGACCGGGCGTATTCTTCTGAAGGCGAGTTCCCCGGCCGCGTATACCGCGAAGGCGACCAAATCACTGATCCGTACTATTTAGGGCCCGAATATAATTTTGAAGCCGAAGACCCGCGGCGCTTCGACCTTTATGAAGATAGCGGGCAGTTTGCACCGCCGCTCACGGATCAAGGTATCCGTTCGTTTGACGAAGAAGGTCGTGCGCGGCCCACGTATCCTAGCTTTCAGGAATACATAGAGGTAGACGAATCTGGTAAGTATCCGGCTTTTGGTATAATGGCTAGCCTTGGTAAAGACGAGGACACCACCGGTCCCCTGCAAGCGGACCCGGATTACCCGGGCATAGAAGGTTTTGACATATACCGGGGTCTGGCCCCGGAGCAGTTTAAACGTCGACGTATACAAGACCAAAAGTTTGATGAAAAACGCGGGTTTCAGTTCGGTCAGATGGTCAGTGTTGAACGGGAAGAAGCCGTGGACGAAAAGCTGTTTAAGATGGCCGGGTTACAGCCCGGCGCGGCTTTAAGCCCGCGGACCACGGATCAAGTTTCTAGAATTCTGGGGCGGGACGTTGGCTGATAGAAAAACAGGATTGCCGGTAGACCCTACGTCTCCCCTTATATCTCAAATAATTTCACCTCTTGTGCCCATGTCGTATCAAGTGGACCAGCCTTATTCTGTGAACACACAGGATGTAGATGGCGGCGTAATTTATTCAGAGACTCCGATGAAAGTCTCTGACCCGCAGTTCGCGGTCCCTCCGATTATTACCGGGGGTATTGAGTTTTTCAAACAGTTTATAGATGACCCGGCAGAGACGGCGGGCGGTATTGCTTCGGCTGTTGGCACAGAGTTAAAAGAATATCCGGCCCGTCAGCTTCGCACTGCACTAGCTGGCGGCGAGACATTTAATCCTGAAACAAGAGAGATTGAAAGGTTTGACCCCTTTGCTGTACCGGCCACAGTGGCGGCGGGCACCGCGGTTAGTGTGGCGCGAACCCTTGGCAAAGACGGAAGCGGCCCTGTTTTAGGTATTATGGGGGGCCGTATGGCAAAAGACGGTCCCAGTAAATTTAGTCAAGCCCGTGCCGCAAAAAGTGCTGGAAAATCTAGGCAAGAGGTGTTTGACGAAGCTCAAGCTTACTTTGACGACGATATTTTAGGTCAGGATTCTGCGGCCTTTCGTTTTGAAATACCTACGTCTAATTCTAAGCTAAATGACAAGCAAGTCTTTGACGGTAGGATGGAGGGCTTTCGGTCGGTTGAACGTGACGAGTTTGACGGGGCAAGGTCCATTAATGACGCTCCCTTTGCACGTTTGGAAGATATTTTAGATTTCCCGGAGTTGTATCAGCAGTATCCGGAAATAAGAGACTTAGATGTAGCGAGGATAAATGAATTTGGCGGGGCGTTTTATCACCCGATAAAAAACTACATAGCTGTAGCAGACCAGTTGAATAATGAGTCTTTTCAATCTGCGTTATTACACGAGGTTCAACACTGGGTGCAGCGTAAAGAAGGGTTTCCTACAGGAGGAAATACTGAAAACATTCAAAACCAATTAGCTTATCGCATGGAGGGCGCGGATCCTGAGATGTTGAAGGGCCCAGCTAGAGATTTGTACGAGTCTTTGTACGGAGAAGCTGAAGCACGGACCGTGCAACGCCGTTTTTTAGACCCGGAAGAAGCCAAGCTAACACCTGTTTTAACCCGCCAAAAAGAAGCCCCTGACGGTGATGTTTCAATGGATGAAATGGACGCCGTGGAGCGCGGGGAACAGGGGTTGATAGAGGCCTTGGAATATGGGGATATTAGTTATTCTGAACTTTATCCGGAAATATTTTCTGGCGGCAGCGGTAAACCGTTAAAACGTGGTTCGGTAGTGTTTTCCCCTAGTGAAAAGATAGCGCGGGACCCCGACACGGTTTATTATAAGGGAAAACCCCTAGATGAAATGTCTTCCGGTCGTCTTCCAACTCAGTTTGGCGAAAGTATCGGCGGTCAAGCGGTTATTCCGACCATGCCAAACAGGTTTTTCTTTCAAGACTTGGGCATGTCGGAGCTCACCCTACGCCCTAGTTTGGATTTAAAAGGTAATGAAATCCCGAACAGCGTGGATATCGAACTTATTCGTGCAGGGGAAAAAGGTAAGGGACACGGCACGGAAATAATGCGTCGTTTGACTAAAATGGCAGATGAAACCGACACAGCACTGACTTTATTCCCGACCCCCTACGGGGACGGCGGGTTAGACATAGAGGATCTTGTTGCATTCTACAAGAAACAGGGGTTTGAATATTTAGACCCAGATCCTGATATTTCAGACTTAGACCGTGAAATGGTTCGTTATCCGAGAAAGGCCGAAGGCGGCGTAATAACATTAGCAGATACTGCGCGGAACATGTTCCGCGGCCCACGGGGCGTGGGCTCTCTAGCGCCAAAAGCTAGGAATATGTTCCGCCCTATGGTAAGTTAGTCCCAAAGGAGACAATGAATGGCACGTAAACCAATTGGCGGTTTGATGGACAACAATGTTCCGTCGCAGCTAGACCCTGAAGATTTGGCAGCCGAGGTAGAGCTTGAGATTCCCGGCAGCATGGATAATGTTGTTGCTTTTGAGGGCATGGACATCGAGATGATCCCGGAAGAGGACGGCGGTGTTACTGTTGACTTTGATCCATCTGACCAGCGTGGTGAGAGCGACGATTTTTACGCGAACTTGGCCGAAGAGATGCCGGATCGCGAGCTTTCCCGTATTGCGGGCGAGCTTTTACATGAGTTTGATGCAAATAAAGCAAGCCGACAGGAGTGGGAAGATGCTTATGCAAACGGTCTTGATCTTCTCGGGTTCAACTACGAGGAAAGAACGCAGCCCTTCCGTGGCGCGTCGGGTGTTACGCACCCCTTGCTTGCAGAGGCGGCTACGCAGTTTCAGGCGCAGGCGTTCAATGAGTTGTTGCCAGCGTCAGGGCCTGTGCGAACTGCTGTTATGGGAAGCGAAACCAACGAAAAACAGCGGCAGTCTCAGCGCGTAAGGCAGTTTATGAACTATTACATCACTGATGTGATGGAAGAGTACACCCCTGAACTGGATCAGATGCTGTTTTATCTGCCGTTGGCGGGTTCGACGTTTAAGAAGGTATACTATGACGAGACTATGGGCCGTGCGGTAGCTAAGTTTATACCGGCCGAGCACCTTGTAGTGCCTTACGAAACGTCTGATTTAGAGACTTGCCCTAACATTACGCAGGTTTTGCGGCTTTCTCTTAACGATTTACGTAAGAAGCAGGTAGCGGGGTTCTATTTGGACATCCCGGTAATCCCTGCACAGGAAGAAGAAGACTCTGTTACCAGCGAAATCAACCGTATCGACGGCACTAGCCCGTCCCAGATTGATTATGACTGCACTATTTTGGAGTGTCATGTCGATTTGGACCTAGAGGGTTACGAGGATGCCGATGAGGACGGGGAACCAACAGGTATTAAGATACCATATGTTGTCACACTAAGTCAGGACAACGGTCAAGTGCTGTCTATTCGCCGGAATTACCGCGAAGATGACGAGTTAAAACGTAAAATCCAGTATTTTGTACATTATAAGTTCCTTCCGGGCTTTGGTTTTTACGGTTTGGGACTCATTCATACAATTGGCGGTTTGTCACGGACCGCCACAGCGGCACTGAGGCAGTTGATCGACGCAGGTACGTTATCCAATCTCCCAGCGGGCTTCAAAGCCCGTGGATTACGCATCAGAGACGACGATAATCCGCTTCAGCCCGGCGAGTTCCGCGATGTGGACGCTCCCGGAGGGGCTATTCGTGACAGCCTTATGCCGCTGCCATTTAAAGGCCCAGACCAGACGCTTTTTCAGCTTCTGGGCTTTGTTGTAGACGCTGGACAGCGTTTTGCCACCATTACAGACATGAAAGTGGGTGATGGTAACCAGAATGCGGCGGTTGGGACAACAATTGCGATGTTAGAGCAGGGTTCTCGCGTTATGAGCGCGGTTCATAAGCGCTTACATTATGCAATGCGGATTGAATTTAAGCTTTTGGCCCGTGTTATGGGCGAAAGTTTGCCGGATGAGTACCCTTATACAATTGAGGGAGAGGACGCCACCGTCAAAGCATCCGACTTTGATGAGCGCGTAGACGTGATTCCGGTCTCTGATCCGAACGTATTTAGCCAAGCGCAGCGTATTGCTTTGGCGCAAACCAAGCTACAGTTAGCGGGTGCGGCCCCAGAGCTGCACAACATGTACGAAGTGTACCGCGACATGTACGACGCGCTGGGCGTTCGGGACACAGACAGGATTATGAAGCGGGCCGTGGAAGACGAACCGTCACCTAAAGATCCTGCCCAAGAAAACATCGACGCTATGGACATGTTACCTTTGAAAGCGTTTGAAGGTCAGGAGCATGAGTCGCACATTATGGCGCACTTGATTTTTGGTGCCTCACCTATGGTGGCGTCTATGCCGGGCATTGCAATGGCCTTACAAAAGCATGTGATGGAGCATGTTAAGGTAGCTGCTAGGGAGCAGGCTGCGGTGCAGTTTATCCAGCAGCGGCAGGCCGCGGGCGGCGAAGCGGCCACCGAAGAAGAGATGCTGGCTATCGAGGGCCTTACAGCTCAGTTTGTAGCACAGGGTATGCAGACGGTGCAGCAGATGTCCGCGCAAGTATCTGGTCAGGGCCCTGATCCGTTAGTTCAGCTCAAGGAGCAGGAGCTACAGATTAAGGCACAGGCCGAACAGAACGACATGCAGGTAGATCAGGCCAAGTTAAACATGGAAGCCTCTGGGCAGCGTATGCGGGCCGATCAGTTCCAGCAGCGGCTCGCGGCGCAAGAGCGTCAGACCGACGCACGTATTCAATCTGCTATGGAAAGAGAAATGCTAAAACAACGAAACAGGTAGTGCATTTTAGCTTGGGGGCAAAATGATAGCAGAAACATTAGCGGGCATTGCGCTAGTTAAGTCCGCGGTAGACGGCATAAAATCCGCTATCAACACGGCAAACGATGTCGGAGAGATAGCGGGTTATATTGACCAGCTTTTTGAAGGCGAAAAGCAGGTTCAGAAAAAACGCGCAAAAAACTCTGGCCCCGGATTTGGTGACCAATTTGGCGTAAACACCATTGCGTCAGAGGTTATAGACGCTCGCCTTGCTCAAGAAAAAATGCAGGAAATGCGTAATCTTGTTGACTTGCGTTTTGGCCCGGGCACGTGGCAAGGCATCGTAGATGAGCGAGCGCGACGCATACAAGCCGCCAAGGAAGCTGCTGCGGAAGAGCGCCGCAAAAAGATATTGGAGGCAAAAGAGTTTGAGGAGACAATGAAGCAGGTTGTTCTGGGGATATCTGTGCTCTTGGCTACGGTTGGGTTATTTGTGTTTTTGTTCATGGTGGTGCTGTGACGGTAGATAAATTTTTAGAGTGGAAAATTCTTCCACGGTTTATGATGTTGGCTAGCACCGTAATGAGCTGGCGTTGTGCAGAATGGTTCATGGCGTTAGAGGTGCCGACGGCAGCGCAGTCGGCTTTCGTAAGTGTGGTTATGGGTGTTATGACGGGCGTCTTTGGAATTTGGATGGGCCACGAACATAAGTCGGGGGCAAAGTGATGTTTCAGGCTATAGTTCTTGCGTGTCTTGCTTTTAATATAGAACAATGTTACCAGCTAGAAGACCAGCGGGGGCCCTACCAGACTTATGAACAGTGTGAGAAGCGGGCATACGAGATGTCCCGCGCGGTTCACCAACATATGAGAGGCTACAAGCCAGTATCTTGGCAATGTAGGACTCTACCGAAAGGAAAGTTAACGGTATGATTCAAGCACTTATTGGACCCGCTACCGAGTTAATCGGTAAGTTTGTTGAAGACAAAGACCAGAAGAACAAGCTGGCGCATGAAATTGCCACTATGGCGGAGCGTCATGCACAAGAGCTTGCCAAGGGTCAGTTGGCTATTAATGCCGAAGAGGCTAAGTCCCGGAACTTGTTTGTGGCGGGTTGGCGGCCGAGTGTTGGCTGGTGTTGTAGTCTGGCCCTGTTCGCTCACTTTTTGGTCTTCCCTACTATGGATGTAGTAACGGCCTACATGGGCGTTGAGCCAGTAGCCTACCCCCAGTTTGATATGGACAGCTTAATGACTGTCTTACTGGGTATGCTCGGGCTTGGTGGGATGCGTAGCTTCGAGAAGGCTAAAGGCTTAACAAAGTGAGGTATCGTTTAGCCCTAATTCTTCTGAATTGCGGAAAGCCGTTTTCTAAAATAGGCAACTGGTTTTGGAAGATGCACCGAAAAGTTTTGAAAGGGGGCCGTTAAATGGAGGCTAATTTTTTTAAAAGCCTTGAGATGGTGCTGCACCACGAAGGTGGATTTGTGGATCACAAAGATGATCCCGGGGGCGCAACTAACAAGGGTATTACGCATAAAACTTATGCGGATTTTTTAGGACGACCGTTAGAAGATGTTAGTGAGCTTAAAAACATTCCCGAAGAGCATGTCCAGTTGATTTACAAAAACGGTTACTGGGACAAGATAAAAGGCGATGAGCTCCCGGGCGGCGTAGATTTCTGCGTGTTTGACTGGGCCGTGAACAGCGGGCCGGGACGCGCGGCAAAGGCGCTGCAAAAAGCGGTTATGGTGTCACAGGACGGGGCTATCGGACCGAAGACGTTAGAAGCAGTATCTGAGTACAGCCCGACCGAAATAATAGAAAAAATAACTGAGGCTCGTATTGAGTTTTACAAGGGGTTGTCTACGTACAGTACGTTTGGCAAGGGTTGGGTAAGAAGGACAAAAGAAACTCGTGACTTTGCTTTAGATATGATATAAAACCGTATCAGACTTAATGCGGAGATATACGAGTGGATGAAATCTATTTTGCCGAGGCCGTTTTTCGGATTATCCGGGATCGGAGACAGGCAGTTCAAGACTTGTTGATTTATGACAATGTTAAGAACATGGAGCAGTATCGTGAGCTCATGGGTAACTTAAAATCCCTAGATCACGTGGAACAGGAACTCAAGGGCCTGCTAGAAAAACAGGAGCAAAGCAATGGCTGAAGCTAAAAAACTTGACCTTGAAGCGGCGAGCGAAGGTGTTGCAAACCTAGCCTCCGCATACAAGGATGTCACCGATAAGGTGTTAGACCCCGAAGCTATCGGGGGTTCACTTCTTGAAAGAATGCCTAGTCCCACAGGTTGGCGGCTGCTTATTCTTCCGTATCGCGGAAAGGGTAAGACAGACGGCGGTATCTATCTACCAGACAAAGTCTTAGAGGAACAGAATGTTTCTACTCAAGTTGGCTACGTCTTAAAAGTGGGTGATCTGGCGTACAAAGATCCGGACAAGTTCCCGGTTGGACCGTGGTGCGAGCAAGGTGACTGGGTAATGTTTGCCCGGTACGCTGGTTCCCGTTTCAAGATAGATGGCGGGGAGGTTCGTATTCTTAACGATGACGAAATCCTAGCTAAAATTCAAGAACCTGAAGATATTTTGCATTTCTAGGAGTGAGCAATGGCTGAACAAAGATTTAAAGAAGACGACCAGATCGAATTGGAGCTGGAGTCAGATCAAGATACTGACGTAGAACTGTCGGGAGGCGAAGAAGAAGATGTTCCTCTTGCGGCGGAAGCCGACGATAATTTTGAAAAGGCGGAAAACGCTACTCAGAAGCGCATTGACCGCCTGACAAAGAAAATGCGCGAGGCCGAGCGCCAGCGAGAGGAAGCTGTAAAGTTTGCACAGAACGTGCAGGCGGAAGCAACTGAGCTTAAAAAGCGCATGGACACGTTGGACACAAACTACGTCAACGAGTATAGTACGCGGGTTGAAACGGAGATGGCAGCGGCGGAAGAAAAGCTTTCCCGGGCTATCGAGATTGGAGATACCGCAGGTGTTGTTGAGGCGCAACGGAAAATCACGCGGCTCGCGATTGAAAATGATCGCGCGGAACAAGCTAAAGCGCAGCAGGAGCGTTTCGCTCAACAGAACAGAGCGCAACAGGAAGCACAGGTACAGGCTCCTATGCCACAGCAGCAACCTCGCCGCCCGGACCCGAAGGCGGAACGCTGGGCAGCTCGTAACGAGTGGTTCGGCACTGATGAGGCTATGACTTATGCCGCATTTGGAGTGCATAAAAAGCTCATTGAAAACGAAGGGTTTGACCCGCAGTCCGATGAGTACTATACTGAGCTAGATAGGCGTATGGCGACAGAGTTTCCCCATAAGCTTAACGGTGGTAGCAAACGGCCCGCTCAGACGGTTGCTTCCGTATCCCGCAGTACATCTGGGCGCAGCAGTGGGAAAAAGGTTAGACTCACCCCTAGCCAAGTCGCAATAGCGAAGAAATTGGGTGTGCCGCTTGAAGAATACGCGAAATACGTGAAGGAGTAGAAGATGTCTGAAGATCAAAATGAATCCCTTGAGAAGGGCATTACTCGTACTTCTCGCGCAACACAAACTCGGGAGAAGGCGGCAAGGCGTAAGCCGTGGGCTCCCCCGTCTATGTTAGATGCACCACCTGCACCGGATGGATATAAGCATCGTTGGATTAGAGCGGAAACCCGCGGTTTCAACGATACTAAAAATGTCAGCGCAAAAATGCGCGAGGGCTGGGAACTGGTTCGTAAGGACGAGTACCCTGACTTTGAGGCCCCGGTACTTGACTCAGGTAAATACGAAGGTGTGTTCGGAGTAGGCGGCCTAGTTCTGGCTCGCATTCCATTGGAAACAGTCGCAGAACGGACGGAATACTTTGCACAGCGGAGTGCCGACCAAATGCAGGCAGTTGACTCTGACATGATGAGAGAGAACGCTCATTCTAGTATGACGATCAATAAACCCGATCGTCAATCTCGTGTAACTTTTGGCGGCCCACAGAGATAAGGGTCGCCCTGATTAGGAGTAAGATCAAATGGCAAACCAAGAATCTGCCTACGGCCTACGTCCTATCGGGCTAGTTGGAAGTGGCGTAAACTCTACCGGTGTAACCGAGTACGAGATTGCTGCTACCAACGCCAATGCAATTTTTCAATACGCTATTGTCACACCGACAGCAGCAGGCGTAATTGATTATGCTGGCGCGACAGGCGGCGGCACAACACCAGCATTGGGCGTCCTGATGGGAATTCAATACCACGACTCGATCCAGAAGAAGCCAGTATGGCTTAATTACTGGCCGGGTTCTGGTTCAGTCAGCGTTGACACAAACTACCCTGTAAAGGCGTTTGTAGCTGACAATCCAAACCAACTGTTCAAAGTTGCTTCTGACGCATCATTGACTGACCGTGCAACCGCACAGGCAGCCGTTTTTGCTAACGCATCTTTGGGCACATCAGCCCGCACCGGCTCTACCGACAACGGTAGCGCAAACGGTGCACTTAGCGTGTCTTCAATTGCCGTAACAGCGACTTTGCCGTTGCGGATTGTAGGGATCATGGATGACGAAGCCAACAGCGATTACACTGCTGCTGGTATTCCGATGATTGTCCGGTTGAACGCACATTACAACGCCAACACAAGCCGTTTTGACTCGCAGACTACTGCGACCGCAACGGGCGTTTAAGGAGGGGATAGAAAATGGCTATTTCTCGCGCACAACTAGCGAAAGAGCTTGAGCCCGGCCTAAATGCCTTGTTCGGCCTTGAGTACGATCGTTACGAAAATGAACACTCTGAAATCTTCGACGAAGAGTCATCAGATCGTGCATTTGAAGAAGAAGTGATGCTCGGTGGTTTCTCAACAGCACCTGTTAAAGGCGAAGGCACTGCCATCAACTTTGACGCTGCTCAAGAGACCTACACAGCACGGTACACACATGAGACAATCGCTCTGGCTTTCTCAATCACTGAGGAAGCAATCGAGGACAACTTGTACGACCGTCTGGCATCTCGCTACACCAAAGCTCTGGCCCGTTCAATGGCCCAGACAAAGCAGATCAAAGCTGCGTCAATCTTGAACAACGCGTTTAGCACCACCAGCCCAGTTGGCGATGGTGCAGCACTTTGTTCTTCCCTTCACCCGTCACTTTCGGGCAACCAGCGCAACCAGCTTGCTGTTGCAGCAGACCTCAACGAGACTTCTCTTGAGCAGATGCTGATCGACATTGCTGGCTTGACTGATGAGCGGGGCTTGAAGATTGCTGTTCGTGGTACAAAGCTGATCATCCCTAAAGAGCTGCAATTCATTGCAGAGCGGGTGCTCAACTCAAACCTTCGTCCAGCTACTGCCGACAATGACGCAAACGCAATGAAGAACATGGGTATGATCCCAGAAGGGGCGGTGGTTAACCACTTCCTGACTGATACCGATGCTTTCTTCATCAAAACTGATGCTCCTAACGGTTTCAAATACTTTAACCGTGCGGCCATCAAAACTGCGATGGAAGGCGACTTTGACACAGGCAACATGCGGTTTAAAGCACGTGAGCGCTACAGCTTCGGTGTTTCAGACTGGCGGGCCGTGTTCGGTTCACCGGGCGCATAAGTCAATTAAACTTGAATACGAAAGGGCGGCTTCCATGCCGCCCTTTTTTGTTGTATAGTAAGTTATCCCTGACAGCCGCATTGGGCGGCTGACACTAGCCACGACAGGAGTTCCACATGGCTACTACCACCTTTACCGGCCCCGTTGTTTCGCAACGTGGGTTTCAAATCGACAACGCATCAGGCAATGTTGACTACAGCCTTATCACTTTAGGCATCTTAGATGTCGGAGCGCTTCCTGCTGCATCTGCCGCAAACAGGGGCGCGATTGTATTTTCACCAGACTGCCGTAAAGCGGCTGAAGGCGTTGGCTCTGGAACCGGCAACCTTGTGTTTTCTGACGGCACTAACTGGATTCGTGTAGACACTGGCGCAGTAGCAGCCGCTTAATAGGAGGCTGTAATGGCAGGTTCTGACGTAAAAGCAACGCGCTTGACGGCTACCGGTTCTGCCGGTGTCGGCCCTGCGCGTGTTCGTCAGATACAAGTTTTGACCACAACAGGCACTCCACGCTTAACCATTACTGACGGTAATGGCGGCGCGACAGTTCTGGACTTGGACTTTCTTGCATCTGACTCGCACTCAGTAAACATCCCAGCGGACGGCATTCGGGTATCAGATATTTATGTATCTGCTTTTACCGCTTGTACTGCGGTAACCGTGTTTTATAATTAAGGAACAATTTGATGGCTGGGTCTGATATTAAAGCAAGTTATGTTACCGCAACAGGAACTGTGGCAAGTGGCCCTCGCCGGTTAGTTTGTATCCATTACCATACTGCGGGGGCTACCGGTGGGGTTGTACTGAGAGACGGCGGTGCTACCGGCGCTGTCGTTTTTTCTTTAGACTTTCATTCAAACTCTACCGGGGACCTTCAGATTGGAGAGGAAGGCGTAAGGTTTAACACCGACATTCATGCCACGTTTACTAATGTTACAAGCATGACGTTTTTCTTTAAGTGAGGAACTATGGCGACAGTAAAAAACGTAACTAGAACCCCCTCTGGAAAAATTAAATATAGAGGAGAGACTTTTGCCGGTTTTAACAAACCTAAACGTACTCCCGGTAAGTCAAAGAAAAGTGCTGTTTTGGCTAAGAAAGGTGACCAAATTAAGTTGGTTCGTTTTGGGGATCCAAACATGTCAATTAAAAAAGACCAACCGGCTCGTAGATCAAATTTTAGAGCGCGGCACAATTGTGATACCGCGAAAGATAAATTTTCGGCCAGATACTGGTCTTGTAAGGCGTGGTGAGGTGGAAATGACTCCAGAAGAGGTGTTGCGGCAGCTTGAAAAGCACGAAGAATCTTGCGATAAGCGTTACGAAGAAATTCAAAACAAGCTCGAAAAATTAGATAACCGGCTCTGGTGGATAGTCGGTTTAGTTGTACTTGCCCCATTTTTGCAGAGGTTGTTGTAGTGGCTTATTCCAGAAAGTCAAAAAGCGCGTCTTCAAAAAGCAAGGGCAGTAAGATATGCCCGGAAGGCAAAGCGTGGGCAAAAAGAACTTTTGACACTTACCCTAGTGCTTATGCTAATTTAGCCGCATCAAAGTATTGTAAAGACCCTAATTACGCCAAAAAGTCTAAAGGCGGTAAGCGAAAGGGTGAATAATGGGAAAATTACAGGAGTGGTTAGATGAAGACTGGGTCAGAATTGATAGCTCGGGCAAAATTTCAGGCGCATGTGGTACGTCAAAAAATAAACGTAACCCTGACCGTTGCCTGCCTAGACGTAAAGCTCAAAGTCTTAGCAAGTCTGAACGCGCTTCGACAGCGCGTAAAAAGAAGCGTGGAGGAGCTGAAGGAAAGCAGGTTGTGGCAAACACTAAGGCTGCCAAAGTAAGCAAAATGGCGCTCGGCGGCGTAGCTGGCTACGAAACCAAAGCAAAACGCCCGTTTAGGGGGTCAAGTCCCTCGGGGACAGCCGTAGCTAGGGGTTGTGGGGCTGTTATGAGCAACCGCCGGAAACGCACGAAAGGCTCTGTATCACAAGCATGAACATGATGGTTTTTAACATAGGCAAAGAAAAACAGATATGCCAAGAAATAATGGCATGGTCTGACCATACTTTGCAAAAACCGAGCCCGTATTACAACGGGTTACCGCCATGCCCTTACGCAAAAAAAGCGTGGGAAGACAACAAGGTAGCTATTTTATTTAAGTATGAGAACAACTTTCAAGCTTTGTACAGTACCATATCGCAATGGTCAGATGACTTAGACTTAGTTCTTATTGTTGACATGGAGTTTGAAAAAGATCCCCAAAAGTTTCACTCTTTTCTGGAGGGGGTAAACGGGGCTATCGCGGAAGGTATATTTATTGATAAAGATGTGTGGGTTATGGGTTTTCACCCGCATGATGAGCCGAATGATTTTATTGACGACCAATCTTTTATGCAAATGGTGGATGACGAGTATGCCATGATTTTTGTGCAAAGACTAAGCACCGTACAAGAATCAGCAGACAAATTGGTGGAAAAAGGCTATTATGACAATTATTTGGAAGAGTACAATGTAGCCGAGATATTTGAAACCAGATCAAATTTATACAGGAGACTGAAAAATGGCGATGAAACCACGTAAAATAGCTGCCAAAAAAACGCCTGCGAAAAAGATGCG
>Ga0222715_10003830_pt1 | contig 13291 bp, 4 predicted proteins | sample C33_9DmetaG_FD_165056 | JGI IMG/M metagenome (GOLD analysis project Ga0222715, IMG submission 165056) | Estuarine water microbial communities from San Francisco Bay, California, United States - C33_9D | ecosystem: Environmental > Aquatic > Marine > Unclassified | place: USA: California...
TAATACTGAATTATCAGCAGCAGTAACAGCATCTCCGGCATAGTTTCCAATAACTACATTCTTTTCTCCACCTGCAACAGCACCACCTAAAGCATCATAACCAATTGCTATGTTATCACTTTCTGTATCAAAACCATCAGCCGCACCATAACCAATAGAAATATTTCTATCTCCTGTTGTAATTGCAGTTCCGGCATTAATTCCTAATGCTACGTTGTAATTACCACTACTTGCTGTTAAAGAATCTAAAGCACCACTACCTAATCCTATGTTATTGGTAGCAGTTGTAATTGCATCTGATAAATCACCGATAGCAGAAGCACCACCACCGCCCGCATCTTCCCAAGCAACACCGCTTCCTGTTGAAGTTAGAACTTGACCGTCAGAACCTTGACCCCCTGCAATCGTCAAGTTGTTCGTATCTAATGTTCCAACAACATCTACTGTTCCATCAGCCGCAATAGTCATTCTTGACTGTCCACCTGTTGAGAAACCTAGTATATCTGTTCCACCACTATACATACCCGTATCTTGGTCGCCTTCAAAAGTATGGCTTGGGTCGCTGGCTGAACCACCCGCCGCACCAAACTCATCTGCTCTAACGATACCTTGAACATACACCTTACCATAACCAAAGCCTGTCCCGCTTGGTAATCCGATTCCAATTGCACCACTACTTCTAACTTTGAATATGCTTGTATCAGAAGCGGAATCGTGAATCTCAAACGCATTACCTGTTCCTAATTGTTCTATGAGAACTAATGCAGTATCGCTTGTATCTGTAATCTTAAGTTGTTCTGAACCTGCTGTATCAGTCCAAGTTACAGATGCTATTCCGTTTTCTGTTCCACCATCATTATACAATAATTGAGTATCACTACCACCAACTGAACCACTACTACCACTAGAAGCCGCAGTTATTCTTCCTTGAGCATCAACTGTAATATCTGCGCTTGTGTAAGAACCCGCAGTAACAGCGGTATTTGCTAATTGGTCTGCTCCTATTCCATCGTCATTAACTTTGAAGGTTAACTCAAATGGGGTGTTTGTATCTCCTGTACTTGTATCTGTAAAAGTAATATCTAAACCATTACCTTCATTAAACTTAATAAATCTAGCATCAGGAATAAGAACATCTGTATCTGAACTGTCTCTTACAGTAAATGCCATTTTAGCAGGTAATTCAGCGACCCACTTCGAGCCATCCCACTTGAGAAACTGACCGCTGACAGGGGAGTCTTGGCCTATCTTTGTAACGTTACCTGAGCCATCGAAGGTAAAGGCGGCTGTGCCGCCTGACTCCTTCAGTGACCCCCCGTCATCGAGAGTTATGTCATCTGTTACTATTAAGCCCTTTTTTACTTTGAAATCTTTTTCTGTTCCTGCCATTTAATCACCATGATTTTCACTATCCAATCACTTTACTAATACTGTGTTCACTATATCATAAGAATATGTTCCTGTAGAAACAGGTGTGAATTTTAAATCAATAGTTGTAGTCCCTTTGACAGCATCAAATGAGCCTAAATCAGAAGCGGCGGTGCTTATGTATGCGTATGATGTTAGATATACAGCAGCATCATCTGCTGGCGGGTCACCTTTGTAAGTGACTAATACTTCTGCTACATCAAAATCTGTACCGTTACTAATTTGACAAACAAACTTTGCTGTTCTGAATGTACCAAAAGCGTAATTAGCAACTTCATAAGCAGTGCCGCCGGTCCAACTCTGTCCTGTACCTGTAGATGTGTCTATAACAGCAATTGCATCAACGCTCACAGTGTTTGCTTTCACTTGTCCAGCACTGCTATAAATTACAGCCTTACTGTTGACTACAGTTCCTGCACTTGAGCCATCTAATAGATTAAGTTCTGCTCCTGTTGATGTAACAGCCGTACCTGCATAGTTTAGATTACCAGCAGCGATATTTACTTCTCCTGTTCCGTTTGGTGTAAGTGTGATGTCACCATTACTGTTGGTGCTTGAGATTGTGTTTCCGTCGATTGTGATGTTATCTGCTACAAGAGAGCCGCCTGTGATAGCGCCTGTAGTTGTAATAGTTGAGGAGCCGTTGTTAATGTTACCAAAGCCCGATGTTATTGAACCGGAGTTCAAAGCACCAACAGTAGTAAGGGAAGAAGATACTACAGCGCTACCCAGTGTTGTGGCACTAAGCGTAGTAGCGCCGTTTATACTCAAATGACTTCCGCTTACTAAATCTAAATCATTACTAACAGTCCAACCATTACTTGAATCATACTTAATACTGTGTAGAGAAGTTCCGGGCGCAAATACACCTGAACCATCAGCAGTACCCTCCGTAACATTTGCAGAAGAGTGTTGTAAATCAGTAGCACCAACAGTACCACTAACGGGCGACACAAAAGTGAAAGTATTTGCGCCGGTGCTAGTTACTTGATAGACATCATCTGTAATACTATTACCAGCGTTAGAAATGTAAACATATTCGTTGGTTGAAAAACCATGAGATGTAGATGTTACAGTGACTGTTGTACCACTTCTTGTATATGAAGCCGTTTCCATACCACCAGCAATTCCAAGAACCATTGATTTATCTTCGGCAACAATTGCGGTGCTGTTAATTACTGTCTGTTCACCATTCACGGTTAGATTACCTGTAATAGTTACGTTGTCTCCGAAAGTAACTTCTGAAGTGCCATGTCCTATAGTAATTGGTACTCCTGAAGTGGCAGTACCAATTGTGATTCCATTCGTGGTGTTTGAGTTGTCTATGTTTAGAGAGGTTGTTGCGTCTAGTGAAATTGTTGCTCCATCAACTGTTAGGTTATTATTCAAATCTGCTGCGCCACTCACAGTAAGACCTGTGAGAGTTCCAACCGCCGTGATTTGGCCGCTTTGGTCTGCATCCACAGAAAATGCACCTGAAGTGGCTGTAAGACCGTCTCCTGCCATTCCAGTCGCTAAACCAGCAATAGATTCCTTTCTTGTCGCATTAGAATCGTTTGCATCAATAATAGCAATAGAATCGTTTGCTACATTCACAGCCGCAGCAGTAAGACTATTCAAATCCAAAGTGAAAGTTAAATCGTAAGGGTCGGCATCTGAACCGGGTGTTGTATCTGTCCAAGTAGCGTCTATTCCGCCCCCATCAAGGAACTTTACTTCTTTGTTCTCATCAATGGTGACTTCTGTACCAGCATTGTCTTCTAAGACAAACCCGCTACCCATTCCGTCTGCGCCACCTGCGGCGGCGACCCAACTAAGAGTACCGCTACCATTAGTTTGTAGAACATAACCACTAGTTCCAGCATTAATTGGTAATGTGTAAATTACATCTGCATCAGCCGAAGGGCTACCCCTAATTTTTGTAGTTTGACTGTTGCTAACAAAACCAAGAGTAGCACCTGATTTTGCCACAAGAATATTACCTGATGTGCTTATAGAAAGAACAGATTGCGCTGCAAGTAATGGGTTGCCTGTGGTATTCACACCATCATCCCACGGTTTATTGATATAACCGATAGTAAATTGGTCTGTATTGCCTGTATTTCCACGGTTTGCTTCTCTACCTAAAGCCCATGAGTCTCCCGTAGAACTTCGACCTTTTGAGATAGCAATACCTTGTCCTGTATGTATGTTTTCTGCTTGGTCTAAAACTAAAGCATTACCCATTCCGTTGTAAGTAGTACCTGTCACATCATCGTTGGCAATATCAGTATGAATACGGGCTTCCGCATAATTCATACTTGTTGCTGCTCCACCTGATAAAGGAGGGCCATTTACTTGAAATTGAGTGTTAGTTTCTATTGCGGGATTATCTTCGTCAGCATTTACAACTGAAACTTTACCTTTTGTTGTTAGCGATTGACCTGTTGCCGTAATCTTAGCAGTATTTGTAGCAAGTAAAGTAGTAAAAGCACCTGAAGCCTGTGAACTAGAACCTACAGTAGTAGCATCTATTGCTCCACTGTCGATGTTTACATTAGTCATAGCATTAGAGCCAAAATCCGATACAGCATCAATGTCTAATGCTTTGTGAAATTGTATTTTTTCACCGGCATTTGTGGTGTGAAAAGTTTGGTAAGCAGTGTTTGCCTCTTCTATGACTAAAGCAGTAGCAGAACCATCTACCATTTTAATTGAAGATGCAGCAGGGAATGTAATTGCACCATCACCACCTTTGAGGGTAGCATCTCCCTCTACAACTATACCTGCCTTTACCTTAAAATCTACTTCTGTTCCTGCCATTTTTTTCACCTTATTATATTGTTAATCCTTGCCAGTGTACCCTCACTACGATGTTGTCTCCGTTTGCGAGAGGGGTGACTTGTAATTCAACGTTACTACCATTTATATCTACGTTATATGTACCATTTTGAGTGCTACCTGAGTTCACAACTGCGTATGTTGTTAGGTAAGCGTTAGTAGCGTCAGAACCCCCACTTACACCATTTGTAGTAATTACCATCTCAGCAGTTTCGTGAACAGCATCTGTTTTGTTATCTATTTCTACAAGTAATTTAGCGGCTCTAAATTCTGTTCTATCAAATAACGTTACGGCTATAGGTGTGCCAGTACTAGAACTAGCAACTTCCGTTTCATTATAATCAAAACCGACTTTTTCCACTTGTAAAGTCGCTAACGGTGTCGCTTGATTAACTCCTACTCTGGTATTTCCTGTATCTACTTTCAAAGCACCTGATGCAATATTTACTGTACTACTACCTGTAATTGTTGTAAAGTCGCCAGCACCATAAACTGTATCAAAATACCCATTAGCCCATCTAACAGTGTCACTACCAAGGTTTTTACTACTGTCAGTACTTGGAAAAAGATGTTGATTAAAAGTCCAAGACTCAGTGGCATCTTTGTATAGAATGGTTTTGTTGCTATCTGTTTCTGAAGATATTAAGGTAATACCACCGTCGTTTATCGCGGCATCATTTCCAACACCATTACCTAATTCTATATTTTTATCATCGAGTTGTATGGTAGTAGAGTTTACCGTAGTAGTTGTACCATTTACTGTTAAATCACCAGTTACAACTAAATTTTGACCTACTGTAAGGGCAGCATTACTTGGCCCTATTGCGGTTATAGTGGGTTGTGAATCGTCAATATTGATTACGGAACTAGAAGCGGTTAAACCTGTACCCGCAAATAATGTAGCAACATCTGCTATTGCCTCTTTTTTAGTAGTATTAGAATCATCTGTGTCAGAGAAAGAAATAAAATCCCCATCTGCTATCGCTCCATCACTTAAACCATTAATATCCATTGCAAGTGTGTCTCCATCTCTCAATATTTTAGTCGAGCCTTGGTATAATCTGTTTGCATCAGAAGTATTCAACCAGAGTGTATTACCAGAAGTAGCGCCCGTTACAGGATTAGAGGACTGGGGTGTTAATTCTAAACCAGTAGGGTCAATAAGCCCAGTTACAGTTAATTTACCATCTACAGTTAATTCGTTTGTACTAGTATCGAATGTTAAATTAGCACTACTTGTAAATCCACCAGAACCATCAGAAATTTGTAATCTTGTTGCTGCTCCATTTGAGCCACCTGTTGCAGTTGTTCCTTGAAATAATCTAACCCAAGCAGAGGAATCCGCATCATAAGCAAATGTTGTAGAAGAAGTAGGGGTTACAGCCTCATTAAGCCCAGTAGAGTCAAAGGTTAAGTTAGCCTGTCCTGCTGAATTGGCGTTTGAAATTGTTATAGTATGTCCCGAAGGAAATGTACCACTAGGATTTAGTGTTGTAGCGGTATTTGTTGTAAATCTAAATAATGAGCCACCATCAAAAGTGAAAGTTTGAGTTCCTCCACCACTTGGTATAGTAACTAATTTTGTCGGTCCTAACTTGAATGTTCTTCTTGCTCCATCTTGATAACCAGAAAAATACAAAACGTCGTTTGTTTCACTTTGTCCACTATCATCTGGCCCTCTACTCATCCATAAAGCGCCTAATGAAGATGCTGTAAAATCACCAGTTTCTGTATTTGCAGAAGCATGGAAATTATCTAAATCAGCAGAAGAATCAATACTAGCACTAGAATCACCTGTTAATGGTGCTAAATAAATTGGAGAAGGTCTTACAAAACCTCTTTTATCATTTATTTCTGAAATAGTAATATTTAGGTCATTTGCAATAGCAGCAGTGGGGTTGTGTGTGGCTCTTATTGTAGCAATCACAAAAGATTGTTTTGATGTAAGTGAAGATGATGGGTCAGTCAAAAAAGAATTTGGCGTTAACGGGTAAGCAGAAGCAGATGTCACTGGTGTACCTTGCTCCCATTTTATAGCATTATTAGAACCATCAGAACAAAGATAGACAACAAATAGACATTCTTGTCCACTAGTTAATGCTGTTGTAGAGCCATTTTTATTAGCACTTCCACTGTTTATTGTAATATTAGCAGTAGCACCATTTCCACCACAAAAATTGTGTAAAACATTGTCTAAAACTACATGTCCTCCTTTTACATTTACAATGTGCGCATCTCCGGTAGTGGCTACCGCACCTGATAAATTAGCAGGAGTATTTCTATCACTATTGTCTGATATAGCATCTTCTAATAATAAAATTCCATTACCTCTTCCTAATTCATAGAGATTTGTAAAACTAGGAGAAAGTATGTGGCTCCCATCAACTAAACCTTCATTTCCCCCATCAGTATGACCTGTTAGTGAATTTGCCATTTTACTTTACCTCCATGATAATTTGAACTTTCATTTCATTACTAGAATCTTTTACAATTGGTCTTATAGAATGGCGGGATATTGGTGTAAACCCGCTACTTCCGCGTAATCGGAGGTGTACTTCCTTGATAGAGTCATTGAAAGATTCACTTGTTGGAAGGGTTGCTTCAATCAAAAGTGTACCAGTATCTATCACTGTTACGGTAGGCGTTACGGTTACTGCTGGTCTTCCAATTGAGCCATCACTAGAGGTTGCTGGTGTACCATCAAAACCAAAAACAATTTCATTAATATTTGATGCGATGGTTTCAGTTAAAATTCTTTTTAGGTTGTTTGATACCGCCATTATATTTCCTCCACGAATAAATTATTAAAACCTTTTACTAAACCTATAGCCTCTTTGCCTTTTCCGATTGTGCTTCTTCCAGCATTTTTACCAATAATAAAACCACTAGAACTCACCGGCCTAACAGATACTACGGCTGTAACACTAATATTAAGTTCATTAAATAACCCCATATTTTCAGTTTTTATTTGATTATTATTGTCTGGACTTATTTGAGAATCTTCTGCTATCAAACCTTCTGTAATACCCTGTAAAAGACCATCTACTCCTACACTCAAAGATAAAAACTCAAAATCTGAAAGATTTTTACCAGAGATATGGGTCGCTTCCATAACTACATATTTTGTACCATCATAAGAAATAATATTTCCCGGTCTTAAATCCCAAGCATTTCTATGTCCATTTGATGATAGAGTACCTTGCCCTGTACTGTTGGCTTTCAATATTTGTCTGGCTATAATAGAAGCCTCTTTTTCATTCTTTACAGTGATATCAAAAAGTGGTGTTAACTTAGATTGAATATTAGAATTGAATGCACCTTGTTGCCTAGAAAAATCGTTTACTGTGACTTCTGTAGGGTCGTTTAGCGCAAGGGGTATTCCTCTAACACTAACACTATTTATTGTATCATCTACAGGATTTTTTGTTTCTGTACCTATTCTATCTCTACTTAAAAGAAGTCTAGAAGAGTCTGAAAAATTAAAAGGTACATATAATAAATTAGAAAACCTATCAAACATTATTACCCTATAATCGTGGCGAGCAATAAACTTCAAAGCCGCTAAAACATTAATTTTCTTAAAATCTTGAGCAAGGAATTTATGACTGTGTAATCTTCTATTAAAATTAGAATTAGAAATATTTCTATTACTCCCGATATTAATACTAGTCATAGTATCTGTAATATTTTTTGTTAGTCTAATTGCTAAATCTGTAGTTCTAAATCCTACATCTATTGGTTGTGCTAAATTTACTGTATCTCCTACAAATCCTAAATCTGATATTTTTTTATCTTGCATATTTTTAAGATTCACATTTACACCTTTAGAACTAGATTCAAAAGAACTAGGTTTTAATCTTTGAGAGTTTTCTAAAGAATTATAAAATAACATTAAATTAGAATCTCCAGATTTAATATTACCACTTTCGTAATAAGGTGCTCCTTCGTAAGTATGACCAGCCCTTTGTGAATGAGTTAATACCACAGCAGAAGATGTCTCCTTAATTTCATAAGTTTTTTGTGAGGCGACGTGATATGTGGCAGCCTTTCTATTTTCTATAGTGATTTTATTTTTATCAGATGTTTGTGAATTTAGAGTTGAGTAATGAATTGCGTTATCTACTAAAACTGGTTTTCTTATGTCATTCATTACAGCGTCAAGGGATGCGTCAAATGAGCCAGTTGCATCTTCAACTAATGTCATGTCGCATCACCTGTGTGGTCTGAAGTACCGTATGTTACATCACCCTTATCGCCTTTAGGATGTAAAGATTGGCTAAATCTAGGTTTTACATTAAAGTCGCCATCTCTAGGGGCGTCACTAGCATGATGTTGTAGTGTGTTTTGTGAAGGAAGTAATCTTACAACAGAATCTACTAAACTATTACTATCTACAAAATTAGAGCCTTTTAAATTTGGCCCCATAGCACTAGGAACTTGGTCATTTGTAGGAACTAGGTCGTCTGTGTTTGTCATGTAGAAAATTGGCATATATGGACCATTACTATTTGGCACTCCCCTATTATCGGGCGTGTTTGCATCTGCTACTCTTCCATTAGGTGTATCGTATGTAAACAAACCATATTTACCACCAGCAGTTCCTTGGAAATAATCTCCTCCTGTTTGTGTTGTGGGTGCAGATTTAGACCTAAAAGTTTCAACATGATATTTATCTAAAACTCTAACTGGTCTTAATAAGAATTTTACAATTTGGTCTTTGTCATTATTTCTAATACTATCAGAAGTGTAATTATTTGTACTTTGATAAGGATTAGATGTATTATTAGAACCTGTTAAACTAGCAACTCCCCAACCACTATCATCAAACAAACCGGAAAAACTTCTTGCTTCTAAAATATAATCTCCACCAAGAGGTCTCATATTAGATGTGTGACTAAATTTCAAAATACCATTATTTGCACCATTAGAATTGTTAAAACTTAAATTAGTAAAATCTGCTTCAGTTAAAGTTTGTACTCCAATTGAATGCGCCCCAGTCAAAACTGTTCTTTGACCTACGTTTCTATCTGTATGTAAAGAATGAGCCTCAGTATTAATTACGATATGTGAAGTTTCTATACCTTGAATATTTTCTGCGTCAATTCCTATACGTGGAGAACTTCTTGAAATCACATCTTTGTGAGGGCTTTCTCCTACAATATTTTCAACTTTATCACTTACAACTGCTTCAGGTTTTAACAAACCATCTTGACTAATTTCTAATTTAGCACTTATCCCTCTAGGAATCTCATCGGCTTGCAGTACATCGTTACGGGGGCGTAACAGGCCCGTACCGAATGTGGGTTCTGCTGTATGTTGTGATAAAACCACACCAGTAGTATGAATTGGAACAGAAAGTTCTGTAAGAATATCTTCATTGAACATTGTAGGGTATCTTACTCCTCTTCCACCACCCATATCACCAATTCTCAAAGCATGTGTAGGAGCAAACACATCAACTAAAATTGTACTACTTCCATTATTATCATTATTTAATCTACCACCAAATCTTGGAATTGTATGATTTGTTTGTAAATCTACATCACCGCTAGAATCTAATACATTCTTCATGTTAAAAATTGGTTTTCCATTATTCCATATTCTTTGGAAAGGCGTTCTGTTGTTAGTTCTGTCGTATTCGTAAGCGTCTCCACAGTCCCATGCTGGTCTAATACCAAATCCACGCACTGGAGCACGTCTTACAGCCTCTCCACGAGTGTTACCCCACCAATCTACCATATAGTACTGAGAAGCCTCTGTAAGCCTTGTAATTGATTTACCTTCAGAATCTCCCCACCAGTCTCTTTCTACCTTGTTATTATTTCTTAGAGTTCTTACTGGCGCTCCGAAGGGTCTTACCATTCTTCTACCATCACTTCTACGAACTTGAGTTTCATATCTATCTGAACCTAATTGTCCAGCAAAGTTTGTGTTTCTTTCCATAATACCAACATAAGTTTTAGGGAATGCTCCTGCTGTACTACCGTCTGCTTTAGCCCAACTTCTATTTTCATATTGTACTAAAGGTCCTGCTCTATAGCCTACACTAGTTGCAGAAATAGCAACAGAAATAGCATCTTCTAAAGCCGCACGAGTAGGTATAAGCCCCCATCTAGGTCTATTGAGTGCTTGACGTAAACTTATTCTATAACCGAAAGGTAAGCGATAGGTCTGGTCTGTAGTTATTTTAGCAGCAGTAATACCACTACTTCTGGAGTAAGAGGCGTTAATATTATCTGAATCATACCAACGATATAAATCATCAGAAGCATATTTTCTTGGATAAATCCAACTAGCCCCCGCTTGTACAAATACATCCGGTCTACTACTATGAGGACCGCCTCTACTTCCACAAGGCCAAAATCTATTCAAATGAATAGGGGTAGTCGCTTGATTTACACCTGCTTGATTATGGTCTGAGTCAGCAACAGTGACTACACCTGTTTTATCTACATCTGGAGTTTTAATTCTCAAATCAAATGGTCCAGTGCTCATTCCATAAATTACATCTTGATAACGTATAGTTTCAAAATGCTCAGGTAATAAATTATATGCGGCTTTATCTACTGCTCTATCTGAAGTATCATTATCATAAGTTCTACTAGAATCAGAATAGAATGTATATGGTCTACCTAAGTTATGATTCCAAATACATAAGAAAGCGTCTGGAGTATGATAATTATATGTATCATTAGTACCTTGTTTTAGACTATTAATTGTGTTTGCAATTATACTTCTATTTACATTTGTAAATATACTATCTGCTGGCATTGTGTCATATGCGCTAGTTAATTTTAATTCAGTACCCTCAATTATATTATCAAAGAAATCACCAGTAGATACTCCAGTAAATTCATTAGATACGTTTACAGTACCATTTTGAAGACCAGTTCTACGTGTATATGTAGAAGTTTGACGTACACCATTAGAATCTACATATTCTAATTGTTGTCCATAATAAGGAGTTTCTGGGAATATACTAGCATCGTCTACTGTTATATCAGGAGATGATTTAGAAACAACAATACATTTTGGATTTAATGATGTATTTTGTAATATATGTGAATATATATCTGGATATATTGTTGGATATCCTGCAATTGTTAATTGTATACCTATACTACCTAAAGTACTTCTTGATAATTCATAGTAATTATCTAACCTATTTTGAGATATATGTCTAAACCCATTAGAACTACTATCATCTGGTGCTACTTTGTGAAGAATACTCCACCAAGGAATATTAATTGAATAACCGGGTGTAGATTTAGAAAAGCGTTTTGAATATGGGAAAGCCCTTCTAGTAAAACTAGGACTCTCACTCATTTCTATACCAAACGGATTGAAAGTACTTAATGGAGGAGTTTTTGTAAATTGACTACCAAAGTCTGCATCTTGGTCTAATATAATTTCATTTATGAAAATTTCACAACCCCTTACATCTGCTTGTGTTGCGTCTGATAAATACAAAACTAATGCTCCAGTTGCAGAAATATATTCAGTTCCAATCACAGTATTTACTTGTTGACTAGTTAATTTTTGAGTATTATTGTAATAATGATAGCCAATAATTTGTGTGTTGAAAATATTTGGTTGAATAACTATTTGGTAAGCACCAACTTCTCTTGGGTCTGGGAAATGATGTTGAAGTGTATATTTTTTAGCAGCCTCTAAAACTATAGTATGACCACCAGCCTTGTTAATTATTCCAGCATTCCCTCTTGCGCCTAATACCCCGTAACCATCCCATTTTATGCCAGTTTCGAACATTAGAGAAAAGCCACCACCAGCAAGGTCTGAAGGTCCTGAAGGTGTAGCAGTTAATCCACTGAAGAAAAATTCAGGTTCTAATGGACTCATTTTTTCTGTTACATTTGTTGTTATGTCAGAACTTACAGATAATGCTGTTTTTTCTTCATCGAATAATTTACGGTCTCTAAACCCATTTACAGATGCTAATTCTGCTAAATGTCTTTGATATACACTTTGATATGCAGGGTGGGCTAAATGTCCCGGTAACATAGCCATTGTAGCATTTACAAAGTGATGACCCATTCTTGGATAAGGCATAGGTGTCAAAACAGGTTTAGTGTAAATTGTATGGGCTTCTGTATCGGAATCTACACCTGTAAAATATTGAGTATGAGACATATCTGGACTTGAACCACTAACTTCAGCATGGTCTCTAATTCTTGCAGCAGCATAAAATCTAGCACTTCCTGCTGGCATGTAATATGAAGGAACTATTTTCAAATTGGTAATAGTTTGCGCGGCCATGAATTTTGTAAAATCTACATCTCCTACAACTCCTGTAAATGTAGTACCTGATATTCCTGTATAAGAAGCAACTACAGATTCTTCAGTTGTAGGATTGTAAATCCGAATAAATCTTCTATTATCTTTTACTTCTTTTGTTGCAAAGTCTGCATCATATATTCTTGTATTTATTGTATCATTTACTGTTAATACAGAAGAACTATCCCAGTCAGAAACTGTAAGAGTTTGATTTTCTACACCATTAGAATGTGTGTAAGTAGTAGGGAAACGGTGTGTGTGGCTGTGGCCCATTTTTGTTACGTGGAAAAATAATGTGCGGTCATGTAATTCGTAACTAGTTCGCAGTGGTGCGTTTTTAGTTGCTTGAACCCATCCAGTTTTGATAGATTCATTCGTTACGGGGTCTATATGTTCCCAATTCACTTCTTCATATGTAGGTGCTAAATATAGACTTCCACCATTTTCTTTATCATCAAATAAATGTTTCAAATCATTTTCAGAAAGGTCTGGGTGTAACAACCCACCACTACCAAATGTTTCATTCTGATAAGCCATAATTGGGTCATAACCAGAACGGATAACTATGTTACCGGGAATTGTTGAAGGGTCTGGAAGCACCACCATCAAATTAGGTTTAGAACCACTATTTGCTAAACTTGGACTTTTTCCTTTCACATCTCTATTTGTAACAACATTAAAAGTTCTAATTATTGTTCCTAAAGGGCTACCGCCTTGAATTGTATGTTCTTGACCACTATCATCAATT
>Ga0222715_10003833_pt1 | contig 13288 bp, 7 predicted proteins | sample C33_9DmetaG_FD_165056 | JGI IMG/M metagenome (GOLD analysis project Ga0222715, IMG submission 165056) | Estuarine water microbial communities from San Francisco Bay, California, United States - C33_9D | ecosystem: Environmental > Aquatic > Marine > Unclassified | place: USA: California...
CTGGTCTTCTCTATCAGCTTTCGCTATTTCTTCTGGGTTAATTAAGTTGGGTACTCCTAGTAATGTTTTAAGTAGTACATCTTGGCGTATGGATTGATTATCTAAAGCCCTTACTCTGTCGATTAATGACACAATAATACCATACTGGCTGTCGAGTTTTGTAGATACTCTTTCTTCCATAGTATCTAAACTTGTTTGAACTTTGTCATCTAGCGTGTCTAACTTAGTTTCCATGCCGTCAATAATTCTGTTAATTAATTTTGACACGAACCAGCCTAAACCCATTGCGGCGGCAATAGGGAATCCGACTTCTGTTATAAATGTTACTGCTTCAGACATTATTCTTTAGGGGTATGTGATGCTCCAAAATAAAAACTAATAACGGCACTAGCTAATCCACCAAGATAACCTAGTACTAAGTTAATAAGAGCTTCGGAGTTTTGTTCTGGGGGTTGTAAAGTAACAAGGAATATATATCCCATGAATCCTCCTACAACTGTAATGCCCATTATCCTAGCTGTCCAATCCTTTGAAAACTTTCCACGAGCATCCTGCTTGTCTTCAGTTTCTAATTTAAATACATCTACGTCCAGTTCTTTCATCTGGATTTCAAAAGCATTCTCAGCTTTCTTAAGTTCTAGCATTTGTTCAGGCGTTGCTTCCGCTACAGCCTTCTCAATTGCCTTGGGGGTGTTAGGACAACCGAGTACATCAGCTATCATGTTTGCCGCCATACCACCCATAGGACCACCTAACGCAGTCCCTAATGTAGGAGCTACTGCTCCCACTATGTTCTTCAATAAGTTTTTCATTCGGCTACTCCCAGTACCATTAATTGTAATTCTCTACTACGTCCACCGACTTGATTAAACCAACGACTGTCTTCCATTTCAACAGCCATCTGTTTCCAATCTCCTTCCTTACAAGCCTTAAACATATTCTTAAACTTTGCAAGTCTTGTGCCACCTAAGTTAAAACACATGTTGACTAAGACATGTTGTATTGGCTCTGGTAATCTATTAAAAGAAGGTACAGTACCATAGATATGTACTGTTTCTCTATAATGTTTATCAAAGTCATCTGCGAAATATAAGTCTACTACTTCTTGTGTTACAGGCTTTCCTACTTCCCAAGTATATTCAGGGTCTTCGGGCTGACATAAATGTCCTATGCCTAGAGTTTTATACCCTAAACTATCTTCATAGATTTTTAATACCTCACCTTCGTGCCTTGTTATTTGTTGTTTACATTCTTCTATATTCATAATCCTAGTCCTTTCATTTGAGATTTTAACTCTCTATCTTCCAAATCTTGTACTGCTTCTGAGGATGCGTTAAACGGTAATCCTGTTTGCCTATTAATCATTTCGTCTGGTTCGTCTTTTACATTAGGTACATTAGTAACGATACCACCTCTTGCATATTGTTTAGCTTTATACTTTTTAGTTTTAGTAGTTGTCCCACGTGCCACACTTCTCATGTCTTTACGGATATCAGGCGGTATTAAACCATAGCCTGGGACATTAGTAATTATTATTTCTGGTATATTTTTTCTGTATAGTATACCATCAATAAAGTCTTGAGGCAATGGACCTGCAAAAGTTTTTAATACTGATGTCACATCTCCTGCATTTCTGTCATATTCACTATCAAATTTTGCGGCATAATCAAATGGACCATAACCACCCCACCTACGAACAGCTTCAAGTATTATTTTACCATTATCTTTATCTAGTCCAGTTTCATAGTCTTTTAAGTTTTCACCTTGACTTCTAATAGTATTACCAATATGAGCTACACCTGACATTAATAATACAGTTGGTAAAACTTTAGGTATAGATTGCATTGGACTATTAAATGCTTCAGTTGAAAATCTTTTAAGTATAGTGTTATTAAATACTGTAGGATATCCTGCAAACTGAAATAGTAGCTGTGCTGAAGGTGTTGAAAGCCATAAAGGTCTGTTAGCTTCCGCAGTACTAGGATTAAGAATAATTTCTTTTACAAATCTATTAGCACCAGTAGTATATCTTTCATGGTAAAAAGATTGTGACCTTGCTAACTCATTATCAAATACACCATCTTTAAGTGAGTTTTTGTACCATGTAATTGCCTCATCAGCATTAATACCTAAGTCACCTAATTGTTCAGTAAGATATTCTTTCTTGCTTTTACTTAAATTACCTTTAGAAAGTTTTTCAGCATTCTGTCTTATTAATCTTTTACCAGTTGTAAAGGATGCAAGTTGTACAGCTTTAGTCCACTGTGTAAGTAAATTAACTTTAAAGAATGCTTGTTGTGCATTTTTTGCATAACTACCGTGAAGCCCTTCACCTGCAAGACCTTCAAGTCTTTCTTGTACTGCTTGCTCTAAAGCTAATCCAGTTTGATATAGTTCTCCCCAAGCTTCATCATCTATATCTTTTATACCTTTAACTCTTTGACCTAGTACACCTCGTTGAAAACCTTTAATACTTCTGTCAACAATACTACTGCCCTCTTTAACTATTGATGTTGCAATATCACCTAATACTCTAGGAGCATCTGATTTCCCTGCCCTAGTTAAAAGCAAGAAAGGTTCTGTTATACTTGACAATGTAGCAAAAGGAAGGTGAGCCATTTGCTGACTTAATTTACCCCAATCTGCCGCACCTCTTGCCCATGCATTTTTTTTCAGTACAGACTGTGAATCAGTTTCAATACCTGTTACACGCCTATGCATATTTCTTAACCTATCAGCAACGGCTTGAGCTTCTGTCATGCTCATACCACTACCAGTTAATTCTTTTATAATAGGTTGTATCTGATTGTTATCAAACTCTACAATGTTTTTACCAAAGTAATTACTTCTTTCAATTGCTCTAGCCGCATTACTAAAATAATCTTCTAAGATAGTTTGTGTATCGTTTTCTAAAACAAAAGCAATTTTATTATCATCAATATTTGTAAATCGCCTAGCTTGTAAATAACCTGATGAATCTCCAACAACTTTATTTTTAGTCATCATTTTAATTTCAAAAGGTGTCCATCGCTGTTGTAACATATCTTCAACAATACGATTAGCTTTTAATTGTTTAGCTAATTCTTCATCACCACCTGCTTGTTTTAAAAAGTTTACTCCAAAAACTTCTTCGTCAATACCTACTGCATCTTCTTTAATACCTTTAACTTGTATGTTATCACTAGTTCTAATAGTAATTTCATCTATATCATTTAAAGGATTAGCATGTCCAGATTCAACTAACAATTTTTCAAACTTAGCTCTGTTATCTTTATTAGATAATGCTTTGTAATTAAATAGTCTAGGTAAAAAACCGCCTTTGTTTACAGTACCACTTTTAAATAAACCAGCACCATTTAAATCAGCATATGTATTATCTAATAAGTTTCTTAGACCTGATTGACCGTCAAACTTAATTCCAGTTTTAGTAGTTGTACCACCATAAGAAACTGCAAGGTCTTGAGTAACTGTTACACCTTTATATTCTTTGTCAATTAAATTTCTTATCCAGATTTTACCTTCTCTTTCTGCTTGTGCTTTTGTAGATACAATATTTTTATCTCTAAGTAAAATATTCATAGCATCTTGTTGGTCTTTAGCAAGCCTAGCTCTGAACCCTACACGGTCTAGCACATTTAAAGATTTAGCTAATCCATATAAATATTTACCAGTTCGTGTTCCAACAGATAATCCATAAGAATCTTTTTTAACAACTTGCTCACCTTTACTTGTTAGAGTAACATCATAGTCATATCTAAACTTACCGAGTAACTCTTTTAACAAAGGAGATTTATCAATATGTGATAAAAAAGCTGTAGTTGGTTTACCTACACTACCTGCAATAAACCTATGTAAAAAATCTTTAGACTTATCAGTTTTTGAAGGCTCTAAAGGTTCTACTAAAATATCATCAACCCTAGAATCTTCTAAAACTTCTTGTCTTGTTTTAGCATTGGCTACATCATTAATAACATCTTCGTTACTAAATTTAAATTCTAATTGTTGATGTCCTTCTGGCATTTCATTAACAGGAACATTGTCAACAGAGTCATCTACTTTTTGTGCGGCTTTTTCTCCTGCTTCTTTAATAGCTTTGTTATAAGTTAAAGCACGAGTGCCTCCACCTAATATACCACCAAACCCTGCACCTAATAATGTAGAAGCTTGTAAGCTTGTAAAGTCTATATCATCTTGTAATCCTAAATCTATATCAATGTCTTGTACAAAATAATTATGTAGCCCACCCCAAGCCATTCCTTCAGCCGCACCAAATAAAGCACTTTCTTTTAAAGCTTTAGTTTTAAGTTGTGACTTAGTAAGTTGTTTAATACCTTGTTGTGCCGCAGTACCTAAAGCGGCTCTAGCTGTTATTGTTTGCCCACCAGTAGGTATTGCAAATAAAGCTGTTACTATGTTTAAAGGGTCAGCAACAACGTCAACACCTATATCGGCTATCATTTTAAAGCGTTCTTTCCAGTTACCTATTTCTGCATTATTAAATTCATTTCTTAAATAAACATAATCTTGTTTTTGTTCCTCAGTCCACTTACCTGTTTGAAAAGAACGTGCAATAGCAGAGCTTAAACTATATTCAGAGTCTCTAAGATATTCAAAAATGTCTTCATTACTACCAATACCATCTAAAAATCTAGCGGCTTTGTCAGCAAACTCTGGAGTTTCTTTAAGTTGAGTTAAAGTTTTTTTACCTGAACGTATAGGCTCTACATTAGATTGCTCTATGTTTGGTTCGGATATAAATTTATTATAACCTTCAGGTTCTGTAGAAGATGCTATATTAGAACTGTAAAGAAAATCAACTTCTTGTTCTTCTTCACGTTTTTTTTCTTCTTCTATTTGCTGAAGATATAATTCAAGTTGTGTAGGCATTAAGTATTACTCGGTATGATATCTAAAAAGTCTTCTGCTCTATTACGTGTTTGACTATACCAAGCAGAATCTTTCATTTCTGCTTTTGCTGTTTTATAATCTCCTAGTTTAAATGCTGTCCAAGCTTTATTAAAATCTTTATACCAGTTTACACCTAATTGAAAGTTTAAAGATGTTAAGTAATCTTGAGGAATAGGCTTGTGTCCTGCTTCTGTTAAAATTTGATTTTGTTCTTTAGCCGCTTCTGAAGCTTTAGTAAAGTCTTCTGCAAACCAAGCTTCACGCTGTTCTTGAGGAACTACATCACCTACTTTATATTGATTAATTTCATCTCCAACTAGTAAATGACCTACACCTACAGTTGGTTTACCACGAGAATCCAAGTATACTTTTTCTACATCTCCACCTTCATAAGTACTAACAAGATTTCTAGCTACTTCAATTTGAAATTCTTTAGCTAAATCAATTTTTTCTTCGTTAGAAAGCCTACTATACTCTATAGGTTTAAGACCTTTTTCTTCTTGAAAATCTCTAAATGCAGGACTGTATAAACTAAAACGATATCCTTTTTCTACTCTTTCAAAAGCATCATTAACTCTTTTACTTGTAGTTTGTGCTTGACCTCTTTTATACCAGTTAGATATTTTAGTAGGAATACTAGCTACTTTGTTTCTAAAATCTTCTGATGCTTCTCTATTTTTATCATCTATTCTTTCAATTTCACCCATCGGACCCATTGAATATTCACGTTTTTTACCTAGTACTTCTTCAGTAGAATCAACAGATTCAGTAGGTTTTGTATTACCCATTCTTTCAGATGCTAAATTTTCTAAAAACTCTTGTGTATCTTGTCCAAAATTAACACTAATTTCATCTTCTAAAGCTGAAAGCCTTACATTTCTTTCTTGCTCTGAACCAGAGTTACGTAAGATATCATCTGCTTCATTTTTAATTGCAACTTTCTTTTGGTCAAGAGTCATGTTAATATAAGAGTTACCTAAATTAAGTTCTCCATTGTTATTTACAGCAATACCATCTCCAAGTACATTAGCTAAACCTACGCTATTATAAATAGCAGGTAAAGTTCCGTAAGAGTTATATGCTACGTCATCAATTTTAAAATATTCAGAGTCTTTAAAGCCTTCATTAATTGCTAACATTGCAGACAACTGGACTCTTGAAGGACGGTCAGACATAATCTGTTTAAACTCTGCAAAACTTTTTCTGCCTTCACCCTTTTTACCTTCAGTGTTTTGATATACAGCACGTAAAAATTTACCGTCTTCTTTTAATCTAAGACTTAATGCTGATACATCTACAATAAATGCTTCTTTTTGTGCAGGTTCTTCTTCTAATTGTTTTAGTAAATCTCTAACATTATCACCATCAATATTAGTCATTACCAGTTTACTACCCCCTAACTCACTAGGATATTCTCCTGCTTTAATATTTCTAGACATTTCTGCTAGTGGTCCAGATTGAAAATCTCCAACCTCTGTCCTTAAATTTGTGTGTGCTTTACCTCTAGCTCTTTCTCTCCAACGTGTAGGGGATTTACTAGCTTCATCTAAAGCAGTATCAACAATGTTGTTTGTCATACCTTTTAAATTTAAAGCTTGATTAATATCTCGCATAGTTGGACCAGCTAAATCTACTTCTGTAGCAGGACTAAAAATATCAAAGCCCCCTTTAGATTTATACTTGTCATTAAACAAACCAAGAACTCTTTTAAAGCCACCAATCAAATTTCCTTGACTACGAGCTTCGGCTAATACTTTTTGATAGTTTCTTTTTTCATATTGAGTTAAAGTATGAGAAGTTAATCCCATTCCTCGTTCAAATAATTCTGCCCTATCTAAATCCTTTTCATCTAAAATAGACCTTAATTCAGTTTCATAATTTTTATAGTTATTATTTTCTAAATATTGTTTTGCAAATTGTCGAGTTGCTAAACTAACCGCATTGTTATAAGCACTAGTATTATACAGAGTATCATATTCGTCACCAGATGCCGCTTTAATTTTTTGTTGTATAAAAGGTAATACTTTTTGAGAAAATGCTGAATAGTCTTCACTGTTAGAAAACGAGTCAACACGTGAATCTAAATCTCCACCTTTATCTTCCCACTTGTTTCCAATAGTAGATACAATACTAGAAGTCATTCCTATTTGTTTAGATTCATTTTCATTATTTAATATTTCAAATTTGTGCATATTTTCTAATTCTTTTGCACGTTTCTTATATTGGTTTTTCATAACTCCCTGACCCAACATTAATACAGCTAAAGCCTGTTGAATTCTTTCATTCTTTTTACTTCGTTTAGCCGCTTTACGTGCATCCTCATCTTTCTTTTGTAACAAAGATGAACCAAGTTCGTCAATACTCATTTTTGAATAATTATCTAATACCATAGTTAAACTCCTGTTTTACCTAATAAACTTGGCTGGTCTTGTAAGGCAGGTTTTTGTTTTTGTAAAATACTTTCTCTTAGTTTTGTACTATCTAAAGTTTTTAGTTGTTCTTTAATATCTCCACCGACTGAAGCAGGATTTATTTTTTGTATTACTGCGTCTTTAAATCCACCACCTTCTGGAATCTTATTACGTTGTTGTCTTACAGACTGGACATCTAAATTAGCCCCTTCTTCATCATCGTCATCGATTTCTACTTCAGAATCTTCACGATTCAATACAGGATTAATACCTGCCTTCTCTGCAATAGCTAACAACATATACATGGTAGGTTCTAAAAGACTTAACATCATATCAGGATTCCACTTACCTTTCTGGAAACCTGCTGTAAGTAATAAGTTAGCTATGTCAGCAACTGGAGTCTTCTGAGACATTAGTGTTGCAACAGTAGTCAGGTTGTCTTCTTTTAAAAGGTCAAAGAATATTTTTTCTGTAGCTACTTTAACAGATGTTATTTCTGGCTGTCCTTCCCAAGGGTAGGGGGTATCAGGACTATTAGTTAATGATTGTCCTGCTGTAGGTGCTTCAAATAAATGTTCTTCAGCCCCTTTAGCTATTGCTTCTGGATTACGCATATGTTCTATCTCCTAATTGTGCTCTAAGAAATGCTTCATAGTCAAATCCATATCCACCTACATCTACTGGATTTACATTGCCTTGAATACCTCTATAAGCTAGATACTGTCCAGCAGGGTCTTGTTGTGGATTAAAGTCTGAAAAGTCTATAAACTGTGGCTGTTCTGTGCTACTAGAATAATTTTGTTGTTGTAAAGAAGATTGCTGTATACTTGCTTGACCTTTAAAATAATCACTTTTTCGATTAGCTAACATAGCTATCATTTGCTCTTCTTGCTCTTCAGCTTGGTTCATAATTTCACCAGCTTTACGAGTAGCTTCAATAGGTTTGTAAGCACCATATTCTTTACTAGAAGTAATTCTTTCTTTAAATGAAATATCTTTATTCTTTAAAGTTTGAACAATACTTTCTTTACCTTTATCAACTGCCGTATCAGTTACAACATCAGTAGCTACATCCGTTGCGGCATCTGTTGCGGCATCTGTTGCAACGTCAGTAGCCGCATCTTTTACGCCTTCAGTAACAACCTCACCTTCAACAACAGTTTGTTTACCATTAACAACTTCACCTACCCAATTTTTAAGACCTGTTCCAATATCAGAACCTGCACTAAATACGTTACCTATTTTATTAAGACCACCTTCAATAGCACCTGATACTGTTTTAAACACACTACCAAAAGCACCAGAAATTTTAGTCCCAACAAGTTTTATACCTTTAAAAATAGTTCCAAAAATAGTATTAGCTCCTGCTCCACCAAGCCAGCCTCCTATGGCACTACCTATCCCTGGTAATATAAAAGATAAAGCAAGAGAACCTAATGGTCCTAACTTACCAAAAGCTTTAGCAACCTTGCCTAAACCTTTCTTTAGTTTTTTTCCTATCTTTTTAAATACGTTACCGATTTGTTTTGCTTTTTTTCTTAACCATCCCATTAGTCTAACCACCCATTTATTAAAGTTCCAATTGCCGCCAAATTACTGCTCCAGTTACTTTCCTTAGAAGCACCTGTGTCATTACCTAAAGCCGCAGTGTATATTGAAGTCTTCCTAGTTTGTTCATTATCCCAACGCCTAAAGTTAAAGTCTGCTTCGTCACGCAACTCTTGCCATAAGAAGTTTTGAGCAGAGGCTGTAAGTCCAAATGCATTTTGTGCATTCTGCCTATTAACTTCATTCTGTGCCGCAGTGTCTGCCGTGTTCGCTTGTCTACGCCATGCTACGTTTGATTGTGCTATGGCTGTTTCGTTCTTCGTATTAAACTCTTCTCTTGCAAAGTCTTGCTGTGCATTGAATTTACTTACGTCTGTTTTAAGTTGTGCTTCAAGTTTGTTAGCTTCTGCTTCGTTACCAACTCTTCGAGCTTCTGCAACATTCAAAGCTTGTGCATTAAACTGTTCCATTGCATTAGTTTGTTGTGCATTAAACTGTTCATTAGCTTGTGCTAAGTTAGCCATGTACTGGTCAGTTTGTGTTTGAGTCTGTGCATTAAATTGACGAGCCACGTTTTCAGCAGATTGATTTGATAACAACCTTTGTTGTTCTTGTTGTGCTTTCATCATGTTAGCTTGTTGCTCGTTACTAAGATTAGCCATATCCCTAGTCAAGAAGTTCTTAGCATTTTCTACTTGAAGTCTTTCTTGTGTACTAAGGTTTGCTAAGTCCATCTGTGCTAGTGCTGTAGCATTTTGCATAATAGATTGTTGTTCTGCATTCATGTTCTCAAGAGATACAGTTTGCATAAACTTACTATTAGCTAAAGCTGTTTGCTGTTCAGTACTGAAGTTAGCCATGTCCATACCAGCAGTAACTTGAGCATTAGTCATTGCGGCTTGTTGTGCATTACTTAACTCAGCTAAACCTAACTGTTGTGCTAGGTTAGCATTGTTCTGTGCCGCAGTCATCTTCTTGTTTAAGTTAGCTAACTCAATCTGATTCTGTGCAGTCATTGTCTCACTATCAGCCCTGTTCTTTTCTGTCAGGTTAGCTAGTGATACTTTCTCGCTTGTACTTAGTTTAGCTAAGTCAGCCCTTTGTAGAAGCTCTTGTTCTTGAGACATTACCTGAACTGTTGTGTTCAGTTCTTGTAGTCTCATTCTGTTGTCTTCAGTAAAGTTAGCCGCATCAGCCGCACTTCTTTCTGTTAACTCTGCTATTTCTATTTGCTGTTCATTATTAAGATTAGCCAAATCCATCTGTTGAGCCATAGCCGCATTAGTTTTTCTAAAGTCTACTAAGTTTTGTAGATTAGTTAAACGTGCTTGTTGCTCACTAGACATGTTAGCTCTAGACGTAGTGTTACGTTCAGAGAGTTCAGCTAGTTCTACTTTAAGACTTGCATCAAGATTAACTTCTTCCATACGAGAGTTAAGCTCTGCTTGTCTTGTATTTCTTTGTACTTGAGCAGTTAGTTCAGATAATCTAAATTGATTATCGGCTGTAAAGTTTGCAGTATCTGTAGCGGCTCTATCTGATAGTTCAGCTAGTTCAATCTGTTGCTCATTGGACATGTTAGCCAAGTCCATCTGCTGTGCAAACTGTGCATCAGTCTTACGAAAGTCTATAAGAGTTTGTAGATTTGTAAGACGTTCTGTTTGCTCTGCGGTCATTGTATCTTTTGCCGCCGCATTCATTTCTGATACACGTTGCATCTCAACTTGTAAGGCAGGAGAAAGGTTAGCCTTTTCCATATCCTGATTCAAGTCTGCTTGACGCATTACTTTATTTACTTGAGCATTGTAAGACTGTAGCTTTGCTTGTTGCTCTGCGGACATGTTCTGTCCTTCTGCCGCATTAAGAGCTTGTAAGTTTGCTAAGTCCATCTGGGCATTAGTATTTAATGTAGCTATTGCCGCTTGTTGTCTTTGTGCAGATTCTTGAGAAGCCATAGCTTGCTGGTTCTGAATGTTCTGCATTCTAACTTGCTGTCTGTTCTGAGCAGTCTGTTGTACAGCACTCTCATTAAAAGTACCTTGTTGTACTGCAATCTGCTGTGCCATCTGTGCAGTCTGAGAAGCGGCAGTTTGTCTATTAGATAGATTCTGCATTCTTAGTTGCATACTAGACTGTGCTTGTTGCAAGTTAGCTTGTTGTTCGTTTGATAAGTTTTGTTGTGCTCTAGCTTGGAGAGCCTGTGCGTTGCTCTGAGCCATTGGAAGAGCACTCTGGATGATTGCATTAAACAATGCATCTCTGCCCACTGTGGACACTGACATGCCCCTAGAAGCCATCTGTTGGTTAATAGCATCGACAGCAGGTTTAGCCCATAGTGGAGTCTTACCTTCTTCCATTCCTGCAAGTAAGCCTTCCATCTGTGTAGACACTAAAGCTTCTTGTGGCAATGCGGCAACTGCGGCAATAACCTCAACAGGCTCTGAATCTATCTTAGCTTCTACGCTTGCAGGGTCTTCAGCTACTGCGGCTGTAATAGGCTCTGGTACGTTACCAACAACTGCCATCATGTCTGCGGCGGCTACTGTACGTTCCTTACCTGTAACTGCTTGCATACTAGATGCTTGCATTGTAGGAACACCACCAATCTGTGCGGCATCTCCTTGAGGTGCTGTACCTGTAATAGCTTGACGACCTTCTAAGTCTACTGAAGGTGCATTACCTAGTTCGTTAGCTATTCGTGTTGCGGCTTCGCCTACTTGTGCTTGACGTTGTGCCGCTTTTCTAAATGCAGGAACATCATCAATTTCTACATTGTTTGCTTGCGGTGTAAAATCAGCCGCAAAGTATTCAGCTACTGCGGCTTTAACTTCTTCTGTTTCGTCAATAGGTTGTACTACACCTGCTTCACTTGTAGCGGCTGTACCTGTCTGTGCTTGACGTTCTCCTATTCTTTTATATTCTGGTAAGTCTTCAACTTGAACACCACGTTCTTTTGCTAAGTCTTGTAAGCCTTGAAGTTCTTGTGGAGAAATAGTTGATAACTTTCTTTCTGTAGCTTTAGCATCTGCAACTTTATCTTGCTTTATTATCTTACCTGTTGCAGGGTCAAAGGTTGCACCGTCAGATAATTTACCTTGAATAAGTTCAGTTATTGAACCTTCTTCAGGTTTAACTGTAGCAGGTCCATCACCTTTTGTAATTGTACCTTCAGTAACTTTTGCTATTGTAACATCTTCATCCATTTTTGCGGCTGTTACTTCTGGAGCATCAGTAATTTTATCAGCAGTCATTGTAGTAGCTGTTACGTCTGTAGTATCTCCTGCTTTTGTAACATCGCCTTTAGTTACTTTTTCTTTACTTGTATCAGCAACACCAGAAGCTCTAGCATATCCAGTCTTTTGCATTTTAAAAGATGCTGAACTTGCATCTAGTTCTGTTTTTGTTCTATCTATTTTACCTGCATCAGGAATAGTAGGAATACCTTCAGGCATTTCACCTTGAGCAATAGCTTCAGCAGTTACACCAGTACGTTGAACACGGTCTGTTCGATTAGGGTCTACTTGACCTTGACTTGTTCCGTCTTGTGTGGTATTATTATTACCTCCACCGCTTTGAGTCCAGCCTACACCAGCAACAAATCTCCACCCATCTGCAATAGCTTCTGCGTAAGAATCATATCCTTTTTGTCTCCACCAAGGACCACCACCCCCTCCTGGACCACCTTGATTACCACCATTTTGTTCTTCACCGTCTTCTACGTTTTCTGCGGTGTCAACATAATAGTTATTATTTGCATTTTCACTAACATCAATATCTGTATAATCATTTCTAACATCATTGTTTTCTACTGGTAGTGAGTTTTCTACTGGCTGTGAATCACTCCTAGGTCTTGAACCACCAGTATAGCCACCACCATAACCGCCACGATTAAAGTTAGCACGTTTAGCCTTTAAATGCTTTAAAACACTTTTGTTATTTCTTTTGTTTCTTTTTTTACTCATCTATATATTCCTTTCTGTAATTTTCAGGATAATCTATTTTAAGTTTAGGTAACTGTGTAAATTCGTGTAGTTGTCCTAAAGTTTCCATTTGTTCTAATTTAGTTAAATAGTTATCCATCCACTCATAATTTTTTCCATACTCTGATTCTTCCATCACAATCCCACCAATCGTTTCATCGTAAATGTAGGTCATGGGGTTTTCATCAGTTGAATAAAAATTTAATCTACCTTCTAAAGCTTCGTGTTTTAAACGTAACATTTGTAAAGTATCTTCTCCGATTACTATATCTTCATCGAATTTAAACTTTGCGGCTTTCTTACTAAGCCAAGTAACACGACAATTAATCTCATTCCACTCACTATACTTTCGTTGCTTTGTATAATATTTTTTATGTAAGCTTTCAAAGTATATTGATTTTTCATGACTTAACCCATCTTCTCTAAAATCTTTATAGTAAT
>Ga0222715_10003836_pt1 | contig 13286 bp, 9 predicted proteins | sample C33_9DmetaG_FD_165056 | JGI IMG/M metagenome (GOLD analysis project Ga0222715, IMG submission 165056) | Estuarine water microbial communities from San Francisco Bay, California, United States - C33_9D | ecosystem: Environmental > Aquatic > Marine > Unclassified | place: USA: California...
TCAGAATTTGCAATGGATAATAGTTTGGGTGGATTTGAATTTTTATCTTGTATACCTGGTACAGTTGGAGGAGGTATAAAAATGAATGCTGGTTGTTTTGGAAGAGAATTTAAAGATATCCTAATCTCAGTACAAGCTATAAACAAATCAAGACAAGTTGTTACAATTCCAGCAAAAGAAATTGATTTTAAATACAGAGATAGTGGATTACCTAACGATTTAATTTTTTTAAGTGCATCTTTTAAGGGTTTCAAAAAAAAATCAGATTTGATTAAGAAAGAAATGATAGAATTAAAAGAAAAAAAAGAAAAAGCACAACCTACAAAAATTAAAACAAGTGGAAGCACTTTTAAAAATCCATTGGGTCAATCAGACAAAAAAGTTTGGCAATTAATAAAAGAGTCAGTTCCTCTAGAAAAATCATTTGGCGATGCCGGTATTTCTGAAAAACATTGTAATTTTTTTGTAAATAAAGGTAATGCTAAATTTGATGATATGAAAAAATTAATAGAATTTGTGTCTGAAAGTGTTTTAAAAAAAACTGGTGTAAAGTTACAAACAGAAATAAAAATTTTAGAATAAATTGAAAAAAAAAATATTAATACTTGCAGGTGGAATTTCAAAAGAAAGATTAATTAGTCTTGATACAGGTTTGCAAGTTGCAAAAGAGCTAAAAAAAAATGGCTACAAAGTAAAAATTTCTGAACCAGATGGTAATTTATCAAAAAATATTAATCAATTTAAACCTAACGTTATATTTAATGCTTTACACGGACAGTTTGGTGAAGATGGTTATATTCAAACTATTTTGGAAGGGTTTAAAATACCCTACACTCATTCAGGAGTAATTGCTTCTTCATTAGCAATGGATAAAGCAATATCTAAAAAAATTTTTATACAAAATAAAATTAATACCCCAAAATATATTAAATATTCTTATGAAGAAAATAATTTTGATTTAATAAAAAATATAGAAAAGAAGTTCAAATTTCCAGTTGTAGTTAAGCCAATTAATGAAGGCTCAAGTGTAAATGTTTTTATTTGTACAAAAAAAAATATTTCAAGAATTTTAAGTTCTTTGAGAACTTATAAAGAGATAATGATTGAAGAATTTATTGGGGGAAGAGAAATTCAAGTTGCAATTATGGGTAATAAAAAATTAGGAGCAATAGAACTCAAACCAAGGAGAAAATTTTATGACTACAAAGCTAAATACAGCGCAAATGCAAAAACTGAACATATTATTCCAGTTGAGCTGCCAAAAAATAAATTAAATGAGGTAATGGATCTATCACTTAAAGCTCACAAAATTATAGGTTGTAAGGGTGTTACTAGATCAGATTTTAAATTTTATAAAAATAAGTTTTATTTACTAGAGATTAATACTCAACCAGGAATGACAAGATTGTCTCTTGTTCCAGAAATAGCAAAATATAAAGGAATGTCCTTTATAAAACTAATTGAGTGGATTTTAAAAGATGCAACAACGAAAAAGTAAAAAAATTTTAATATATTTTTTTTTACTACTGATAGTTGGCTCAATAAATAATATTAATCTTAATGGATTAAAATTTCAAAATGTTAATGATATTAATATTACCGGATTAGATATTAAGAATAAATTAATTTTGCTTAAAAAAATAGAAAATTTTAATCTAAATAATATTTTTTTTATTAATAAAATTGATCTGAAAGATGAAATTGAGTCAATCACATTAGTAGAAAATTATTCTATTTTTAAAAGATATCCATCCGCACTAGATATTAATATTGAGAAAACTAAATTTTTAGCAAAAATAAATAAAAATGGCCAAATCTTTTATATAGGTTCTAATGGAAAATTTATCAAAAATAGCTCATTAAATAATGAGCTACCTTTTATTTTTGGAAATCCAAAAGTATTTGAATTTTTTAAAATTAAAGAAATAATAGATAAATCTAAAATTTCTTACACAGAAATAAAAAATTTATATTTTTTTCCATCTAAAAGATGGGATTTGGAATTAATAGATAATACTATTATAAAATTACCAAATGATAATATTAATCTTGCCCTTAATTTAGCTATAGAATTTTTAAATGATCATAAACTTATAGATGCAAGAATTCAAAATCAAATTATTTTAAATGATTGAAAATTCAGATTTTGAAACTTTTCTGTATATCTCTAAAAGCAAGTATCAAATATTTGTTTATGATAAAAATAATTTAAAAAATTTATATAATGAAGAAATAGGGTATAGTGATGAGATAGAATTAAATACTCTTTAAAAATTTCTTGATGATAATATTTATAAAATTGAAAAAAAGATAAAAAATTTTATTAGAAATATCATTTTAATTGTAGAAGATGATAAAATTTTAGAAATAGGTATTTCATTAAAAAAAAAAAATTATGAAAAAAATGAAAATCAAAAACAGTTAGAAAACAGTTTAGTTGAAGTAAAAGATATTTTTAAAGAAAATTACCAAGATCTGTTAATTATGCACATGGTCATTGTCGAAAAAGAAAATAATTTTTTATTAGATAATGCCAATAACAGTGACGATTATCTTTTTTTAGAAGTAAATTTTATTTCTATTCCAAATAAATTCACTTTTTATTTTGATAAGTTGTTAGAAAATCATCAAATTAATATTAAACGCTATATGTCAGGTGACTATATTAAAAGTTTTTTTGATATAGAGTCGAAAGAGTCGATGGAGTTATTTGTTATGGCAAATAAGTTAAATGACGGTTTAAATAAAAATGAAATAGAATTAATCTCAAAAAGCAAAGAAAATAGGGGTTTTTTTGAAAAATTTTTTCAATTATTTAGTTAAATGTGTTTTTTCTAGTAATATTTGTTGTTTTTAAAATTTATTAAAAGCAACTTAAAAGACAAATGTGTCTTATTTAACTCAAAAAACAATTAAAAATAATGTTTCATTTAATGGTGTAGCTTTGCACAGTGGATTAGATGTGAATATATGCATTAAACCAGCTGAGCCAAATTTTGGAATAGTTTTTAAAAGAGTTGATTTCAAAGAAAATAACTTAGTTTACCCAAATTTTATGAACGTCACTAATACTTCATTGAATACAACTATTGAAAATGAATTTGGAGTTAAAGTTTCAACCATTGAACATTTGATGGGAGCGTTGTTTGGATTAGGGATTGATAATGCATTAATAGAAATTGACAATGAAGAAGTTCCTATTCTAGATGGATCTGCAAAAGATTTTATTGAAAAGATTATTAGTTCTGGATTAGTAGTTAGTGAGTCTCCAATTAAAATTATCAAAATTAATAAAGAAATTAAATTTACAGATGGCGAGAGATTTATTTCCATAGAGCCATCTACTTTAAGCTTAGACATAGATTTTGAACTTAAGTATAAAAATCCAATAATTGGAAATCAAAAAAATAAAGTAAAAGTTTTTGAAGATGATTTGACTGATGTTTACAATTCAAGAACATTTTGTTTGTTCGAAGATATTGAATTAATCAAGAAAAATGGACTGGCGAAAGGTGGAAGTTTACAAAATGCAATAGTGGTTAAAGATGATGAGGTATTAAATCCTGAAGGTTTAAGAAATGATAAAGAATTTGTTAACCATAAAATACTTGATTGCATAGGAGATCTTTATACATCTGGCTATAGAATAATTGCTAAAATCAAATGCTCTCAGGGTGGTCATTATTTAACCAATCAGTTGCTTAGAAAAGTATTTGAAAACAAAGATAATTTCTCAATTCTTGAGATAAAAGAAAAAAACTTACCTCATACTTTAATAAATAGAAAATTATTAAAATCTATAGCTTAAAACAAACATATATTTTAAAAGCAATAATTTAAGGTATAATCTATTATGATCGTTCGTAATTATTTTTGTTTTTTTTTAATTATTTTGCTTTGCTTTTCTTGTTCAAAAAAAGAAATTGAAAAATCCACAATCAATGAAGTAAACCTAGAATCTCAAATGATAGAAGCTTATCAAGAAGGGTTAAAGGAACTTAAGGCTGGAGATGTTCTTTTTGCAGCAAAGAAATTTAATGAAGCAGAAATATTATTTCCACAATCAGAATACGCACCAAAATCTGCGTTAATGGCAGCATACTCTTATTACTCTCAAAATTATTATGGTGACGCCGAGGCTGAATTAGTTAGATTTTTAAGAGTTTACCCTAATCATAAAGATATAGTATATGCAGAGTATTTATTAGGATTGTGTTACTATGAACAAATTGTAGATGAGAAGAAAGATCTTCAATCTATTATAGACGCTAAAAAAACATTTAAGAGTTTAATTTCTAAATATCCAGATACAGAATTTGCTACTGATGCGATGTTCAAAATTAATTTAATAGATGAAGTTTTAGCAGCTAAAGAAATGTATATTGGCAGATATTATGTTGATAGAAAAAAATGGATTTCTGCAATAAATAGATTTAGAGTTGTAGTAGACGATTATGATACCACAATCTATGTTGAAGAGGCAATTCATAGATTGGTAGAAATTTACTATACAATTGGAATCGAGTCAGAGGCGAAGAAATATGCTAACTTGTTAGGATATAATTATCAGTCATCTGAGTGGTATGAAAAATCATTTAGTGTATTTAATAAAAAATATAAAAAAGACATTATAAAAGATATAAAAAAAGAAAATAATTCTATATTAGAAAAATTTAAATCTCTATTTAGCTGAGATGAATAAAAAAAAAATAGAATCTGATTACAAAAAAAAAATAAATTTATTAACTAGCTATAATAAAAATTACTATGATGCTAGCAAACCATTAGTATCTGACAATGTATATGATGATTTAAAAAATAGTATTTTAATTCTAGAAAGTAAATATTCTTTTCTCAATTCAGAAAAATCACCATCAAAAGTTGTTGGGTTTAAGCCATCTAAAAACTTCCAAAAAGTAACTCATAGAGCTCCAATGCTTTCATTGGCAAATGCTTTTGGAAGAGAAGATCTAATTAACTTTGAAAAAAAAATATTAAATTTTTTATCTAAAGATGATGATTTTAATCTTTCATATAGTGCAGAGCCAAAGATTGATGGAATATCAGCTTCATTGATATATAAAAATGGCGAGTTTAAGACTGGACTATCAAGAGGAGATGGAAAAGAAGGTGAAGATATAACAGTTAATCTTTCAACTATAAAAGATATTCCAAAAAAAATTGAGGCTAAAGATTTTCCAGAAGAAATAGATATTAGAGGTGAAGTATTTATACAAAATAGTGATTTTGAAAATTTAAAAGAAAAATTTGCAAATCCAAGAAATGCTGCATCAGGATCATTACGACAAAAAAACCCAGAGGATACCAAAAAAATTCCTTTAAAATTTATTGCTTATACTTTTGGCTATGAAAAAGGTCTTAAAGTAAAAAATCAAACAGATTTTTTAAAAAAATTAGATGTTTGGGGCTTTAAAACAAATCCATTAAATAAATTAGTTACAGGTGTTGACAATTTATTGATTAATTATTCTAAAATTGAAAATGATAGAGCAAAAATTGATTTTGATATTGATGGTATAGTTTATAAAATTAACGACTTTGAACTTCAAAAAAGACTTGGGAATGTTGCAAATTCACCAAGATGGGCTATCGCTCACAAATTTGCTTCCAATAAAGCTATGTCTAAAATTCTTAATATTGAAATTCAAATTGGAAGAACAGGAGCTTTAACACCAGTTGCAAAAATTAAACCAATTAATATTGGAGGGGTAATAGTATCTAATGCAACATTGCATAATGAAGACGAAATTGATCGAAAGGATATAAGAATTGGAGATTTAGCAACTATTGAACGAGCAGGAGACGTAATACCTCATATTCTTTCAGTTGATAAAACCAAGAGAGATAAAAAATCATTAAAATTTATTTTCCCAAAAAAATGCCCCTCATGTGGTTCTAAAACAATTAAAGAATTTAATAGTGTTACAAAAAAAGAAGATGCAGTTAGGAGATGTTCTAGTGAAGGATACGAATGTGAAAAAATTGCAATAGAAAAATTAAAACATTTTGTATCTAAAGAAGCTTTTAATATTGATGGCTTTGGTAAAAAAATAGTAGAAAATTTTTGGAAACTCAATTTAATAAAATTACCACAAGATATATTTAATTTAGATTTTAAAAAAATAGAAAATCTTGAAGGTTGGGGCAAACAATCAATGGAAAATTTAAAATATTCTATTAATCAAAGAAAAAATATTTCTTTAGAAAGATTAATCTATTCACTAGGTATTAGACATATTGGTATAGAAAATGCAAAAATTTTATCAAAATATTTTAAATCATTTTCAAATTTTATTAATTTTTCTAATGAACTAAATTCGGATGATATATTGAATATTGATGGAATTGGAGAAACTCAGCTTAAGTCAGTCAAAAATTTTTTTGATAATAAAGTTAATCTAAATATTTTAAAGGAATTGAAAAAAATTTTAGAGGTAAAAAATGTTGTTACTAAAGATAAAAATGGATTATTAAATGAAAAAACATTTATGGTTACTGGAAAACTAAACGGGATTAGTAGAGCAGAAGTAAAATCCTTAATAGAAGAAAATTCTGGATCTTCAGTAAGCACAGTAAGTAAAAAATTAAATTATTTAATCATTGGTGACAAACCAACAAAAAAGAAAGTTGATAAGGCAAAAGAACTAAAGATTACTATATTAAATCAAAGCCAATTTTTGAAAATGCTAAATATAAGTGGCTAGCCATTTTCTCTCATTAGGAGAAAGATATTTTGAAAGTTTTGAATAAACATCCAAATGATATTTAAACAGATAATCTTTTTCTGATTTAGTCAATAAATTAAAATTAATTAAATCCTTTTCTATTGGAGCAAGAGTTAAATTTTCAAAGTATATTTTTTTTTTAATTTTTTTAACAAACACCAGGTTTTCTATTCTGATACCATAATTACCTTTTTTATAATAACCTGGTTCATTACTTAAAATCATACCTTCTTGAATTTTGACTTTATTTAGTTTGGAAATTGATTGAGGACCTTCGTGAACGTTTAAAAAGAAACCAACACCATGCCCAGTTCCATGAGCATAATCTAATTTACTTTCATTCAAATATTTTCTTGCTCTTCTATCTATTTTTTTGCCAGTATTGTGGAGTTTTAAATCTGTATTTGCTACCGCTATGTGTCCTTTTAAGACTTTAGTGAAAATATTTTTGATACTTGGCTTTGGCTTAGTAAAACAGATGGTTCTAGTAACATCAGTAGTACCATATTTATACTGACCACCGGAGTCACATAAAAAAATATCATTTTTTCTAATTGTTCTACAACTATTTTTTTTAGCTCTATAATGAACAATTGCACCATTTTCACCTGCTCCTGCAATTGTTTCAAAACTTGGATATAAATATCTGTTATTTTTTTTTCTAAATTTTTCTAATTTTATTTGGGCATCAACTTCTGTAATTTTCTTTTTATTAACTTTTTTAATCCAATAAATAAATTTAGTTAATGCCACACCATCTATAACATGTGATCTTATCATGTTATCAATTTCAGTATTATTTTTTATAGCTTTTAATAGATAAGTGGGATCTTCTCTTTTTATAATCTTAAATTTAGATTTAATAATATTTTCATAAAAAACTGAACAAGATTTATTATCAATTATAAAATTTTTACCATTTAAGGCTAAAATTTTGTTTGGTAAATCATTCGTAGGTATTAATTGATTTTTGTTAATTATTTTTTCTTTTATTAATTTTTTAGCTTTATAAAGTTCAGTTATTAAAAATATTTTTTTTGACTTATTAATAATTAATCTTGAATTTGGTACAGGGCTATTTGGTCCATCACTCCCTCTAATGTTTAAAATCCAAGCTACATTTTCTGGAGCTGTTACAAATAAATTATCAGCTTTATTTTTTTTTAGGTAATTTATAATTTTATTAATTTTTGATTTTCTATTTTCCCCAACGATTTCATCCTTGAGTGAAAAAAAAGGAATACCTTTAACAACTTTATGATTTTCTATTTCATCAATTAAATTGTTGGATAAAAATTTAATTTGATTATTTTTTAAAAAATAATTTTTTATTTGTTGTTGTGTAAATAATTTTGGATCTAGTCCTAATCTTAAATTTTTGAATAATTTACAATTTATTATTTTTTCGTAACTAACAATTTTAAAATATTTTCCACTCTCCATTTCGCTTTGAATAGTGTATCTACCATCTGTAAATAAATAATTCTTATCTTTTAAAATAATAGCCAAACCAGCAGAGCCACTAAAATTTGAGATAATTTTTAATCTATTTATTTTTGAATATTCAGTAAAATAATCGTCATTTTTAGGTACAACATATCCATCAATGTTGTATTTTTTAAATTTTTCTCTTAATTCATTTATTTCTTTATTCATTTAATTCTCTTTTGATATCTTATCCAACCTGGGCTTCTTGTTCCTTCCTCAATTTCAAAGTCTTGATTAAAATCAAAATCTTGATCATCGTCAACTTCTTCCTCAAAAAATGAATTTTTTTCTAAATGTTTTTCTGGTAACTCTTCAATGAATCTTGAAGCCATGCTATCAATCCAGTCACCTTGATAAAATCTGTTCATTGAAAAAGAAATTATTGCTTTTTTTTTAGCCCTCGTAATGCCGACATAAGCTAAACGTCTCTCTTCTTCCAAGCCATTTTGTCCTTTTTCTTCAATTGATTTTTGATGAGGAAACAGACCTTCTTCCCAGCCAGGTAAAAAAACTACGTCAAACTCAAGTCCTTTAGCTGCGTGCATGGTCATCATATTAATTTTTTCACCATCCCATTCTTGGTCAATCGAAGTAGCTAAAGAAACATGTTCTAAAAAACTTTCTAAATTATCAAATTCTTTCATCGCACTTAATAATTCTTTAATGTTCTCTAATCTATTTTCATTATCTAAATCTTTTTTATTTTTTAACATTGCTGAGTAACCAGACTCATCTAAAACTATTTGAAGCAATTTAATATGATTAACTTTTTTAATATTAAGATCATTTCTCCACTTATTTAATGCATTAAGAAAAAAACTAAGACCTATTTTTGTTTTTGGTTTAATTAAATTTTGTTCAATCATTTTATTTGCAGCAGATTCTAGACTTAAATTATTTTCTTTACCAAATTCATGAACAGTTTTTAACGTAGTATCTCCAATTGATCTTTTAGGATTGTTAACAATTCTTTCAAAGGCGAGATCATCTTTTTCTTGATGAATTAACCTTAAGTATGCAACACAATCTTTAATTTCGGCTCTTTCATAGAATTTTGTTCCTCCTAAAATTCTATAAGGCATACCAATTTTAAGGAATCGTTCTTCAAATTCTCTTGTTTGAAATATGGCTCTAACCAATATAGCCATTTCATTAAATGAATATTTTTTTTTTAATTTTTTTTCTATCTCATCTGAAATTCCAATTGCTTCATCTTTACCATTTTTAAAGCAATTTAATTTTACCAAATCTCCTTCTTCCATTGTAGTTGTAAGTGTCTTGCCAACTCTATTTTGATTATTCGAGATTAGATTGGACGCAACAGATAAAATATTTTGAGAAGACCTATAGTTTTGTTCAAGACGTATTACTTTTGTATTTTCATAGACTTGATCAAACTCTAAAAAATTTTTAATTTCTGCTCCTCTCCAACTATAAATTGATTGATCATCATCTCCCACACAGCATAAATTTTTAGTTTTTTCAGATAATAAATTTAACCATTTACTTTGAATAAAATTAGTGTCTTGGTATTCGTCAACTAAGATATATTTAAAATTTGTTGTATAAATTTGCCTTATATCAGGATAATTCTCTAAAATTTTCACAGTATGTAAAATTAAATCACCAAAATCACATGAGTTTAAATCTATTAATTTTTGTTGATAGATTTTATATAAAGGAAGTATAGTTTTTTCATAAATATCTTTTTTATTTATTATAACTTCAGATGGGTAATACCCTTTATTTTTCCATCGATCGATTATTGCTAAAATAAATCTAGGCGCCAATTGTTTGATATCAATATTTTCACTTTTGCAGATATTCTTGATTAGCCTTGTTTGATCATCTGTATCTATAATGGTGAAGTTTGAATTTAGATTTGCAGCCGTTGCGTGTTTTCTTAATATTTTTGCACAAATTGAATGAAAGGTGCCAAGCCAAGAAAGACCAGTTGCAGCAGAACCAAGCATTTTACTGACTCTTGTTTGCATTTCTTTTGCAGCTTTATTGGTAAAAGTTACTGATAAAATTTGGTTAGGAAATGCTTTCTTTTCTTTGATAATGTGTGCAATTCTTGAGGTTAACACCTTTGTTTTTCCAGATCCTGCACCTGCAACTATTAATAAAGGTCCTTCTAAATATAATACCGCTTCTTTTTGAGCATTATTTAGATTTTTTAAATAATCAGAGTTTATCATTTAAAATATTTCTTTATAAGTTTCATTGTTTTATGAGCAAACATAATTATTTCGTTAAATTTTTAATAAAGATCAATAAGTTTATAAATAGTCTATTAAGTAGAAATTTAAACAAATTAAACGCCGCTAATTTAAAAAACATATTAATAAATAACAAAGTTTTTTTAACAATTGTTTTATTGGTTATTTTATTTTTTTCATACCTTTCTTTACCAAATATTTTTAATAAAAATCAAATTTCAGTCGAATTAAAAAAAAATCTATTAGATAAATTAAACCTAGAGTTTAATTTTGAAAAAAAATTAGATTATAAATTTTTACCAAGACCTCATTTTATAACCAGCGAATCTTCATTAATATTCAATGAAAATAAGATCTCTGAAATAAATAAATTAAAAATTTATGTCTCTCTGGAAAGTTTATTTTCTCTAAAAAATATGAAAATAAAGAATGTAAAAATAGAAAAAGCAAACTTTAATCTTAATAAGAATAATCATGATTTCTTCATAAAACTTCTAGATAGTGATTTTGAAGATATTAAACTTGAGATACTTGAAAGCAATATATTTTATAAAAATTTAGAGAATGACGTTTTATTTATTAATAATATTGAAAGTGCAAAATATATTTATGATCCTAAAGAGTTTAAAAATATACTTTTTTCAAAAAATAATATTTTTAATTTAGCATATGCAATGGAATTATCTAATAATGAAGAAGAAAAAAAACTTAATTCAAAAATAAATATAAGCAGTTTAAATCTTCAGTTAGAAAATCAGATTTCGTATGGAGAAGAATTAAAATCAGGTTTATCAGAATTTAATTTTTTAAAATCAAAAAGTATTGCCGAATATAAGGCAAGCAAAAATAATTTTGAATTCAAATTATTTGATAAAGCTCAAAAATCAAAATTTTCTTATAATGGAAAATTAAATTTTAGGCCTTTTCATTCTTATTTAATGGGATCTGCTACTACAATAGATTTTTCTCACTTATTTTCAGATGATGCGATTATTAAACAACTTTTAAAAACTGAAATATTGAATAATAAAAATATTGATTTTAAATTGAATGTTTCTGCAAATAAAATAAGAAATTTAGATAGTTTTACAAATATCTTCTTAAATTTAAAAATTCAAGAAGGATTAATTGATTTAGATCAAACTAAATTTAGCTGGAAAAATCATGCAAACTTTGTTCTTGCAGACAGTTTAATATACGTAAAAAATGGTAAATTAGTTTTAGATGCCAACTCTGAAATCAAATTAATTAATTTAGATGAAATATATAAATATCTAGTTACTCCTAAAAATTTAAGAAAAAAAATGAATAAAATGAATATTAACTTTACTTATTTATTTGATGAAAAAACTTTATATATAAACGATATCAAAGTTGATGGTATTGCAGATGAAAATCTACTTAAAAATCTAAATGAAATTAATTTAAAAGAAAATAGTTTACAAAATAAGATTTATTTTAAAAATTTTTTAAATGATGCAATTAAAAATTATGCTGGGTAAATCATTTTTTTAGGATCAACTATTTTTTCATAATCGTTTTTATTAATTAATCCTGTTTTTAATGTTTCGTGTTTTAAAGTAGTATTATTTTTTAAAGCTGTTTTTGCAATTTTTGCAGCATTATCGTAGCCAATATGTGGTGCCAACGCAGTTACTAACATCAAAGAATTATCTAGGTGTTCTTGGATTTTTTTCTTATTAGCTTTTATTCCTTTTACACAATATTGGGCAAAATTTTTGGTACTATCAGCTATTAGATCAATTGATTGCAAGATATTATGAGCAATTAAGGGTTTAAAAACATTAAGTTCAAAATGCCCATGAGATCCTGCAATAGTAATACCATTATGATTGCCAATCACTTTAACACAAACCATTGTAACCGCTTCACATTGAGTAGGGTTTACTTTTCCTGGCATAATTGATGAACCAGGTTCATTTTCAGGCAATATAAGTTCGCCATAACCTGCTCTAGGACCAGATCCTAAAAATCTAATATCATTTGAAATTTTCATTAAAGCTACAGCACATGTATTTAATGTACCTGAAAAATTAACAATCGAGTCATGGGCTGCAAGTTCTGCAAATTTATTTGCAGCTGGTTTAAAAGGAATTTTTGTAAATTTAGCAATTTCTTTAACTATTTTTTTATCAAAATTCTTTCTAGAATTTATGCCAGTGCCTACAGCTGTACCACCTTGTGCAAGATACAAAATTTCCTTTAATGCATATTCTATTCGCTCAATACTTTTTTTAACTTGCACATGGTATCCAGAGAATTCTTGTCCAAGAGAAAGTGGAGTTGCATCTTGAAGATGTGTTCTTCCAATTTTTACTATACTCTTAAATTCATTAGATTTTTTTTTCAATTCTTTCTCTAAAAGTTTTAAATTAGGTAATAATTTACTTATCGTTTCTTTTGCAATCGAGACATGCATTGCTGTTGGAAAAACATCGTTTGTTGATTGTGATTTATTTACATGATCATTGGGGTGAACTGGTTTTTTACTTCCTTTTTTACCACCTAAAATTTCTATCGCACGATTAGCAATTACCTCATTGACATTCATGTTTGTTTGAGTTCCAGAGCCTGTTTGCCAAACTTTTAAAGGAAAATTTTCATCTAATTTTCCTTTGATAACTTCATCAGAAGCTTTGATAATTGCCTTTGAGATTTTATTGGTAATTAATTTATCTTTAGCATGAACAATAGCAGCTGATCTTTTAATTATAGCTATAGATTTAATTATCGAAATATTTACTAGTATTTTACCAATATTGAAAAATTTGTTAGATCGTTGAGTGGATGCTCCCCAATATTTATCATT
>Ga0222715_10003838_pt1 | contig 13281 bp, 8 predicted proteins | sample C33_9DmetaG_FD_165056 | JGI IMG/M metagenome (GOLD analysis project Ga0222715, IMG submission 165056) | Estuarine water microbial communities from San Francisco Bay, California, United States - C33_9D | ecosystem: Environmental > Aquatic > Marine > Unclassified | place: USA: California...
AGGCAGCATAGTGTCGGTCGAACGCGCAATAGAGGCTGGAGCAACCGAGATCGACGTCATTGTCTTGCGCCAAGAAAACAAGCAGCGCTACAGACTGCCGACCACTAACGCTTTTGATCTGATGCTGAGTCTATTTGGCTTCTCATTAGATCAGATTGAGGAGCACAATATTTCACTGGGTTCACTCAGGGCCATGGCCGACGGAGTAAAGCTCAACTTTATCTACACCCCGACCTTACTAACGCAAAACCCGTTGCTATTTGACCAAAAACGCATGGTTCGTTGGTGGCAACGAGGATACCTTCACGCCCAACGTCAATTTGAGTCTACGTCTATTTAATTAGGGCTCTTATTGTTCGATAGAAACCCTCGTGATTCGGATGTAGCCTTATAAATAAGGTGTCTGACTTAGAATTCAGGTCAAACTGGAATCGCTCTGGAGCACGCTTAAATTTTTCGGTGAACAGGGTAAATACATCCTCCGCTAGGGATCTAGTCTTGGCATTGGTCTCGAAGCTAATCTGATAAAATTCATGTACAGCAAGCGCAGAGTCTAACCCGATTAATCTGCGGTCTAGGTGTAATGAATCAGTAGTCGTTTGTTTGTTTAACACGAACGGAAACTTCAACCCTCCAGGCTCTAACTCCATTCCTTTAGCCTTTGAGATGACTGGACGTAATCTTTTCAAGGTCTCAATCAAGACGGAGTCGTGCTGAATGAGTGTGCCTTTAATCTGCTGATTTTGCTTTTCAAGCGAGCGCATACTTTCAATCTGATCTCCAATATTCATGATATTAGTCACTGATTGGTTGGCGAATTTACTGAGACGCTCCATCAAGGCCTTATTAGTAGACTTTAAATTCTCTGTCTCAAACTTATAGGTCTCATTAAGCGATTCTACTCGCGTAAGCTGTTGTTTAAGTTCGCGAATGGTTGCCTCGTTTCGCTCAACCAGTGCGTTCAACGAACGATTGTCTTCGAGTAAATCTGATTTCTTTTGAGCAGAAACAGTAGCAGTAACCACACAGAATAAGGCAATGAATAATGAATTTCGCATTTATGATTTGGCGTTTAAGTAATCAATAGAAAGTTGAGTTAATACTTTTACCCCGTAGATCATCCCTGACTCGTCTATCTTAAAGTCAGGTGTATGATGGGGGTAGGGAGTCGTATTTCCTGGGGTCATGCCACCTAAGAAAAAGAAGAAACCCGGAACCTCACGTACGAAATACGAAAAGTCTTCGGCCTCTGTAGTGGCCTTGGTTAGTTGCACATTATCAGCGCCTAAGGCGGTGTTAAGGGTCGGAAGCATTTGCGCTGCGAGGTCAGCATCGTTGTAGGTGATATCGGTCATCTCGGTGATCTCTATTTCGGCCCTTCCACCAAATGCCTCTGCAATAGCCGGAACCATCTCATTCATTCGCTTTTCGATGAGGTCTCGCATGTCGTAGTCTAATGTTCTGATGGTCCCTATGATCTCGGCTGATTCAGGAATAATGTTGAACCGCAAGCCAGACTTAATTTTACCCACACTGATTACTGCTGCCTCTTTTAACAAATTCGATTCACGGCTAACCAAAGATTGTAATCCGTCGATAATTTGAGCACTAATGTATATCGGGTCTACACCAGACCACGGCTGAGATCCATGGGTTTGCTTACCGTTCACCTTAATGACAAATCGCTGGGCTGATGCTAATAATCCACCTGTTTTATAGCGCACAACCCCGACAGGGGTTTCTGAATTTATGTGTAGCCCAAATATGGCGTCTACCTTTGGATTTTCTAACACGCCTTCTTTAACCATAAGAAGTGCTCCTCCTTCTTCTCCTGGAGGAGGTCCTTCTTCAGCGGGCTGAAAGATAAACTTTACGGATCCTTTTATCTGATCTTTATGTGCTGCCAACACCTCAGCTACGCCTATAAGTATAGCTGTGTGGGTATCGTGTCCGCACGCATGCATAACGCCCGTATCTTCCCCTAAAAATTGGGTTTTTACAATAGATTTAAAGGGCAAATCGTTACGTTCTGTAACAGGTAACGCGTCAATATCTGCCCTTAAAGCTACTACAGCTCCTGGCTTACCCCCTTTCAATAGACCTACAACGCCCGTATGGGCTACTCCAGTTTGCACCTCGATACCTAATTTTCTAAGGTGTTTGGCAATTTTTTCGGCTGTTTTATATTCTCGATTTCCAAGCTCTGGGTGCTGATGAAAATCTCTTCTCCACTCTATTACTTTAGCCTCTAGTTGATTGAATTCTTCCTGATCAATTATTTGGGCTTTTATTGATTCATATGAGAAGAGTGTGAGTCCTATTAAAAAGAGATTGTATAGATAGCGCATAGTTTCAGGTTAAAACTTGTTACTAAATATATAAAGAAGAACGGGCAGGGCCTCAGCAAATTCAATAAATTCACGAGTGTAAAGCGTAAATGATTAATGAAGTATTTAGAAGCTTTAAATCAGGCCCAAAGAGAAGCGGTCTTACATAAAGAGGGCCCGCTCATGGTCATCGCGGGCGCTGGTTCTGGAAAGACTCGTGTGTTGACCTATAGAATCGCTCATCTTATAGATTCTGGAGTTGATGGGTTCTCCATTTTAGCCTTAACCTTTACGAATAAAGCAGCGAGAGAAATGAAGAATCGCATCGCCACTTTGGTCGGGGAAAGTGAGGCCAAGAATTTATGGATGGGTACTTTTCATTCGGTGTTTGCAAGGCTACTGCGCGCAGATGGGCACCACCTGGGATTTCCAAGTAACTTTAGCATTTACGACACCCAAGATTCACAACGTTTGATCAGCTCTATTATCAAAGAAATGGGCTTAGATAAAGACGTTTATAAGTATAAGCAGATTCAACAGCGCATATCGTCCTTTAAAAATAATTTAATTACCGTCAAGGCCTATTTTCAAAATCCTGAGCTGCAAGAGGCCGATGCCATAGCGCGAAGACCCCGAATTGGGGATATTTATAAGGAGTATGTCGATCGCTGCTTTCGTGCAGGGGCTATGGATTTTGACGATCTGTTGCTGCGAACAAATGAGCTTTTGAGCCGATTTCCAGAGGTTTTACTCAAATACCAAGAGCGATTCAGGTATATATTAGTCGATGAGTATCAAGACACCAATCACTCTCAGTATTTGATTGTTAGGGCTTTATCTGATCGATTTCAAAATATTTGTGTGGTAGGGGACGACGCACAAAGTATTTATTCGTTTAGAGGAGCAAACATCGATAACATGCTCAATTTTCAACGTGATTACGATGGGGTAGCTGTCTATCGCCTAGAGCAAAACTACCGATCAACCGCTACTATTGTAAACGCGGCGAATTCAGTCATTGCTAAAAACAGGGACCAGCTTGAAAAAAAGGTGTGGACCGACAATGCTGTTGGAAATCCAATTATCGTGCATCGCAGTCCAACAGATGCCGATGAGGGGCGCTTGGTGGCGAGTACCATCTTTGAGAACAAGATGAATGCCCAGCGCCACAATCATGAATTTGCAGTTCTTTACCGCACCAACTCTCAATCAAGGGCCATAGAAGACGCGTTGCGAAAGCGAGATATTCCTTATCGTATCTACGGAGGGCTGTCGTTCTATCAGCGCAAAGAAATCAAAGACTTATTGGCCTATCTAAGATTAGTTGTAAATCCCAAAGATGAGGAAGCCTTCATGCGTGTGGTTAATTTTCCCGCTCGCGGTATAGGACAATCTACCTTAGAGAAATTGGCTGTGTCTGCCAATGCTAAGGGCATGAGTGCTTTTGAATTCATAGAAGATGAAGCAGCTCTTTCGAGCGCTTCTATTGGAGGTTCGATACGAAATAAGCTGATTCAGTTTAGCACTATGATTCGCAGTTTTCAGCTAATTAATAACGCTCATAACGCCTTTGAAACAGCTGAACACGTTGCTCGCAAAACAGGGCTCATTCAAGAGTTTAAAAAAGACGGAACTCCTGAAGGCGTGGCGCGTTTAGAAAACCTTGAAGAGCTCTTGAACGGTATTCAAGACTTCGTAGAGGGACAAAAAGAAATAGACGAAGCAACGGGATCGTTACAGGAATTTTTGGAAGACGTTGCGCTGGCGACAGATTTAGACAAGGCTCTAGATAACGATGACCGCGTTGCGCTAATGACCATTCATTTGGCTAAGGGGTTAGAGTTTAAGCAGGTCTTTGTAGTTGGATTGGAAGAGGATTTATTTCCGTCTGCCATGAGCATGAATACCCGTTCAGAGTTGGAAGAAGAACGTCGACTATTCTATGTAGCCCTTACTAGGGCAGAAGAACAGGCGTATCTCACCTACACGATTAACCGTTACCGCTGGGGAAAGTTAATAGATGCTGAACCGAGTCGCTTTATCGGCGAGATTGATCCGCAATACGTTGACAATCGAGTCTTAGATGCAGGTGTTTCGTTTAGAAGATTTGTAGATCCCTCGCTTTTTGGAGAAGTAGACCACTCTAAGTTGCGCAAGGTTAAACCTCAAGGTAAAGATCCTGCAGAGCGCAAAAAACCGACCGAAGAACAGCTTAGAAGGTTGAGAAAGTTGAAGCCTGCACAGGCGACAGCTGCCGTTGAGAAGGCGATGCTCTACCATGATTTAATGGAGGGGGTGAAGGTGAGTCATGAGCGCTTTGGAAGAGGGGTCGTAAAATCAATTGTAGGAATAGGCGCTGAGAAAAAGGCAGAAATTGAATTCGAGACAGGTGGAATTAAGACACTGCTTCTTCGATTCGCCAAATTATCGGTTATAAACTAAAAAAGCCCTCGAAGGAGGGCTTTTTAGATTCGTTGCAATAAACCTTACTATTGAATAGATGGGTCTTTCATACCGTCTTCGATCATCGAATAGAACTGATCGAGTTTAGGTAATACTACAATACGGGTTCTTCTATTGCGCGCTCTGTTGGCTGCAGAATTATTCTCTACAAGAGGAGCGTAGTAGCTTCTACCGGCTGCAGTCATGCGCTTAGGATCTACCTTGAATTCGTTTTGAAGAATACGAACAATAGCTGTTGCACGCTTTACAGACAGGTCCCAGTTATCTTTGATTTCTGCGTTGGTTTTGTAAGGTACATTATCGGTGTGTCCTTCAACCATAAACTCAAAATCAGGCTTAGCGTTTACCACTGTGGCAACCTTGCCTAAGATGCGCTTTGCCTCTTCAGAAACACTGTAGCTTCCGCTTCTAAACAGCAGTTTATCAGCAATAGAAACAAACACAACACCTTTCTCTACATTGATTTCAATGTCTTGATCGTTCAGATTGCCAAGAGCACCCTTTAAACTAGCTACTAGAGCAAGGTTTACCGAGTCTCTTCGGGTGATTGCGTTTTGGAGTTTGTTTATGGTTAACTCTTTCTCCTTAAGACTTTCAAGAGTCTTTTCAAGGTTTTCTGCGCCTTTAGAAGTAAGCGTAGTAAAGTTGTCCATGTTGTTAATCAAATCTTGATTGTTTGATCTAAGGAAGTTGTTCTGGTCTGATAAGGCTTTAACCTGAGCCTCATACTTGCCAATTTCAGATGCATAGTCGTTCATGGTTCTCTTGGTTGAGGCCAATTCAGATTTAGTGCTTTCGAGGTCTTTATTAACTGTATTGAACCTTTTTGATGAGACACATGATCCCAAGGTAAGTGCGATAAACGCAACAGATAAAACGTGTATTTTCATAATAATTGATTTTTCAACATTAAAAGTAGCAAATACTTTGCCAAACTTTAAAACGAAGCTAGACTATTTTAGAATCTTTTTTCTGCCCAGTACAAAGTGTTGAAACACGATTGAAAATGGCGATCTATCAATTGCTGTTGGCCGAATTTCTCTTCTTTTTGCTGCTAATGAGGAAATAGAGGAGTAAAAGCTGAAATGGGCCTTTAGAATCGACCACGTGTGGCGCGGCTTTAGTTGGATGAGAAATAAAAGACCAGCGATACCGTCTAGAATTAAGCGAATGAGAAGAACCAATACGCGTTCTTGTGCTCCAAGGTTTTTAAAAAGCGTAAATAGCGAATTGCGAAAATTCAGATACGTTTTAAGGGGATTGGCATTGCTCAACGTAGATCCGCCAAGGTGGTAAACACAGCTATTATGGGTGTACCAAAGTTGAAGGCCTTTGTGCTGAGCTCTCCAGCACAGGTCGATTTCTTCTTGATGTGCAAAATAATCGGGATCAAATTTACCGATTTCATAAAAGGCCGTCTTTTTGATGAACATACAAGCCCCTGTGGTCCAAAAAACCGAACGCTCATCGTCATATTGCCCTTCATCTCGTTCTATGGATTGAAAAAGTCTTCCTCTGCAGTATGGATAACCTAGGTAGTCCAGAAGTCCGCCTGCTGCCCCAGCGTATTCAAAGTATGCCGGGTGGCGTTCACTGCGAATCTTTGGTTGAACCGCAGCGATCGAGTTGTTCTCTTTTAAGAGCTCTATGGGTCTCAAAGTGTAATTTGGGCTTACTCTAATATCCGAGTTAAGCAAGCACCAGTAAGGTTCTTCCACAGCTTCGAGGCCTCGATTATACCCGTCGGCAAACCCGTAATTTTTATCTAGAACAACGCACTTAATCTGAGTGGAGTAGTGCTTTTTAATCCAATCAACCGATTGGTCTTCTGATTGATTATCGATGATATATATTTGAGCATCAGCAGAATAGTCTATAACTGAAGGAAGAAAACGCTCTAATAATTCTTGACCATTATAATTTAAGATGACTACCGCAAGTTCTTTCATTTCACGCTACAGATTATCAGGCAAGTTTTCGATTTGATGGTAACTCTGGCCCGAGTCATTCCATTGAAATATCAAGTGTTGAAGGCCATTAGTCAATACCAGTAGCTCAGGTCTTAATTCATAGGCGTAACGCTGCATTTGATATACCGCGGCCGCATCTAACTTTACCGTGCTGGCTTTACACTCTATAAGCGCGGTGAATCTACCGTCGCTTGAGGTTAGTGCAATGTCAAAGCGCGAACGCTTTTGTGCGGTGTGAACGGCTCGTTCTAAAAGTATCCGACACGTAGGTACATTTTTATGATGCATCAAAAAATGAACAACGTGTTGACGCACCCATTCTTCAGGGGTTAATGGCAGGTATTTTTTTCGAATCACGTCCCATATTAGCCGTCTGTTTTCGGTATTTTTAACCTTGAATCGGGCCGGGGGTAAATTCAATATATCTTGCTCCATACCAGTCTACAATATTACCAAATTCCTATGCGATTAGAGCGCTTAAAGTCTCATTTGGCCAATGAAAAGTTAGCAAGCTGCTATATAATTTATGGCGATGAGTCTTATTTTATAGACGAATTGGGTAGCTGGTTTGAGCAATCTATTGTCGAAGAAGACTTTAGAGACTTTAACCAAACGGTCCTATATGGGTCTGATTTGGGAATGTCTCAAGTAATTGAGCGCGCGCGCCAGCTTCCTATGATGTTTCCTAGAACCTTGGTTATTGTGCGTCAGGCTCAGGCACTATCGCGCCAATTGACCGAATTAGAATCGTATCTGGAGTATCCGAACAATCAGTGCGTATTGGTTTTTTTAATGCATAGCTCCAGTATAGATAGAAGAAAGAAGGTGATTAAGGAAATTGAGCGCCAAGAGGGTTTAATTGAGTGCAAGAAGTTGTATGAAAATGAAGTGCCACAATGGTTCGACAACGAAATTCAAAAAATTGGCCTGTCGTTTGATCTTAAGGCCAAGCAACTCTTTTTAGCAGCGGTTGGTAATGACCCTAAACGGATTCACAGTGAACTCCAAAAAATTCAATTGGCTCAAAGCGACATTAAGCAAGTTGAAATAGAGCATATAGAGCGATTCGTTGGCGTGCACCGAAACTTTAATGTGTTCGAGTTACAGAAAGCACTGAGTCAAGGCTCAATGAACAAAGCTTCAGATATTCTAGCTTATTTCGCTGATAACGCGAAAGATCACCCCATTCAAATGACTGTTCCGGTTTTATTCTCATTTTTTAGTAAGGTGTTTAAGTTTCATGCGTTAAAAAATAAGACAGAGGCTCCTAAAGTCTTAGGTATATCGCCTTACTATCTCAAAGATTACCAACAAACAGCACAGATTTATAGTATGAAGCGCCTAACAACCTTGTTAGCTGATCTTAAGCAGATTGATTTGAAATCAAAAGGAGTAGGACAGTTGGCTTCTGCTCACCTGAACATCGAATTGTATCAGGCTTTGAGCATGGCACTTGTTCCTTAAAACAAAGAGGGAAAACGATGCGGATTGGCCTCGTGCATTAGTTGGTACAACGTTTTAAAGATTTCTTCTGCATTGGGCTTCGAAAAGTAGTCTCCGTCTGAGCCATAGGCTGGACGGTGTTCTTTAGAACACAAGGTCACTGGTTTGCTGTCTAAATAGCGGTATCCGCCTTGTTTCTCCAGAATCTGTTGCAATAAGTAACCTGAATATCCGCCTGGCACATCCTCGTCAATAATAGCCAAGCGATTCGTTTTCTTTATACTCTCAACACACTGATTTTCTACATCAAACGGCCATAGTGTTTGTACGTCAATTAACTCTATGCTAATTCCATGAGATTGCAGTGAGGGTATAACCTCCTGAACTATACGCAAGGTGGATCCGTAACTCACAACGGTGATGTCTGTTCCGCTATGCACGTACTCTACTACTCCTATTGGAACGGTAAATTTTCCAAGATTTTTGGGTAAACGTTCCTTTAAGCGATAGGCATTCAGTGGTTCAATGATGAGTCCGGGTTCATTGGCCTTTAGCAAGGCGTTGTACATTCCAGCGGCTTGGGTCATATTTCGAGGCGATAAGATGTAGATGCCTCTTAATAAATGTACCAGGCCTCCCATTGGTGAACCCGAATGCCATATTCCCTCTAAACGATGCCCTCGAGTTCGAATTATCAAAGGTGCAATCTGTTGACCTACTGATCTGTAGCGTAGAGTAGCTAAATCATCAGTTAATATGTTTATGGCGTAGAAGATATAATCTAAATACTGTATTTCAGCGATGGGCCTCAAGCCGCGCATGGCCAAACCGATGCCTTGACCAATAATACTCGCTTCTCGTATACTGGTGTCAAATACACGGCTCTCTCCGAAGTATTCTTGAAGACCTTCTAATGCTTTATTGACGCCTCCAATTTTTCCTGTGTCTTCTCCAAAAATTACCACTCTAGGGTCATCACTTAGAAGCGCCTTGAAGTTTTCTTGAAGAATTTGCCTTCCGTCTACCAAGGGCGCCCCATCGGTGTATTCGGCTTCTGTTGTAGTAATTTTAAGCAGTGAGTCTGCTGTATCGTCAATCAAATCTGAGCTGTAATGGCTAGATTCAGTGACTTTTATTTGATCTATCAGTTGAATTACTTCTGTTCTCCAAGGTGCATTGTAATCGTTACCACTATGCGTTAATAGTCCTTGAGCCGCAGAAAGCACGTCTCTCTTCAAAACCAGTTTCTTAACCTTTAACGACTGAAATGCCTCTTTTAGAGCGGTGGGTAGACTTAATTGATTGTTGGTGAGAATCGCATAGAGTTGATCACGGTAGTGCTTAGCGGTCGTTTGAAATTCTTCAAAAGCATCTTTTTTGGCCTTGGCCACCGAAAGTTCTATCTCATTTTCAATGCCCTCTAACTCTTCCGCAGACGCAAATTCTTTCTCGATTATCCACGTTCTAAACAATTTTAGGCAGTCGTTGTCTCGTTCCCATTGAAGCCTCTCATCAGACTTGTAGCGCTCGTGTGAACCAGAGGTACTGTGGCCCTGGGGCTGGGTAAGTTCAGTGACATGAACCAGTACAGGAACATGAGACTTTCTGCACAATTGCTCAGCTTTTTGGTACGCTTCGATAAGTCCGCCGTAATCCCAACCCTTAACTTCTATAATTTCGATGCCTGCATGCTGTTCGTTGCGCTTGAATCCCTTTAGCGCTTTGGAGATGCTTTGCTTAACAGTGTGGTATTCAGAGGGCACCGAGATGCCGTATTCATCATCCCAAACATTAATAATCAGCGGAACTTGCATTACAGCAGCGGCGTTCATTACCTCAAAGAATAGGCCTTCAGAAGTAGAGGCGTTTCCGATGGTACCCCAAGCTATCTCGTTTCCGGTTACAGTGAATTTCTCAGACTGCAGCTGTTCGTGATGGATTCGGTAGAATGAAGAGGCCTGAGCCAAACCCAAAAGTCTGGGCATTTGACCTGCAGTAGAAGAAATGTCTGAGATCGAATTAAAGCGCTCTGTTTGGTCTAGCCAACCTGAATCTTTACTCCACATGGGAGTAGAAAAATGTCCAGTCATCTGCCGGCCACCGTGCATGGGCTCTAAAGCCAAATCGGTGGTACCAAAAAGTGTGTGAAAAAAAGACTTAGGTTCTAAAAGACCTTGAGCAAGAAGTAAGGTTTGATCGCGATAGTACCCACTTCTGTAATCGCCTTTTCTAAAAAATTTACTCATGGCGATTTGAGGAAGCTCTTTTCCATCGCCAAAGATGCCGAACTTAGACCTTCCTAAGAGCACCTCTTTGCGTCCTAAAATGCTACACACGCGACTGGTATAGGCAATCCTGTAGTCGTTGAGGATTTCGTTTTGAAATTCCTGAAATGTCATCTCGCTTTTTGCCATAACGTCGCTTGCGATGCGCCACGCAAAAATAAGCAAATAAAGGGCTTAGAACAGGGAGCGCGTAAACAATCTACTTAGCGTCTCAAACTCAAGGGTTAAGACAAATCTAATCTTTGTGGCATAATCACCATCAAAGGTCTCAAAACCTCTATGGCTGTGTATGGGAAAGTAGACTTCTAAATAATCGGGGACTAGGTTTAGTCTCATTCCGGATCCGTAGAGGTAACGCGCAGACCCACCTTGATTTTTAATCAGGCCTAGTTCGGTGTAAACCTCTATAAATCGCCATACGTTTATCGCTGCCGAAGACGATAAAATGGCGTGATTGGATAGTCCATCATCTACCATAGAAACGAAGGCTCCTTCGGCTCGAATCAACTGCTGCGCAGACAGCCCCTCAGATTCAGAACGACCAATTAGGCTAAAGTCATAGAGGTAGTCGTTAGGCCGTCCAATAGAAAAGCTAAAAAAGTCATTAGGTGTAGAATTTCTTAGGAATAGTCCACCAAACATACGTAGGCTTATCTGCGTGTTGTTGTCGAAAAGTCTTCTGTATTCGGCAGAGGAGGCCACTTTGATAAACGAATCGGCAAATTGGAGGTCTGCCAACAGACTTTTAAAGTTGAACAAGCTTTGTTTTATTTTCTGGTACCTAAAATTTAAAACGATATAGTCAGGGTTCTCTATGAACTCTTGAGACTCTGCATCGCGGTCAAGCGTCCGGGAGACTGCTCTTATTCGAGCGAAAAATGATTGATTGGTGCGGGAGGTTATCCCTTCTACGTTTTGATTTAGTCTTACATATGGGGTAAAAGTGCTGTATCTAGAATTGACATCGAAATGCTGTGACAATCCAAAAATTCCGGCGGTTAATCGGCTTCTTTTTTCGTCGTTTAACCAGTGGTTAGAAGCGATATTAAATGCGCCAATTAGGGCCTTTTCTTTACTTGAATAAAAGGGGGCTAACTGGTATTCTATAGGTTTAGTTACGAGCGACTCATTTGTGATTTGAGCGCCTACTGAAATTCCATCGTAAATATTGAACAGTGCCTGTGGTGTAAGGTATACCTGGCTATATCTTAAATCGTCAAGGTCGGTAAACGGAAGGATTTTTAGCGGACTCTTAAATAGCTTACTTCTCGGATTATTAATGTTATTAGCGCTATTAAACTCCGGAGTCTCTAGATACGGATTAATGATGTAACGCGCCTTATTTACGGCGTCAAATCGAAGCCAGGTTTCATGAGTTGAATTACTGATCCACTGATGTGTAACCTCTTTAGTTCCTACAAACTGGGATACTTTCACCGGAAGTGGGTAGATTCCAGTATAGCTTACGCGCACCGAATCGCTCTCTGCTGAGCGCTTTACCTCAGGAATTCTAAAATCAGTGCGCTCTCGCTTTTGAATTAAACGATCTGAGACTACAGGAGCGGTCGTTTTGGGTGATAAAAACCACTTTAAATCGAATCCAGATACCCCCGAGCTTAAATAGGAAGCTTTTTGATAATCGAGAAGGGCTCGAATATTTTCGTTGGAGGTATTGCGGTTAAAGCTCATTCTAAATAATTGAGCTGCTCTGATCGGATTGGCAATACTGTAATTGTAATTTAAAAGCTCCGCGGTGGGAGTTAAGAGTGGCTGATCTAAATTCTGATTGTCAATAAACCGGTTCAGCCATTTAAAGTGTTCGTTTACGGTTATCTGTCCGAATCTATACCGATTAAGCGGCCACAGTCGCGAAAATTTACCTATGAGCTTTAAGTCGTTGTACCTAAGTTCGATATACTTCTCTAGTTGGTATTGTACATATCCGTCTAGATAAAAGTGTTCCCGCTGCATATTACTATCAAACCCCAATAACAACTGCTTTCGCATCAACGTCTTTAAAAGTTTAATTTCTTGAATAAATTCATCTGGGTAGGGCGAGAGAATGCTTGGAAAATCGGTGATTAATTTAATGGGGCTTTCTGCGTATTCATTAGAGGTGAGAATCAGGTTTTTTGTGTCTAGCATAGGTAAAGCCTGCTTGGCAAATGCGATAATTCGCTCTAAGGTCTCTATCGGATTATTCAGGTTTTTAGCCAGTTTCGAATCGATGTGAGTCGACCACTCAGCCGTTTTGTAATGTAGCAAACTCTGATCGCTATGGTCTATAACGAAAAGCGGAGGGTTAGCTGTAATTCCATAAAAATCAAAAAATGAATTTGAGGACAAATCGCTGTGAATAAAATGATTGTCACCACGATCAAAAGTGAGGTCATAGTCGACGAGTCCGGTGTGCTGGTCTCCTCTGTTAAAGTGATGGTAAACTTCTGATACGGCGCTTTCTAACGGAATAGGAAGTATAAGGCTGTTCTTTAGCCAGAGTGTTTCTTGTTGATCTATTCCGTAACCGGTAAACTTGATATCTGGAAGCTTGAGTTTGTAGTTTACCTCAAGCTCAATGAAGTCCTCGCTAAAAGACGGAGGAAGGCTAATCTCTAACACATCATAGTCTATACGCTTATAGCTCAGTTGCTCCGATTGATGTGAAATCACTAGGTCAAAAGTAAAACCTCTTTCGTTTTCATTCGCCAAGTGAAAACTGCGGTCAAATCGCTGCTGAAAGGAGAGGCCTAAAGGACTGTTTTTGGAAGAAAAGGAGTGGTTCCAATCGTATAG
>Ga0222715_10003848_pt1 | contig 13268 bp, 11 predicted proteins | sample C33_9DmetaG_FD_165056 | JGI IMG/M metagenome (GOLD analysis project Ga0222715, IMG submission 165056) | Estuarine water microbial communities from San Francisco Bay, California, United States - C33_9D | ecosystem: Environmental > Aquatic > Marine > Unclassified | place: USA: California...
ACATGGCTTTCGTGAGTGGCTCGTAAGTTTCTGAAGAAAGAGCGGTATCCGCCTTGACGGCATCCAAAAGCTCCTTCCACGCAAGCTTGGAGAACAATGCGTAGCATGGAGTGGTTTCTACTGGGTACGCCATACTCACTTCCGTCGCTTCGAGGTTGTGTGCCGGGATGTTTCGCTTCTTTCCAGCCTCGATGACGAGGTCGTTGCGACTCTTCATATTTGCCGTCGCGGCTGAAATATGTGTCTCCATTTGTTGAGGCGAAGCGATTGAATCTTGGTCCAAACGCCGAGCGGCGTTGATTCTATTCACCTGCCGTTTGCGCTTATCAGAAGCAAACGCCTCGAGCTGCTTGGCGTTGATTGCGGCACGCACCGCCGGATCCTCCAAGTTGGCGTACTCGCTCACGCCGTGCTTTGTGTAATTGTACTTGTGCAATCGAGCCTCCAAATCAATCACTCGTCCACCGGCGATTGGAATGAGCTCCATAACGTACGCACCATCCCCTTCATCCGGAGCAGGCTTCAATCGCCCCAACATCTGCCGAGCACTATTTGGAAACTCGCGCTCAAACGCTCGCCCGATGCCGCTCATCGCGTGCGTAAAATTCTTCCCTACGTAATCCACACCATCACCCCGTGCACACATCACCACGTTATTCGCCCTAAAAGGATCATCAAACGCCGCTTCATACACTTCTCTATACGTCTCTCGCATCTCCTCGCGATCCAACCCGCGTCTCGGCCGCCACGCCTCAAACGTCACGTCTCGCTCCAACCCCCCAGCCCCGACCGCGGCGCACCGCAACACATACGGCCCATCGAACGCCCCGCAATCATCATCGCTATCATCATCACTCTCACCATCGCTCCCATCCCCTTTCGTCGCCCGCCGCTCGTTCACCTCAAACCGCACCGTGCGCACCCCGAGCGCGCGCAGGTGCTCCAGCGCCGTCGTCGGCGCCTCGTCCCGGGACGCCATCGTCGCCATCCCGCGCCGTGTCACCCCGCGCGCCGCGCCGCCTCACGCCGCCTCACGTCACGTCGACGACCGAACGGGCCCGCGACGGACGCGACAGCCGCGACGCCCGCGCGCGCGCGTGTCGCGACGACGACGACCACCACCACGACCACGGCGCCGCCGGGGTCCCGGGACCGCGTGCATGTGTTCACGTGTTTCAAAACGGACCCGTGACGCCGAATGTCCGAACGATCGCCTCGCCCTCGAGAATATCTTTTGTGTGTGTGTGTGTGCGTCTCGTCGTCGGTGGTGGTGTTCGCGCGCTCGCGCCCCGCTGGCGCGGTATTCGACAGACCGCGACGACGACGCGGGGGGTGGTATTTACGTACGCGCACGCACGCGCGCACACACGGTTCGCGGCGTGATTTCGCACGGCGTTCGCGTTCGCGGCGACAGACGGACGGACGCGACATGGCGCGGTGCTGCGGCTGCGCGCGCGGTGCTGGCGTGGCAGCCGCGCGCGCGACGGATGCGACGCGCGGGGCGCGCGCGGGCGGCGCGGGGCGCGCGCGGGGGGGAGATGGTGGTGTGGGGCGTGCGTGCGGCGCGCGCGCGAAGGCGCGGGCGGTGGGGGCGGTGAGGGCGAAGGATGCGCGCGCGATGCGCGGGGTGTGGATAACGACTGGCGCTGGGACGACGGGGGGTGGGGACGACGTCGCGACGACGAGCGCGAGCGCGAGTGGTGCGAGCGCGGTGGCGAATGCGGATGAAGAGTACGATGTGGTTGTCATCGGGAGCGGTATCGGTGGGTTGTCGTGCGGGGCGCTGCTGAGTAAGTACGGGTACAAGGTGAAGGTGTTTGAGTCGCATTATCTCGCCGGCGGGTGCTGTCATATGTTTGATCATCGCGCGCCCGATGGGTCGTTGTATAAGTTTGAGGTTGGACCGTCGATTTGGGAAGGTCTTGATAGACCTACTGGGAACCCGTTACGCATGGTTTTTGATGCACTCGGCGAGGAGGTGCCGGTGAAAACGTACGACGGGATATCGATGTGGACGCCCGAGGGACACTGGAGATTTCAAACGGGCGATGACGACGCCCCGGGTGGTTTCTGCGACTTATTACGCGAAAAGGCAACTGATCCGGAGTTGGCGATTAAGGAGTGGAAGGCGCTTAAGGGACGTTTAGAGCCGCTGTACGACGCGTTGGACGCGTGTCCGCTCACGGCGTTGCGCCAAGATGCGGGATTGTTAATCTCCACTGTGATTGCCATCCCGTTTTATCTCACGCACCCAAAGGTGATGTTGGATATCCCTTATATTTTGGACTCGTTCCACAAGTTATCTGAGCAATACGTCACCGAGCCGTTTTTGAAACAGTGGATTGATATGCTGGCGTTTTTCAGCGGCTTTCCGGCTGAAGGAACGATGGGGGCGACGATGATTTATAGCATTCCAGGCTTTCACCGTCCTGGAGCGTCGTTGTGCGCCCCGGATGGTGGTACGCAAGCCGTCGTTGATCGTCTCGTGGGAAGCTTGGAAAAGTTCGGGGGCGAGATGCAACTTAAGGCGCACGTTGATGAAATCATCATTGAAGATGGAGAAGCCAAGGGTGTGCGCCTTCGCAACGGCAAGGTCATCAAGGCAAATACAGCGGTCGTCTCCAACGCTACGATTTGGGATACGCTTCCTATGCTACCCAATGATGATGAGCTCGTCGCTCAAGGCTTGAACAGGGCGGTGGATTGGAAGGAGGAGATGAGCGAAATTCCAGCGCTTGGAAGCATCATGCACTTGTTCCTTGGCATCGACGCCACGGGCTTACCCGATCTCGATCCATCGCACTTGTGCGTGCTTGACTGGAATCGACCGCTTGGTGATCCTCAAAACGTCATCACGATTTTCATCCCAACTGTGTTAGACCCCGATGTTGCACCCGAAGGTAAGCACATTATCCACGTGTACACCGCTGGAAGCGAACCGTTTGATATTTGGGAAGACAAAGATCGCTCGAGTCAAGAGTACAAGGACTTCAAACGCGAGCGGGCGTCAATTTTATGGGATGCTATTGAGCGAATCATCCCGGATATTCGCAGTCGCGTCGAAGTCGAGGTGTACGCGTCTCCGCAAACGCACCAACGCTTCTTGCGTCGACACCGAGGAACATATGGACCTGCGCTCGCAGCTGGCGGAAGCTTGTTTGGCTTCTTACCTCTGCCTGAAGTCCCGCAACCAGGTGTTTTGTCTCCCATTCCTAAGCTGCTACGCTGCGGTGATTCAGTGTTCCCGGGTGTTGGTGTTCCCGCAGTCGCGGCTTCCGGCGCCATTGCAGCGTCGACGCTCGCTCCATTGCCAAAACATTTGGAATTGATGTGGGACGTGAGTCAACAACAAAATAAGTTTTGGAAGGCGGCGGGCGGTAAAGAACAATGGTTGGCGAGTACGCCAAGTCCTTTCCATCCCGCCATGGGTGGTGGCGCCGAGTTTATGACTCCGGATCAATATTACAATTCGGAAAACAAGAAAAAGACTGTCGCGACCATTGGCAAAAAAGGCTTGGTGAATGCTCGCGAAGAAAGGAGATGAGACCACGTTGGCGCCATCAGCGTTCCGGCATAGCTTCCTCTCACTCACTATGTATTTCAAGTTGCTTGTAAATTAAACCATCTAATAATACAAACAAAACACTCTAGTCCGAGCGACGTTCGCGCCAGAAAATCTCACCAACTCGCTCATCATCCCTCATTCGCAGGAGTGAGGTGGTTGCCACTTATGAAACCTATAGTCGAAGATACGCGTCCTCCGAACCACGTCGGGACGTGTGGTGATGAGGATGTGTGTTGCCTCGACGTCGATGCCGCTCGACATGAATATATCGTTCCACCGAGCGCGTTGTTAATTCAACGTCTACGGTTGATTGTCGCCGACGAACGCGACTTGCCGCTCGTGTACTTGCTCATCAACGTCACAGCGACGGTGGTTCCATTGGTCATGGTATTGATATTGTCCACGCCGTCACATGCGTACGGCATTGCATATCTAGCGACGGTGTACGGGTTATATCTACAACGTTTTATGTTGGCGCTGCACTATGGAACGCATGTCGCCGTGTTCCGCAACAACCTTTTCATTGGTCGAACGTTGAACGCGCTCGCACCGATGGTACTGGCGCCTCTCTTTGGTATTCCAAGTGGCGTTTATGCGTTGCATCATGCGGTGATGCACCATGTGGAGAATAATAAGGTTGGAAAGGACTTAAGCTCGACGGCGGGATTTCAGCGAGACAGCGTTTTGGCGTTCCTCGCGTATTGGTTACGCTTTACCATTGGGTCGTGCGTAGAATTACCAATGTACGCGTGGAAACAAAAGCGTTATAGTATGGCGGCGCAATGTGCGCTAGGATTTGCTGGCACTTTTGCGGCGTATTCATTCACAGCGAGAATGAACTCGGTTGCGGCGCTTTGGATTTTTGTCGTACCGTACTTTGTAAGTTCGTTGGCGTTAATGTTTGGCAACTGGTCGCAGCATATATTCGTCGATCCCGATAAACCGCACTGTAATTACCGGTTGTCATACTGTGCGATTAATCACTCGGACAATCAATACACGTTCAATGATGGGTATCACACAGTGCACCACGTAAACTCGCGAGTACACTGGAGCGAACTGCCGTCAAAGTTTCTAGCATCCCTCGATGATTATGCCGAGAACGATGGTTTGATCTTCACGGGTGTAGGTTTCTTTGACGTTGGTATAGCCGTTATGCGTGGGAAGCTGGACTGGTTGGCGGACAAGTATGTACACGTCGGACAGCCGAGCCGTTCAAAAGAAGAGATCATAGCTCTGCTTCGTCACCGGCTACGACCAGTGCGCACAAAGAGCGCGTAGAAAAACACATAGACTCTAGATTCTAGAATAGCTTACAATGTATTACCTAGACATATTACTAACTATCATTATTGTTGCTGCTGTGCAACTTGTGCAATCGTTTCGAGAAGTTTGGCGTGCAATTCGGGCGTCGACGTTGCCACGATGCCGATATCTATGTCGAGAAAGCGCCCTTTGGAGAAATCCAAAGGCTTGCCAGAACCATCGGTAATGACGCCTCCCGCCTCCTGTACGACAATAGCTCCCGCCGCGTGGTCCCAAACTTTTTCTCGGTACGTTTTCGGCGGAAATCTGAGGTACATGTTCGTATCTCCGCGAGCTAGTGCCGCATACTTGGCCATGCTATCAATGCGTACTGGCGGCGACGTCATTCCCATCGCGTCGCTCAACGCATTCGTGAATCCGTGTGCGGCAACTACAGAGTCTCCCCAGGATTCCATATACGTCGCTTCGCTAGCGTTTTTTACTTTCATCGTCGTCACTTTGACACCATCCTCCAGCGGCGAGCGAACGTCCAGCGCGCTCGCCGTCGTTCCGCACCCTTTGTACGCGACAAACAAACATCCTGGAGACGCAGTGGGAATTTCCGTCGCACCTCTCGGGATTTTCTCGCTCGGCATGTTCGGACACCCAAGGACGCCACCGGTGACTTCTCCATCTTCCATCAGAGCCAACGCGATCGCATACTGTCGACCGTTAATGAACCCCTTTGTGCCGTCGATTGGGTCTAAAATCCAAAAGGCGCCGCTCGCGCCGCCGTCCGACGTTCCACGGTCGATGGCATCCATAACTTCAACCTCACTCAGTGGCGCGTCAATCAAACCGGATAATGTTTCGTTTACCACCGCCGTGACTCTCGCACGAAGATCCGCGCCCGCATCTAAGCGCATCTCCGCCGCGTTCTCCTCCGCCACGAGACCAACCTCTGGAACTTCTTTCGCCAACACGTACGCAATCACCGCTTGCGCGGCAAAATCAGCCACCGTCACTGGGGAGTCGTCACTTTTTGAAACTTGCTCGGACGTCGTCAAGCTGGATTGAATCGATCGGCAAAGCTTGGAGACGAGTTGCACGGCTCGCGCGGCGTGATGCATGCGTTCTGGATAACGACGCTCGTCCGTCGTAGATTGCGCGCGCACGTGCACCATGTTTCGCGCGCGACGGTGCTGAGATATTTGACGAACGCCGACGCGAACGGTGGATCGTAAAGCGGCGGCGCGCATGGCGCGTGCGGCAAAGTGAAGGTACCAAGGTTGATGTTACAACAAGAACGAAAGAATTGATTTTAGAAACACAACAACAACAACAACAATCAGAAGCACGTCTTCGACGTAAATCACTGCTTGATCGAAGAATCTCGCGTCAAGGCTTCAATATCTTCGTCTTCCTCGTCAATAATCTCATCATCACCATCGTCGACGCGTGTGGTCGACGCGCGTCCCGGCGGAACCAACGCAAAAGGGGCGATGCTCGCCTCCGTAACCCGCTTCGAATTCTGACCGACGACGACGTATTTGCCGCGCATACTCCCCCGTATCCGCTTCATCACACACGCTGATGTGTAGCTAAAACTCTCTCCTTGCCCGAGCGTGGGTTGCTGTCCGACCACGCCCGTTCCTTTCACGCTCTCGACCAGTCCGTCCTCGTCTTCGATGTGCCACTCGCGACTGACTATCTGCACGGGCTCGTCCGCGCCGACATTGGTAATCTCCACTTCATACGCGTACACGAACCGACTATCCGATGGACTCGTTTGTGCCGGCAACAAACTCGACGTGACTTGCACCCGCACGCCATCCGTCGTGGCGCTCGAAGCGTTGGACGTCGGCATGTTTGCGAGCAACCGCGCGCGACGCCTCAACGTACTTAAAACCAGCAAGGACGCATCCAATCGCGCATTTTCGTGCTCCGCATCCTCACTGTGCACTCGAAACTCAACCGACACAGCCTGTCGCAGCGACGTCGACGCACGCACGGCGTCCATATAGCCAGGAACGACGCGCGCGAGACTCGCGTGCTCGTCTTCGGTGAAGGCATCGCTCGCGCGCGGAGCGCCGAGACGCGCCGCCTGTCGCTCGAGATCGCGGCTCGCGCGCATGAGTGCGCGATAAGACGTTCGTGCGAGCCGCGCGGCGTTCGGGGCGAACATCGTAGCACCGCACGTGCCCACCTTCGCCGTCGCGAGGCGTGCACTGGAGGACGCGAGAGGGGGGTGTCCAGTCAGCAGCCGCGCGGCGCGGCGCTCTTCACGTTTACATTTTAATCCGTTGAACGCGCGAGCGGCGTACGCGCGGGTAATCGTTCGACTCGAGTGAGCGTGACTGGAACATGAATGAACGCGCGCGGCGGCGGTGGCGGCGGCGGCGGCGGCGGCGGCGCCCGCGATTGATGGTGAGACGTCGCCGCGCCCGCGCCAGTCGCGGGACGCGGAGCGCGTAATCGCGTCGTACGTCTAGGCTTGAGCGCGGATGAGGCGTCTTCGACGCATGAAAGCTCGCGGTGATGAGGGTGTTCCTGATGTTGTTGTTTTCGTGCATCGTCTTCGTCCCATTGTCGCTGGAGAAACTCTCGCGCGATGCGTTTCTTACGCGTCTCAGCCTCTTCATCGAGACGTCTGACGCGTTCGTCGCGCGCGCAAAGCGACGCCGCGCGGCGCCTCAAAATTGAATCCTTATCCCCATCCCGGTGCAGCTGTCCCCACAACTTTTTCACGCGTTTCCAACAGTGGAAAATAACCACGTCTGGCGCTTCGTAAGACACCGTCACGGTTTCCTCGTCAATGTCATCAAATAAATCCACGTAGCAAAGACGCCGAGGTGGCGCGTTGACTTTCACGTACGCCGACGTCGCTGTTCACGCGCGTTCACACCACATCAGTCCCACACTCAACGACAAAAACACAAACACAAACAACAACAACAACAACAAAACCAACACCACAATCATACCCACGACGCACCTACGACATCCCACGTCCTCCCGACCCCGACCCCGACGCGCGTCTTCGCCTCCACCGCGCGCGCGCTCTCCCTGTACCACCACGTCCCACCCCCACGCGCGCCGCCTTCACCCCACGCCGTCATCCCATCCCCGTCGTCGTCGTCGTCATCACGCGTCATCGCGGCGCACCCTCGCGTCCCCTCGCGTTGTGCGGGCGAGAGTCAATCACACGAACGCTGGGACATGGACCGTCACTCCACGCGATCGATCGCGTGCGAACCACCAATTGACGCGCGAGAGACCACGTGGCGCGTTCGCGTTCTGTCGTCGTCACAACGCGGCGAGCGCGCGCGCGATGGCGGCGGCGAGTGGCGCGGTGGTGGTTCTCGGCGGCGGCGCACCGTCCTCGGGCGCGGCGTCGGCGTCGGCGTCGGCGTCGGCGGCCTCGGGCGCGGCGAACAGCGCCGACGCGCTGTGTGCCAATCGATCGTTCGATGAGATCCGGGAGGTTGAGGCGCGAACGAGGAAGGAGGCGAACGATAAGGCGGATGCGTTGAGGTGCGTGCGTGCGCGTGTGTGTGCGTGTGTGTGTGTGTGTGTTCGTGTGTTCGTGTGTGTGTGTGGTGTGGCGCGCGTGTGTGGGTTCTGACGCGTGCGTGCGCGCGTGGAAACAGGGCGTTGCTCGCGGAGTCGTACAAGGATGCGATCGAGGCGGTGGAGGCGTTGGAGACGATTAATAAGACAACGACGGAGCTTGGGGTGTTATCGGTCGAGGTGAATGAGGCGTTGGCGAGAATGGGTGATGTGTCGACGAGGAAGAGGACGATGAGAGGGTCTGATGAGGCTGAGGGGGGGCGCGCGGGCGCGAAGCGCGCGACGTCGACGACGTTTGCGCTCGGTAGTCGAGTCAAGTTTTTATTAGATACGCCAGAGAAGATTTGGGGTTTGTTAGAAGATTGTGATTACGCTTCAGGGGCGCAGCGACTTACGGCGGCGATTGAAGTGCTGGGGGCGCTGACGACGTCGCACCAAGGCTCTGGCGCCGCGGATGACGCGACGCGCATGTTTCCCGTGTTGCGACAACAATCGACGGTGTTGAGCAGTTTCAAGGCGCATGTATCCAAACGTGCTCGTGCGGGATTAGAGCGCACGAATTTGTGTAGGGATGAAGCGGTGAGTGCGCTTAGCGCACTTTTTGCAGTGGAAAGCTTGAGTACGTCGCAGGCGATGAAACTGCTGCTGCAAATGCGTCGAGCGTGGGTGCGCGCGTGCTTGAGAGATATTGCCAGCTCAGTGACGACGCAAGATATGCTCAATAAAAGGTTAGCTGGGCTGATGCGTGACGTTAAACATATTATTCAGCTCACGTTTGACATGTTTGCGGGTGATGAGTCGATTTTGATGTCGGAGTCAAAGCACAAAATTGAGTCGTTGGATGATTTGTTCCACGGCGTTTTTGAACCAGAGGCTGAAATAGAGCGATTTCAGCGCGTCATGAAAGATAAACGTGGGAAACTAGAAATACTCAGCGCGACTACCGTTAGCGACGCGTGTCGTGCGTGGTTGGATGCTATAGCGGGTGATATCAAGCAGCGTGGCGTTGCCGTCTTTGGAAAAATGTCCAACTGCAAAGAACTCGCCGCGCTCGAGCGCTCGAGCCGAATCTCTAGCGAGAACAAAGAGTGGAACGACGTGTGCATTAAAATTTTCAAGGAAAATCTTAATTTATGGGACATCTTGTTTGAACAACCCTGGCTTCATCAAGGTTTTGCTTTGTTCAAGACATCGTTGGCGTTTTCGCACATCAAGCCGCAAGTGGACGCCGCACTCGACGCGGCTGTTAAGAAATCATCGTCAGACGCGCGAAGAGATTCATCTGTTTGGTCAAGTTCATCATCCAAGGATGCAAATTTGAACATTCCAGAAGATATCAAAAGCGCGTACGCTGTGGCAAACTCTTTGAACCAAGCATTCCTTTCCGTACGAAAAGATGCGCTCATGCTTCAAGGCGTTCAGGCGGGTGGTCATGCGGAATTAGAAGGCCGATTCGCGGCTTTAGCTGAGCACATTCAAACGTGCGCACATAAGGGCTTGATGGAATTGGCGCAATACTTATCAATGCAGGTGCAAGCCAAGTCGTCTGATACGTCTCGCGCGTTGATGTGTGGGCATCTCGCCAAAGCAGTCACATCCGGCGTCAAGGAAATTAACGTGTTGATGAATCCAGCAAACATGTGGTCAAAGTACAACGACGGCGCCAATCTCATCATAAAACCACCGAAGACATTGCGTGGGGCGCACAAGACAAACGAACCTGAAAACATGAAAATCAAGAGCGTGACAGATGGTTTACAACAAGCCATGAATGCTGGTTTCAAAGTTTGGGTTGATGAGTGCGCGAGCGCCGTCGCCCGTCGCTTCAAGGATGCGCTCGCCTCTGACGACGCGTTGATGGTGGATGAAACGCCCGCCCATTGGGAAGAAGTTTCCACCGATAAAGTTGGTGATGGCTTGAGCTTGCGCCTTCCTGCAACCATCTCTTCGTACGTGCTCACAGCATTGCACAACGCTTTACAAGAGACGCAGCGCATCGGTGGACATTTGTTGCCGAGAACGGCTATTCACGCTCTCGCCTCGTCGCTCGCCGAAGCCATGTTACACGCGTACGATGAGAGTCTCGCTCTTTCGCAGCTTTCCGAGAAGGGCACGTTACAGGTACTTTTAGATGTCAAGTTTACCTCAGACGTTCTTGCGCGCAGTGCGGCGGAACGCACTGACGAGTTACAGAAACAGCTGACGCGCAAACTCGATCCCATCGACTGGGCGACGTACGAACCGCATTTGTGGGAAAACGAACGACGAGCATATCGAAGAAGCAGCGTCTTGCTCGGTGGTTTCATTCAACTATCCAATTTGTACCAAGATACCTCGGTGAAACCAGCGAGTGGGGCGAATTCCAAACCCATCACCGCCAAAGCTATTGCGCGCTTTTCATACCTTCCCGTCAGTCTTCCCACGTTGCGAGGCGGTGCCAATTCCGACCGAGCCAAGGGGAAGATTGATTGGGGTGAAATCATGCCAGACACCACGGATGATGAAGAAAGAGAAGGCCTGTTATCATCCTTTATGCAAAGCTCGAGAATTGGTCTCGGAAACATTCTTAGAGAATTCGCCTAAACAGCAATGTGTTCAATCAATACAACAATACTTTTCAACTATGTTTTCAACGCGTCGCTACTTTTGTAAACTCGTCGAGCGCCGCCGCGAGCGCTTCGGCGTCGGACATGTGCGCGTCACGGTAAGTTTCCGGATTGGCACGTTTGTTCTTACCTGTGGCGATGTACATTTGCTCTCTCCAACTCTCTAAGCCAGGACCATCGCTCATGCTCGCGATGCGAGCGTTGTACTCCCATTGCTTGTCGCCAAAACAGTGCGCGTGTCGACGAGGCACGCCTCCGTGAGGCTCCAACGTCGATTCGAGTTGAGCCGCAAACGTCACCATGTCTTCACGTGAAGGCATCGGTACCGCCCCAGATAACATGCGCGCAATCCAACGCGACTGGATTTCAAACATGGGAAACGGTACAACTTTCCATGGTAAGCCAATAAACGACAACGATGGCGCGTCGACAGCGACGCAATGTTCGTACAATGGCGCCACAAAGTTGTCTACGACGGCGACGCCGACGTCGCGGGACAAGAAAGGAAATTCGTAGCGATAACCAGTGCAATACATACAAATATCGACTCTGTGTTCAACAGACCCGTCTTCAAATTCCACCGACCCGTCTGGGGAGAAACTCGCAACATTTGGCTTGCGATAAATATTTCCTTGCGCCCCGACGCCTTCGACGGATGTCGCCCATTCTGGGTTCTGCCACGTGCGCGCGGAGAGCAACACCCGGTCTGCGACGGATGCAATTTCACGGCTAATATCTTCCCCACTCGCCATGGCACCTATGAGAAGCACTGTTTTACCCTCAAAGCCATCCGGGGTGCGATAGTTGTGACTGTGAACTTGTCGTCCCGGCCACGTAAGAGCGCCTTTAAATCGCGGCACCCGTGGCTCGCTGTAGTGTCCATTGGCCACGATGACGGCGTCAAAAACCTCTCGACGCGCGGCGCCGCCGTCGATTGATGACGTCACTGCCCATTGACTCGACCACGCACGTTCGGCTTCGGCATCCTCGCGAACGACGCGCTCGACGCTCGTCACCTTTGCGTTGAACGTCACGCGCTCGCGCAAGCCAAATGTCTCAGCGTACGCCTGCAAATACCTTTGCACCTCCTCGTGTCCACAAAACCGCCGCTCATCGACGCCGTGAGATTCATGAAAGGGAAACTCACCAAACCCCATGAGTTCACGCGGAAGATTCGTTCGCAGAGACGCGTACATCGATCCGTGGACTTTTGCGCGTCTCCCGTCGTCGGGCGCCGCGCTCGCGCCTTCGCCTTCATCATCTTCAACCTCGCTCTCGTATCTCCACGTACCTCCGACGTCATTCGCGAGCTCGAACGCAACCACTGTGTGTCCTTCGACCTCACACGCGCGTATGGCGGCGAGCCCAGCCGCGCCCGCGCCTATCACAGCCACTCGCGCGCGACGTCGTCCACTCGTGTCCTCGCGCGCGCCACCGTCAGTCGACGCTTTCATCGTCGTCGTCGTCGTCGTCGTCCTTCGCGCGCGACGGTCACGGCGACGGTCACGAGTGCGGTGCGTGCCCGTTCGCACCGCCGCGCCCGTCGTCGTCGTCGTCGTCGCCACCGCCACCGCCGCACCGCACCGACACATCAACGCACTCGATAGTGACGACCGACGTCACTCGTGACCACGGTGACGATGATGATGTCGACGACGACGACGACGACGACGACGATGCGAACGACGACGGCGACGACGATGACGCGGCAGACTCGTCCCGCGCGCGCGACGCACCGCGCGTCAGCCTCGGCGCGCGCATCGACGTCATCCGATGCCAATGTTGCGACGTGGTTTTCATCGGGCGACACGCGGCCGGTGATTTTATACGATGGCGTGTGTAACTTGTGTAACGGGGGCGTGAATTTCGCGATTGACATGGATGCGAAAGAATCTGGATCGGTTCGTTTCGCCGCGTTGCAAAGCGACGTCGGTCGCGCGCTGTTGCGTAACTGCGGGAGGTCCGCGGATGATATTTCGAGCATCGTCTTTGTGGTGAGCCCGACGCGAGCGTACGTGAAATCGGAGGCGGTGTTGAGAATCGCAGAGTACATGAAACCGCCGCTTCCAACGCTCGGGGGAATTGGGTTGATGTTTCCCACGCCGCTGGGTGATTTTGTGTACGACTTGGTGGCGGATAACCGGTACAACATTTTGGGCGTGAGAGACGAATGTCGCTTGGGAAGAGATGACGAGTTTAAAGACCGATTTCTGTACTAAAAATATGCTAATCAAGGTGTTGTTGTAGTGTTCTAAAATGTATGCATCCGCGTTTCTAACGAC
>Ga0222715_10003851_pt1 | contig 13264 bp, 10 predicted proteins | sample C33_9DmetaG_FD_165056 | JGI IMG/M metagenome (GOLD analysis project Ga0222715, IMG submission 165056) | Estuarine water microbial communities from San Francisco Bay, California, United States - C33_9D | ecosystem: Environmental > Aquatic > Marine > Unclassified | place: USA: California...
TCTACTTCTTTTTCTATTACTAGGTTGATAAGTTCTTTTCATTTTTTACCTGACTGTAAGAATATATCAAAAAAGTTTTTATTCAAACCTAAAATAATTTTAATTTTTGTAGTTCGCGAAAAACAAATTACGTTCGCGAAAAACAAATTAACTAACTTTTTAAAAGGCTACCAAAATATTTTTCTTGTTATGTTTGTAACTCAAAATAGGTTGTTTTTATTGGGTTTAAATGAAATATTTTATATTTGTGAATTCTTAGTTTGTTTTTCACACTCTATTAATTGAAATTGTTTTAATTTAAATTAATTAAATAATGGAAACGCAAAACATTAAATTTATAGATTTAGGAATTATTAGAGAAGATATACTTAATTCACTCCCAAACAAAACAGATAGATACTGGTTAGATCAGGTCGATTTTAAAGTGGGTGAAAACTACGAGCTTAATATTATTGTTGGATCTGAATTTGTAAAAAATTCAATAGAAAAAAAAGTTTATAACATAATAAAAAATGTTTTTCAAAAATATTCAGCTGGTGACTGTGTTTTTATATTGGATAAAAATTTTTCAGCTAATTCATTTATTGTTGAGAAAGTAAACGAAAGAAAATCAACTGAAAAAACTAAGATTGAGCAGATAGACCTCTATGATTTATCTCCATTTGATGGACTTTATGTTGGAAGCTGTAACAACCTAGCTGTTACAGCAGCAAAAAATATTGTTATTGCTCCAGGTTCAAGATTTAATCCTTTATTTGTTTATGGAAAACCCGGTGTTGGAAAAACTTATTTATTAAAAACGATTGAAAGGTCTTATAAGTCCTCTGTTTACATTGACTCTGAATCTTTCTTGGAGTCTTTTGTTTCTGGAATTAAAAATGGTGATATTGATAGCTTCAAAAATAAAATTAGGTCTGTTGATATACTTCTTATTGATGATATTCAGTTTTTTCTAGGTAAAAAAGGTGTCTCTGAAGAGCTTTTTCATACAATTAATTATTTTTTAAACAACTCAAAGTCAATAGTGTTAGCTTCAGATCAAAAACCCCAGGACTTAATTGGGTTTCCTGAAAGGTTGGTTTCAAGAATATTAAACGGACTAGTAACCGACATAGAAAAACCTGATAAACACATTCTTTCTGAGGTATTAAAAAAGACCAATCTTGAACACGACTCTATGTTGTTAACAAAAAAAGAAACTAATATGCTTTTGTCCTTAGATTTTCAAAGTTTTAGAGAAGTTAATGGTGTTATTAACAACCTAATTATCAACAAACAAACTGGTGTTGGGAACTCTAAATATGTTGCCGAATTAGTTTCGTTGTATACAGAAAACAAAGTGTTGGAGTTAACGCCTGAATTTGTTTTGGGGTATGCCGCAGGCGTTTATCAGGTTGACGAAAAGCTTATACTCTCAAAAAACCGTAGTGAGCAAGTTAGTAACGCAAGACATTTGTTTATTTATTTAATGAGAAAACATACGGGTTACTCATTAAACCAAATTGGGTTGTTCGCTGGAAACAGATCCCATTCAACAGTGCTTTCTTCAATTAAAAAAGTTGAGGGGTCTCCAAGTTTGAAGAGAGAAATAAACATTTTCAACAATAAAATTCTTTATGTTAACTCTGCTCTTACGGGGGTTTAAAATGTTAACTGTTTTCAACATAAAAAAACCCAAAAACATTAGCTCTTTACGGCTTTACAACAAAACAAACAGTTTTATTATTGTTAAATATATAAAGGAATAAAAGATTGAAAATTAAAGCAGATGTAAGAGAACTCAAAAAAGTAATCATGGCTGTATCCAGGGCGGTAGATCAAAAGCCTTCAACACCTTCCTTACAGGGAATTTATATAAGGTGCTTGGACGGTGTTTGTGAGGTTATAGGGTCTGATTTGGACTTAATTATTAAAGCTAAAGCAAACGTTCATATAGAGGTAGAAGGAGAGTGCTTAGTTAATGCCAAAATATTAACAGAAGTTATGCGGAAACTACCTTCCGGAAAAGTAATAGTTTCTGATCTTGGAAGCGAAATTAAAATAGAAACAGAACGTTCCGAATATAACTTAAGAAAGCTTGACCACTTAACCTATCCATCGGTTTTATTAAATGTAAATTATAACGAAAGTAAAAGCCAAAAAATATTTGCAGACGAACTTTTTTCCTCTTTAAAAAAAGTTGGGGTTGCAGCATCTCCTGAAGGAGGGAAACCTATATTAACTGGAGTGTATTTTGATAACACAGAAAACAAGACAAACCTAGTTTCTACAGACAGCTATAGACTTGCTGTTAATACTGTTTTTGATCTACCAATAACTGATGCTGGAATAGTTTCATTCAGGTCTCTAAATGAGGTAATAAAATTATTTGAAGAAAGCGAGGAAGAGATTTTTATAAACTCATCAGAAAGAGAACTTCATTTTTACAATAATATATTTTATGCAGCTGTTAGAAAACTTGAAGGAAACTTTCCAGCGTACGAAAATCTTTTTCCAAAAGAAAACCTATTTTCTCTTGAAATACAAAAATCAAACATATTAGAAGCCTTAGATAGATCTACTGTTGTAGCAGAAGGTTTTATACCCGTTACGTTGAAGATTGTTGATGAAAACACTTTAAACATTTCAACCACCAATAAAGACATAGGTGGTGGAACAGAAGATGTTGATGTGAAAATTCTTGGATTAGAGGTTGGAGATTTAACAGGGTTCGAAATGTCGTTTAATCCAAATTTTTTAATACAAGGAATTGAAGTATTAGAAGGTTCAAACGCCTATCTAAGATTTTCTAGTAACGAAAAACCCATTGTCATCCAGGGTGAAGAAGAACATTTTCAATATTTATTGATGCCCGTTAGAACCAGTTGAGGCATGTTTTCTGATCCAGAAAAATTTAATCCTGAAAACAACCGTTTAGGAATTAACTTTAAAAACTCTGAAAAAGTAAAAAAATTTATTGAAAATTCAGAATTTGTTTGGAAAAACAACGTTATACCGGGACCCGTAACAAAAGATTCGGTTGTTTTGTATGTTGATAACCAGAGGGTAAAAAAAATAGTTCAACTTCAAACAAACCAGTTTTTAATAGAACTTGAGAAAAAAACCAATTTAGTTTTGAAGTTTATTGATGTCCAAATTACTAATACTCAGCAATAATATATAAATCTAGTAAAATAAGAGTTCAGCAGGGGCTGTAACAACAAAATAGGAAACGTATCTTGGAGATATTTCGTGTCTAAAAAAGATTCAAATAACACTAATACTTATGATTCTAAAGATATAAAAATACTTGAGGGTCTTGAGGCTGTTAGAAAAAGACCGGCAATGTATATAGGATCAACAGGTCCGAACGGTCTACACCACCTAATTTGGGAGGTTTTAGATAACTCTGTAGACGAAGCAATGGCAGGGAGATGTTCAAAAATATCAGTTTCACTTGAAAAAGACGGTTCAGTAACCGTTGTTGATGACGGAAGTGGAATTCCGGTTAAACCTCATCCAAAAACTAAAATTTCAGCCTTAACAACGGTTTTAACAACACTCCATGCTGGAGGAAAATTTGAATCTGGAGCTTATACAGTAAGTGGTGGTTTGCATGGTGTTGGTATTTCGGTGGTGAATGCGCTTTCAACCAATGTAAAAGTAGAAGTACAAAGAGACGGACACTTTTGGAATCAAGAGTTCAAACTTGGAAAACCCACATCAAAAATTAAAAGAGGCAAGGTATCTAAAAAAACAGGAACAGCAGTTAATTTTACAGCAGACCCCGAGATTTTCAGCGAAACACAAACCTACGAATACAATATTGTTGCGGAAAGGTTACGACAAACAGCGTTTCTAAACAAAGGACTGAGTATTACCTTAATAGACAACAGGGTAAAACCGGCAACCGAAGAAACCTATTTATACAAAGGCGGTTTAATTGACTTCATTGGATATCTAAACGAGGGTTTTGAGCCTCTACACTCTAAAGTAATATCTTTTTCCGACGACTCAAAAGACTCCGAAATAGAAGTTGCTTTACAGTGGAAATCAGAAGATGATGTTACCGTAAAAAGCTTTGCCAACAACATCCACACACTTGAAGGTGGAACTCACGAAGAAGGGTTGAAAACAGCAATTACTAAAGCAATTAATGATTTTGCAAAAAAAAGAAACCTACACTCCGACATAGCACTTACTGGTGATGACATCAGAGAGGGTATGACGGGTGTGGTTTCAGTAAGAGTTAGAGAACCACAGTTTGAAGGTCAAACTAAAACAAAACTTGGTAACACTGAGATGAAATCCAAAGTTCAAGTTTTGATTAATGAAGAGTTCCCAAAATGGTTGGCAAAAAACACTGCTGATGGAAGAGCTATAGTTGAGCGATGTGCACTTGCTGCAAAAGCGAGAATGAACGCTAAGAAAGCAAGGGAATTAACCAAAAGAAAAAGTATTTTAGAAACCTCTGGACTTCCTGGAAAGTTAGCAGATTGCTCATCAACAGACCCGACTGAAAGTGAGCTATTTATTGTAGAAGGAGACTCAGCAGCTGGACCCGCAAAACAGGCTAGAGATTCAAGAGTTCAAGCGATATTACCTATTAGGGGAAAAATTATAAACGTACAAAAAGTTACTGAAAACCGAGCACTCCAGAATGAAGAAATCAGTGCACTGATAAAAGCTATTGGTACAGGAATAAGATCACAGTTTAATGCTGAGGAATCTCGCTATGACAAAATAGTATTTTTAACTGATGCCGACGTTGATGGTGCACACATTAGGACTTTATTATTAACATTTTTCTTTAAGTTTATGCCGGGACTAATTACCACTGGAAAAGTTTGGATTTCAGAGCCACCGCTTTATAGGTTGAAGTCTAGTTCTGGAATAGTTTACTTAAAAGACGATGAGGCATTAAATCTCTATAAAAAAGAAAATAAGAATAAAAAATTCGATATAAGCCGATTTAAGGGTTTGGGTGAAATGAACGCAAGTGAGTTGTGGGATACTGCTATGAACCCAGAAACAAGAACCTTAATAAAAGTTACACTTGCAGACGCTAAAGGTGCAATGGCTAAAGCTTCAGAAATGTTTGAAATCTTAATGGGTAACGATGTTTCTAAAAGAAAAGAATTTATCGAAAATAACGCTAAAGACGTAAGATTTTTGGATGTTTAATGGTAGCTAAAAAACCAACTAGTAAAAAAAACGTGCAGAAAAAAACTGCAGTAAAAAAACCTACCCAAAAAAAAGTGCCACCAAAACAAATAGTTGAACAAAGTGAGAATTTAATAGTTGATGAAAACCTTTCAACAATTAAAGTCGAAGACGAAATTTCCAAATCTTTTTTAGATTACGCAATGTCTGTAATTGTTGCCAGAGCGTTACCTGACGTTAAAGATGGATTAAAACCGGTTCAGAGAAGAATTCTTTACTCCATGTATGAAACCGGAATAAGACCAACCGGCCCTTTTAGAAAATGCTCCAAGGTTGTTGGTGATGTAATGGGTAATTATCATCCCCATGGAAACGATGCGATTTATGGAACACTAGTTCGTTTGGGACAGCACTTTAGTACAAGATACCCACTTATTGAACCACAAGGAAACTTTGGAACACCGGACGACCCTCCTGCAGCTATGAGGTATACAGAGTCAAGGATGTCTCTACTTGCTTCACAACTTTTAGATGGAATTGATGAAGAAACTGTTGATTTTGATTCAAACTATTCCGGTGAAACGTTCGAGCCTAAAGTACTACCTGCAAGATTTCCAAACCTACTAGTTAATGGTGCAGAGGGAATTGCTGTCGCAATGGCAACAAATATGCCACCATACAATCTTCGTGAAATAACTGAAGCAGTTAAGGAAACAATTAACAACAAAAACATGAAACCTAAAGACTATTTAAAAATTATTAAAGGCCCCGATTTTCCTACTGGCGGTCTAGTGGTAGACACACCAACAATAAAAGAAGCAATTTTAACCGGGAGAGGCTCAATAAAAATGAGAGCTGTAGCGGATGTCGAAGAACTAGGTAAAGGTAGATCTGCAATTGTTGTTAAAGAACTCCCTTACCAAGCTTCAACAGACAGAATTATGGAGAAAATTGCGTCGCTCGTTCAAGATAAAAAATTATTAGGAGTTTCAGACCTACGAAACGAAAGTAGTGACAGAAACGGAACAAGGTTAGTGGTTGAACTAAAAAGGGATGCTGTTCCTCAGGTGGTACTAAATGAACTATTTAAACAAACACAATTACAGGATACTTTTTCTGTTAACTCAGTAGCTTTAGTTGATGGTGTTCCAAAGGTTTTGTCTGTACCAGAATTAGTTCAGTTTTATATAGATCATCAAATTGATGTAATTCAAAGAAGAACAAAGCATAGGCTAGAAAAAGCAGAGAACCGCCTTCATATTGTTGAAGGTTTGCTCCTTGCGCTTAACAAAATAGATCAAATAATAAAAGTCATTAAAGCGTCTAAAGATGTGGAAACCGCTAGAAAGTCTTTAATGTCGAAATTTAAACTATCAGAAATACAAGCTTCACACATATTAGATATGCCCCTTAGAAGACTAACCGCATTAGAGATGGAAAAACTTGAAGAAGAAAAAAATGAACTTAAGGATACAATTAAAAACTTAAAAGAGATTTTAAAAAGTAGAGTCAAGCAAGATAATATTTTAATAGAAGAGCTTGAAGCAATAACTAAAAAATTCGGTGATGAGAGAAGGTCTAGAATAGTTCCAGACGTTGGAGAGGTTACTATAGAAGACTTAATTGAAGACGAAGAAATAATTGTTTCGGTTTCTGCAAACGGTTATGTAAAATCTGTGCCGTCGGCGTCTTATAAAAAACAAGGAAGAGGCGGAAAAGGTGTTAAGGCGGCTTCATCTGAAGAAGACATCATTGAACACCTCATAGCAACATCGGTGCACTCATACTTGTTGTTCTTTACAGACACTGGAAAAGTTTACAGAGCAAAAGCACATGAAATTCCAAAAACAAACAGAACAGCAAGGGGCTCACTAATACAAAATGTATTAACCATGAGTCAAGAAGAAAAAGTTCAAGCAATTATTGATACAAGAGATTATGAAACGGAAAAATTTCTATTAATTATGACTGAAAAGGGGGTTGTTAAGAAGTCCAAATTTAAAGACTTTGATTCAAATTATAAATCTCTTCAAGCAATAACTCTGAAAGAAGATGACAAAGTTGTTTCTGTAAAAACTACATCTGGAAATGAAGATGTAATTTTGGTATCTCAAAATGGCCAGGCAATTAGATTTGAGGAAAAAAACCTTAAACCACAAGGAAGAACCGCGCAAGGTGTTAGAGGAATAAAACTTAGAGAAGGCGATAAAGTAGTTGGTGCTTCAACCTCTAGAGACGAAACTCTTTTATTTGTAACCGCAAAGGGGTATGGAAAAAGGACAAAGTTAGATGAGTTTAGAAAAGCTGGTAGAGGAGGAATGGGAGTCAAGGCACTAAAAGTTACCGAGTCAAAAGGTAACTTGGTGGGAGCAAGGTCGGTTGATGAAGATACTGAGGTTATGCTTATGAGTACAGGAGGAACCGCAATAAGATGTGCTGTAAAGCAAATAAAACTAATGAGTAGATCTGCACAAGGTGTTAGAATTATGAAGCTTTCATCAGAAGAAGAGGTGTCGGCGTTTATTCCAATAAAGAGTGAATAATGGTAAGAGTTAATAGAGTTAGAAGAATTATTAGAAAAATAGACCCATGGACGGTCTTAAAAGTAACATTAGTTTTAAACTTTGTAGTTGCGTTAACGGTTGTTTTAGGTATTTCAATACTTTGGGTGCTATTAGTAAACGCTGGCGTTCCTCAAGGTCTAGAAGATATTGCTAGAAGACTTGCTTTACTTGATGCAGATGCTTCTTTGGTTGGAAACATTGAACCACTATTTTCTGCAATTGTCTCTCTTGCAGCAGTGTATATGTTAACTCAAACAGCTTTAGCAACAATTGCAGCATTTTTCTATAATTTAGTTTCAGATTTAGTGGGGGGAATTGAGGTAATTGTACTTGAGGAAACCTATAACGATGGAGTTGAACAGAAAAACCCAACTAAACCTAAAGAGAAAGACACTCAAAAAGAAACAGTTTTAATGTCTCTCGTAAAGACAGTTAAAAACTTAAAACCAGAAAAAAAAGAGGAGCCCGAAGTTAGAATTGAATATCCAAGTTCAGACCTTCCTCGACCAGATGTACCAAGAAATATTGAAGAACCAACTTTGATGGATACATTAAAAAATACTGATAACCAAGAAGAAGATTTCTAACTTCCTGCTAGTATTTTTTAACGAAACATTAAAGCGAAACTAGTGAAAACCTAGTACTGTCCCGCAACTGTGATTCGAAAGATAAGTCAGGTCGACTTTAGTGTTTTTATAACAACCTCGAGAGAAGGAAATAATGAAGCTTAAAATATTTATACTTGCAGCAATTTTTTCTATGTGCACAAATACAAGTGACAATGCTTCTGATATAAAAATTGTTTCATTATCTACTACTCATACAGAAATTATTGATTCGCTTGGTGCAGCAGAAAACCTTGTTGGAATTGACTCTTTTTATCAAACAGATTTACCAATTAAGAGAATAGATGCTTACACAGTATCAGCAGAAGATTTAAAACCATTAGATCCTGACTTAGTAGTCATAGCGTTTGATTTCAATAACATTATTGAAGGACTAGAAAAAAACAACATTAATTATATAGTTTTACCACCAGCTAAAAACTTAGAAGAAGTTTATTTTCAAATTCAAAAAGTTGGAGAACTAGTACAGAAAGAGCAAACAGCCTCGTTTATTGTCGACGAAATGAAGACAAAAATAAATTCTCTAATTAAAAATAATAATTTCGGTAAAGTTTCAGTTTTTCATGAGATTGGATATTCCTACGGTCTTTACACTGTTAATCAAAATGCTTTAATTGGTGATATTTATAACACCTTAGGGGTAACCAATATCGCAAACCTAGAGGTAGATATCTATGGTTCTGGATATCCACAATATACTGATAAAAAAGTTATTGAAGCAAACCCTGATTTTATCATTGTTGGGCACTCAGATTATCTCAACAAAGATCTATCTACTAGACCTGGATGGAATGACTTAAAAGCTGTTTCGGCTGGAAACGTATATTTTTTAGATGAAAACCTAGCAAACAATTGGGGGACAACAACACTCCAACTTGTAGAAAATCTAGTATTAACTCTAGGAGAATCTAATAAAAAAACAGAAATGCAGACCGTGTATTTGTTAATATCAATATTGGTTTTTATATTTATATTTAATTTTGGTTTAAAAAGAGTCAATAGAAAAACTAAGGAGAAAATATGAAAGGCTATAACAACGATCTATATATTCTTGCGTTTGACCACCGAGGAACGTTGACTAAAGGTTTGCTTGGGGTAGAAGGTAGAGAACCCTCCCAAGAAGAAATAAATAGAGTTTCCGAGATGAAAAATATAATTTTCGATGGCTTTTTAAATGCAAAAAACGCTGGAATATCAGGTGGAGATCCAGCAATTCTAGTTGATGAAGCATTTGGTTTACAGGTACAACAAAAAGCTAAAGAACTTGGAATAAAGTTTGCAGCTCCGGTAGAAAAATCCGGTCAAAAAATATTTGATTTTGAATACGGTGATGATTTTGGAAACAAAATTGAAGAAGTCGGTGCTGATTTTGTAAAAATACTGGTTAGGTGGAATCCAGACGACCCAGCCGAAACAAGAGAAATTCAAGGCTCTAGAATTAAAACACTCTCAGATTGGTTAGATGACAACGGTAGAAAATTTTTACTAGAATTTTTAGTCCCAGCTTCAGATGCTCAACTTGCTAGCGTTGATGGAGATCAAGCTAGATATGATTCTGAAATTAGACCCAAGCTTGCTGTGCAGGTTGTTGAGGAAATGAGAGAAAAAGGAGCAGATCCAGATATTTGGAAGATCGAAGGTTTAGATACTAAAGAAGCATGTGAAAAAGTTGCATCTGTTATAAAAAGTGGTGGCAGAGAAGACGTTATTGCTGTCGTTCTTGGTAGGGGTGCAAACGACGAGAAAGTTAACGAATGGCTTAGAGCAGGAGCTTCAGTTGATGGATATAAAGGATTTGCAATTGGAAGATCTATTTTTTGGGATTCATTAAAGGGTTGGCATGCTGGAGAAAAATCAAGAGAACAAGCTGTTTCCGAAATTGCAAACTCTTACTTAAGTTTTATCTCTGTTTATCAAAACGGTAACTAATAAATGCCAAAAGGTAAGGCAATAATTGGACAGTCAGGTGGTCCAACTGCTGTAATAAATAAATCTCTTGTTGGTTTCATAAAAGAAGCTGTTCAAGCAGACTTTGATCAAGTTATTGGGGCAAGGCATGGTTTGCAAGGCATGTTGAAAAAAGATTTTGTTGACCTCTCTAGTCTTAACGAAAGTCAGTTATATGGAATTAGTAAAACTCCAGCTGCTGCTTTAGGTTCAGTTAGAAAAAAACCTACAGATAATGATATAGAGCAACTGGTAGAAATATTTGAACAAGAAGGAATTCGAAACTTTTTCTACATTGGAGGAAACGACTCAGCTGAAACAGCGAACCTGGTCTCAGAAGGAGCAAAAAAAATAGGTTATGAGATGAAAGCATTTCATATTCCAAAAACTATTGATAATGACTTACTAGAAACCGACCACTGTCCAGGATACGGATCAGCTGCAAGATTTGTTGCACATGCGTTTCAAGGCGATGATGCAGATAACAGAAGTTTGAAAGGTATAAAAATTAATGTTCTTATGGGTAGACATGCTGGATGGTTAACAGCTGCTAGCACACTTGGGAAATCAAATGAAAACGATGGACCTCACTTGGTTTATGTTCCAGAAAAAGTTTTTAAAATTGAAAATTTTCTTAAAGAAGTTAAAGAGGTATATGATTCTCTAGGTCGCTGTGTCGTTGCTGTTTCTGAAGGAATTCACAATGAAAATGGAGAGTATTTTTTACAAACCTATGCAAAAGAATCAGGATCAGGTCTTGCTGGAAAAAAAGATAGTCATGGAAACGTTCAGCTTTCAGGTTCGGGTGCACTTGGAGATACATTAACCAATTTAGTTTCAGAGCACATAGACGGAGCAAGAGTTAGAGCAGACACCTTTGGTTATTTACAACGTTCTTTTTTAGCAGACGTATCCGAAGTGGATGCAGAAGAAGCTGAAAGAGTTGGTCAATATGCTGTTGTTGCGTCACAAGAAAGAGACAGTGGTTCAGTTGTTTTGAAACGACAGTTCTCTGAAAAATATTTTTGTGATGTTGATGTGGTTGACTTACATAAAGTTGCAAAACATACAAAAGATATGCCCCCAGAGTTTCTTGATGAAACTAAACCTTATGTTACTAATGACTTTTTTGAATATGCAATGCCGTTAACAGGTGGAATAGAACCAAAAACTCAATTATTTGTCTAGATGTCAAAAATAGAACTTTCCAGAAACGATTTTGAGGCATTCTGGGAAGCAACTGTAAGATATTACGAACTCGATCCACAAGGTGTAATGCATAACGCAAACCATGTTGCATTTTTTGACCAAGCAATTACAGCATACTTTAAGTTTATTAATTACGACTACTTAAAAGACATTGAAGAAACAAACAAAGATTTCCACACAGTTCAACTATTGGTTCAATATAACAAACCATTATATTTTGATAACCAAGTTGAAATCGGAGTAAAGGTGAAAAGCATTGGCAATACAAGTATGACATGGGTTATGGGTATGTTTTTAAAAGACACTAGTGAATTAGTTAGCAGTTGTGAAGCGGTGCATGTATACACCGATCAGTTAACCATGAAGCCAACTCCTATAACTGAAGAATTAAAATCTCAACTACAGAATAAATAACAAATAAATTTTATAATTAGACAAATGAACAAGAGAAGATATGATATTGACGCATTAAGGTCAATAGCACTATTTTTGTTGATTTTTTATCATCTTGGCCAATCATTTACATACAATGCAAGAAATATTTTATTTGTTCAAAACATAAGAGTTGTAGAAGAAATTTGGATAATTTTAAATCTTCTAAATTCTTGGAGAATACCTCTTGTATTTTTAATTGCCGGAATAGCGTTAAGACTTTCTTTTTCTAAAAGATCACAAACCAAAATATTAAAAGAGAGATTAAAAGTATTGGGCATACCGTGGGTTTTTGGATCCCTAGTGTTTGCCAGCTTATCAGCTTACATAACTGCAAAATTCTATGGTTTTTCGTTTTTTTACAAAGTAAGCAACTTAGTTGCTATTGTATTTGAGTACAACGGCCTACACATGTGGTTTGTATTGTATATCCTAACTTTTTGTCTTATCACAATTCCCTTTTTAAAAATCATTTCAAATACCAAGGAAAAAGATACAATTTTTTCGAAAATTTTAAATACACAAGGTGGAATTTTCTTATTTTCTATACCTGTAATTTTGGAAGGCCATCTCTTAAATGAATTAAGGTTTGACTTTAGCGTTGATTATGGAAAGTATTACCAAGAGTATGCAAATACAAGTCATGGATTTGTTCTTGGTTTTATATGGTTTTTGATAGGAATTATTTTAACTTCACAGGGGGATGCTTTTTGGGAATCAAACAAAAGAAATTGGAAAATACACCTAGTACTTGGATCATTGTCTTACATATATAGATTATTTAATGGATTTGAAAGTGGTTTTGCTTTAGACAACAGACTAATTGCGTTTGAGTCATTTAATTTTATTTTCTTAATGTTAGGTTTAGGTGCTGTGTATTTAAATAAAGATTCTCCACAGTTAACTTATTACAAAACTGCTGTTTACCCAGTTTATATTGTTCATCTACCTGTTCAAATGTTGGTAATGTTTTACTTTTCTAAAATTAACTTACATCCAGTCATTAAATTTCCCATAGCTTTATTTTTCATTTGTTTCTTGAGTCTTACCATTTATCATGCGGTTAAGAATAGTAAATACTTACGCCCACTATTTGGATTAAGGAATAAACAGGGCCTTCTATGATGAAGGCTCTTGTATTACCATACTTAAAGAAAGTTGATGTGAAATTCAATAACTATAAAAACGTATTTTTTATTACAGTTCTTTTGTTTTCGGCCTGTTCGTCTAGTGAATCACAGGGAGTTGTAACATTACAAAACCAAGAAACTACAACTGAAAGCACTGTTTTAGAAGATATTTCTCCAGAAGATGCACAGTTAATTATTGCTGAATGTTTACGTG
>Ga0222715_10003860_pt1 | contig 13252 bp, 20 predicted proteins | sample C33_9DmetaG_FD_165056 | JGI IMG/M metagenome (GOLD analysis project Ga0222715, IMG submission 165056) | Estuarine water microbial communities from San Francisco Bay, California, United States - C33_9D | ecosystem: Environmental > Aquatic > Marine > Unclassified | place: USA: California...
CAGGGCAGAGGTCAAAGGAATTACAATCACTAAAGTTACACTATTAGATGAGAGCAAAAAAAAAGATAACTATGGGTATCTCTTAAAGTATCTCATTAAGTATAAACCAAAGGTAACCAACAGAGAGCAAAGGATATTATTCATTACAATGATAACAAGGAAAGATTGGCTAAAGAGTGAAGCAGGAAAACTCTACAAACAAAGAACCAATAAGAATTATAGACAAAAGAAAAGACAGGCGAAGGCGGACAACATAAAGACAAACAAGTCTTTTGATTTTCACTTTCCTTGTGGGATTACTTTGAAGGATTAATTGAGGCGATAACGCAAACAATCCGTATCTATTAAATAAACCTATCCTTCATAATCCTATTAACTCCTATAAAGTCCCATAAATACTGGTATTATTAACTAATGTGTCCATTTTGAGTCAAATTGATAAATAAGGTGTTGCAATCCACAAATGCTTAGTTTAAGGAGGGGAATGTTTATTTTTTTAAAATTTTTTGATAATCTACAGGCTCAAATTAGCCACTTCAAAAAATAGTGCCAAAGGCGGTTGCTCCCTCATTGGGAGTATCTGGACAGAGTTGATAAATCTTTAAAGCTTTTGGAAAATCCACTCGAAGGTGGGAACGGCTCTTAACCGAGATTAGCCCCTTCAAAATTTGCGGTTCTCTATCTGCAAACACTATTTAATTTTTAGTGCTTACAGATTGCGACACGCAATCAAATCAACAATCAACATGGAGTACACTATGAAAGTAAAAAACATGACTAGCCCAAAGGGCAACAAGGTTGCAAATCAATTTGTTATTTCTGACGATTTTGGAAATAGCTTTTTTCAATCTTACAAATCAATCATTGCCAAAATATGTGCAGACGGCAGAATATTTCTTGACGAGACCTTTTGGGATTATTCAGTGACGACTGCAAAATATAGACGTGAATTTTTGAATGAAGGCGTTGAAGATACAAGAGCCAAAATCAAAAGCGGTGAATATGTTTTGACAGACTTAAACTCAACAAAGGCGGTTGCGTAATGTTGAACAACAAACAATTAAAACAAGAGCCATATCAGAATGGGTTTCCCACTGTAAAAACTGCTTTAGAGTTTGGACAGGTTCGAGACCTTTTCAAGATAGTTGATGATTTAGTACAAATCAGAAACAATGCTATGTTCAACACTGTTGAAGATGAAAACAAGTTTAATTTTATTTTATCTGAATTACAGTTTTATCATAGAGAGATAGACTACGCTAAACTTATTGAAGAAAAGAAAATCTTTAAATATTAAAAATAGACTTAAAGCCTATCCAAGCGGTAGGCTTTGAGACTTTTTTTAAAAGTCAAATCAACAATCAACAATAGGAGTACCACACATGCAAATTGCTAAATGTGTTCAGCGTATTCAAAGGGCGGAAAGCGTTGCAAAGTTTAAAGACAACCTTGCAAAACAAATGCACTTTGACAAATACGCAAAGGCAACAGGAACGGAGAAACTAAAATTGTTTCACGTTGCTATTGCTGAAGGTTGGGTTTAATTGAAACAGTTAAACCTCTTTAGTCAACAAGAGTTGGAAAGATGCACCCTAGCATCTAACGTGTTAAAAAATGTTAGACGTGCAATCCGTACAACTATTTTAAAAAGTCAGCCTGTCCCAACTATGGGGCAGGTTATCAAGTTTCCAATCAAAAAGATATCTTGATGATTGGGCTAGGTTGCCAACTTATAGAAGGCGAACTAGAAGAAGTGAAAATTAATGCTATTGGCTACACCACGCAGGGACGCTCTCTGCTTGATAGCCAAGAGCATATTTTTACAGAAGTATTTTCTGAAATGGAGGTTTTGACAGCAGAGCAAAAACTGGCAAATCTTCAAAATAAATACTTCAAGAAATACTAAAAAATTAACGCCGTTTGGTTCTAGGACTAGACGGCGTTTTTTATTTATCAACAATCAACGGAGTGAAACACTATGAATAAAAAACCTAAAAAAGAGTTACTTGGAATGTTTGGAGTAGATAGCGGTCAAGTAATGATTGGCGACCCTTGTTATCTTTCAGATTGGAAAGACAATGAGTTTAAAACTGAACAATCAGAAATGGGTCATAAACAAATACAGATAAAAGATTATAGTTATAACGGAGCTTGTCAAATGACTATAAATGAACAAATGGGCGGAGAGCTTAAAAATAAAAATGGAGCTGTTTTGTCTGTTGTATCAAGTACAGGTTTTGGAGACGGAGTATATCCTGTTTATGCAACCAAAAAAGACGGAAGAGTTAAAGAATTAACTATTAAATTCTTTTAATCAACAATCAACAATAGGAGTATACAAAATGGAAACTGCTACAATTACAACTAAACAAACTATTTCTCATTATGGCTTTTTTGGGAATGACCACAATTACGGAGAGCATGACCCAGAATATAAACAGTGGGTAGAAAAAACTCATTTAATAGATTGGGAAGACTACGAGTGCGGTAGTCTTATGTCAGATTGTGAAATGCTTGAGGACTTTTGCAAAGAGAATAATAAACCATTTGAATTTATTTTCTGTGAAGAGAGAGACGGCTTTTACAAAGTAGACAAAAAAGAAGATGAAGAAAACACTAAAGAAGTTTGGAGTGTTGATAAGGGTAAATGGATAAGTACAGAATAAATGTCAGGCTTTAAATCTTACAAAATACGAGACGGCGTTCATATCCCCTCCAAGAAATACAAGGAGGGGTGGGACGCTATTTTTAGTGGCAAAAAGAAATCAACAAAAGGAAACACTATGGACGAAAATGAACCTAAAAAGTTTATAATTAAATTTACGACTAAAACTCATTCAGAGGTTGTTAAACAAGACTTTGAGAAAATAAAAAAATTTATTGAAGAAAATGTTGGCAACATAACTGAAGAAATAACATTGGAGGAGTAATGGCTAAAAATGAACACATGGGTGATTATATTTTTATAAAAAAAGATACAGTCATAAAAACTATTAAAACATTAGTTAAAAGTATTGAGTTGTTATCTATTGAGGCGACAGAACAAGACATGATTGATGCAGTTGCAAATCTCACTAAACTTCGACAAACTCATGTTGATGTTTTAACTTTTAAAAAGCAAAACTGACGAGGTTTTAGTAACCGAAACGCCTTCTATGGACTAGACGGCGTATTTTGCATGTTAATAACGCATAAATTCTTCTTGTACATACTATGTGCGAAGGGATAGCATACGTTATAAAATAACACATTAAGCAAAAAGGAAGGAGGAAAATGACTAATATAAAATATCATTTAAGTGCAACAACTAAATGTACGTCCATGAGTTTAGGCAATCAAAAAGGTTGGATTTGTAACTTAAACAATGCACCGCCAAATAACTTTAAATAGGAGTAAATATGACTATGAATTTTATTCTTTTTAAAGTGTATATTGAAAAATATACTAATTGGAGTAATCTTAAAGTGAGTAAAGATAAATACGAAACTATAATAGATTTTGGAAAATATAGGTTGTATCTATCTTAACATTTAACAAAGTGTGGTTGACTTCACTTTGTAAAAACAAGAGACAACAAAAGAAAGAAGGAAAGATAATGACAAGTAGCGGACTAAATCTATTAAAAATAATAGAGGAAATGCGAAAGTTTGATACACAAATTGAGGCACAGGCTATTGCTGTGTTTTTATTTGTTGCAGTTCATGGCGGAAAAGAAGGCGTTGCCATGCAAACTATAAGTGAAGACCTAGACATATCTCAATCTTCAGTGTCAAGAAATGCGTACAAGTTAGGCGACATTAACAGACACAAAAAGATTGGCGTAGGTCTATTAGAAACTTTTGAAGACCCAATGGAAAGACGTAGAAAGTTAGTGCGTCTTACAGCAAAAGGTAAGAGAGTACATAGCACTCTTTTAAGTTGGGTCAAATAACAATGAAAAGCGGAGGTACAAATGCAACAACGAAATATAAAGTTGTTATCGGAGATACACCGCAAATTAACACTTAAAGGTTGGGAAAAGTTGCAATCTAAACGAGCCGAGAAAGTTATTGAAATGCTTGGTAAGGGTATGCTTGTAACTGAAGTTAACGATAGCCACATTGAGAACCTTGTGGACACGTTAGAAGACAGGGGTTTTGCTCCTGCTACTATCAATCGTTATCTTTCTTCAATCAGTAAGATGTTAAGGTTTGCTAATCAGAGACAGTCTATTTATCATCTTGATAGAATGCCTCATATTGATTGGCAAAAAGAAGACAATGGTAGAGAACGATACCTTGAACCAATGGAAGAACGAGAAATTATCAGATTGTTAACCGAGTGGAATATGGTTGACTATTTGGAATTTTATTTGTTCTTAATTGATACAGGAATGCGTTTGGGCGAAGCCCTGTCTATTAAGAAGTTAATGGTACATAACAACAATGGAAACTATGTTGTTAACTTACCTGCTAGTGTCACAAAGAATGGTGAACCTAGAGGTATACCTTTAACAGAGCGTGCTAAGTCTATTGTTCTTAAATTGTTAATAAAAGCGGAAAGAAACGACCTTGTGTTTTCACATCTAAAGTATTGGACTTGTGAGAATACTTGGAGACGTTTGCGTAAGGCAATGAACCTTGAAGACGACAAAGAGTTTGTCATTCATTGCTTGAGGCACACTTGTGCAACACGTTTGGCTCAATCAGGTAAGGTTGAATTACACATGATAGGTCAAATGTTAGGTCACAAGTCGTGGAAGATGATAAAGCGGTACTCTCATTTAATACCGAATAACTTAATGGGAGCAGTAAATGTTTTAAACGGAATAAATAAATCCGCTTAAACATAAGTAGTGATATGAGGATAGTTGGAAAGTTAGTAATGACAATGTTAGTAATAATGGCGTATTCAGGTGTGCATAGATGCAATAGGATTTGCAATCCTCTGCGTAACCATTCCGCCACGTTGCCCCAACATTGTTTTTACAAGTAAACTCAACGACTATTCTCTATCACAAGCAAAACAAAATAGCAAAGGAGTGAACCTAATTTGTAGGTCATTCCGCAGTTGCATCAATCAACAAACTGGAGAATACATGAAGATATTAGAAATAATGCCGACTTACCAAGACCAAGTACAAACCGAGAAGATGTCCGCCGAGCTTGGTATGAACAGGACAAATAAGAGGAGGCTCTCTCACATTGAACGTGAAGAAGAAAGCGTCACATCTTACGGAAAAGTTATTGTAGCAAATACAATACGTCCACTAGCAATAGCCATTGCTGAATGGGTTGAACAAGCGTTACCTGAAGTTCATTCTAAAACACCCATTGCTCTCAAATACATATCCCAAGTAGACCCAAAGATAACTGCGTTGATAACTGCTAAACATGTAATCAATACTATTACTAACACTAAAAATTTGACTGCCTGTGCCATCACTTTAGGTGGTCGTATTGAAACTGAAATTAGTCTTAAAAACTTTAAAGGACTAAACCCAGAGCTATACGAAACTGTTAAAAAAGATTTAGATAAAAGGTCTTGGAACTATAATTACAAAAGACGTAAGTTAAGAGAAAGTGCCAAGAGAGATGAAGTTATGAGGTGGGAAGAATGGACTACCACTGAAAGACTACATGTTGGAATGGAGCTTGTGTCTTTATTGATTGAGAGTACAGGTCTTGTTGAAATAGCTACTGAACAACACAAGCATAAAACTGTCAAAGTTATTAAACAAACGGCTAAAACTAAAGAATGGATAGATAATCGTAATAAGTTTAACGAACTACTAAACCCAGAATACCTTTGCATGGTAATGCCTCCAAAATCAGTTGTTGATGGGAAGGTAACAGGTCATGGGTATTGGACAAAAGAAATGCCTGAATTAGACCTAGTTAAGCAAAAAGGTAAGAAATTTAACAAGGAAATGGAAAACTGTGCCATGCCTGAAGTTACATCTGCGGTTAATCTTATGCAAAGTACAGCATATAAGATTAATCCATTTATTCTGTCAGTCATGCAAAATGCTTGGGACAAAGGACTATCTATTGGAGGTATGCCACCAATTAAGAACCTTGATTTACCCAACAAACCCCATGACATAGAGACTAACCCAGAGGCACTTAAAAAGTTTAAGAAAGATAGTGTTATCATTCACACAGAGAATAACCGAATGGTATCTAAAAGACTTCTATATGCTAAAATTATATGGTTGGCAGAGAAGTTTAAAGAGTATGCTACATTGTATTTTCCACTACAATTAGACTTTAGAGGTAGAGCTTATTGTGTACCTGCTTTTCTTAACTATCAGTCTATCAATGGTGCAAAAGCATTGCTTAATTTCAGTCAAGGTAAAGCTATCACTAAAGAGAACAGAGGTGTTTTTTGGTTAGCAGTGCATGGTTCTAATATGTGGGGTAATGATAAGGTATCATTTGAGGACAGAGAGAAATGGTCTCACGATAACTTACAATGGATAACTGATTGTGCTGAAGACCCTATTGCTAATAGACAATGGGAAGACGCAGATAATCCTTTTCAATTTCTAGCATTTTGTGATGAATGGAAAAGATACCAAGAAACAGGTGATGGGTTTATCTCTCATATACCTGTCAATGTAGATGGTAGTTGTAATGGATTACAAATCTATTCATTGCTATTGAAAGATAAAGTTGCAGGTAAGCTAGTTAATTGTTTGCCTAGTGAGATACCACAAGACATCTACCAATTAGTAGCTAACGAAGTAATTAAAACTTTGAAAGTGAAAGCTAGTGAGGGAGACCCATTGGCACAGAAATGGTTAGACTATGGTGTTAAGCGTTCAACTTGTAAACGACCTATTATGACAATCTGTTATGGGTCAACTAGATATTCTTGTACTGACTTTGTAGTAGAAGATTTAACTAAAAGAAAAGACAAAGGAGAAATGCACCCATTTGATGACATGTTTAAACCTGCAACATATCTGTCTAAAATTATTTGGGCAAGTATAGGTGAGAACTTAAAATCTGCTAGGGTTGGTATGGACTATTTACAAAACAATGCAAAGGTAATTGCAAAAGAAGGAATACCTATTCACTGGGTTACACCTGTAGGCTTTCCTGTGTTTCAATACTATCCTGAAATGAAAAGCAAAAGAGTACGTTCTCATTTGATGGGAGAGGTGTTTGCACCGCAGATAAAAGAGGAGACAAAAGAAACTGACAAGTTGAGAAGTAGAAATGCTGTTGCGGCAAACTACGTTCATAGTTTGGATAGTGCTTGTATGATTAAAACTGTCAATATTGCAAAAGCAAAAGGTATTGATAATTTTTGTAATGTGCATGACAGCTTTGCAACACATGCGTGTGACATTGATAAGCTAAATGTATCTATCAGAGAAGCCTTTGTAGAAACCTTTAGCAAAGACTTGTTAGGCAAATTTAAGGAAGATGTAGGAAAGCTGTTAGATGATGAGACTAGAGGCAAACTACCTACAATCCCTGATAGTGGAGACTTGGAGTTAGATTTACTATATCAATCCAAGTTTTTCTTTGCCTAAACCTATGCACTGTCGCATAGTAAAGTTACACTATTAGTAAATCAACAATCAAAAGAGAAAACACAGAGAACAACAACAATAAGGAAAACTATGAGTAAACAAACATACAATAAGATTGTAACACCTGTAGGTGTATCACAATATTGTTGGTTAAATACGCCAGATACTAAATTTGATAAAGAGAATGGTGGTCACTTTAAGACTAACCTAATTATCAAAGGGTCTGACGCACAATCACTTATCAAATCTGTTAATGATGAGATGAAAGTATCTTTAGAAATGGCAAAAGAAAAGTCTAAAGGTAAACCCCCAAAAACAGCAAACATGCCTTTTGAAGAAGAGTATGTAGAAGGTAAACCAACTGGAAACATAATCTTTAAATTCAAAGCTAAAGCAAAAATTATGATGAAGTCTGGTGACGTAATAGACATCAAGATACCAATTTTTGATAGCAAAGGAACACCTATGAAAGAGCAAGTATGGTCAGGTTCAGAAATGAAAGTTTCTGCTGACATGATACCTTACTACACCGCAATGGCGGGTGCAGGTGTTTCATTGAGATTAAAGGCAGTGCAAATAACTAAATTAGTTGAAGGCGGAGCAGGTGCAGGAGCAAAAGGGCATGGCTTTGAAGAAATTAAAGATGGTTACGTTGCACCAGAAGTAGAAACATTTGAGAATGAAGTACAGCCGAGCAACACTGACTTCTAATCAAGTAGGACTTAAATATGGTTTTAGGTCTGGGCTAGAAATAGCTATCTCACAAGAGTTAGACGCTAATAGTGTAAAGTATGATTATGAGAAGGTTAAATTAACTTATGTTAAACCACAGAAAGCTCATTCTTATACCCCAGACTTTTACCTTAAAGAACAAAACATTTTTATAGAAACAAAAGGATTGTTTACATCAGCAGACAGACAGAAAATGCGTCTTGTCAAAGAACAACACCCAGAGAAAGACATTAGATTTGTCTTTAGTAATTCACGAAGCAGAATATCAAAAAAGTCTTCAACGACTTACGCTATGTGGTGTGAGAAGTATGGTTTTAAATATGCTGACAAACATATCCCATTGGAGTGGTTAAATGGACAATAATTATAGAACAAGAACTGATTATATTGTTGTTCATTCAACTAAAACTAAATCTAATCAAGACTTAAATGCAAAGGATATAACTTTGCTACATAGGAAAGAAGGTTTCTTTCATAACGCTTTTCATTTTATAATTAAAAGAGATGGTACAATAGAAGAAGGAAGACCAGAAGATATGTCTGGTGCAATATTACCTATAAACCAACCTTTAATTACTAACCAAAATTCCATAGCGATAGCTTTAGTCGGCGGATTAGCTGATGATGGAAAAAGTCTCGACACTAACTTCACATACCTACAATACGCATCTTTGCGTGAACTTGTAAAAAGGTTGAAAAAGAAGTACAAAGTTGAGGTAGTGGGTTGCAGAAATGCAATTAACTCTAAATCGTGTATGTCTTTTGACGTACTGTCGATTGTTGATTGAGACGCTCCTAGTTAGAAATAGCTAGGGGCGTTTCGTATTTATGAGGTAGTAGAGGGAGACTGAAACTACCTCTTTCCCCAATATATCACCCAAAAAATTTTATGACCCAAACCGAAAGTGAATTTTTATATCACACATCTTGCGATAATTGCAGTTCGTCAGACGCAAATTCCGTTTATTCAGACGGACATGCCTACTGCTTTTCTTGCAATACAACAACACAAGGACAATCAACAATGGAGTTAACACCAATTACAAAACAAGAAAGTAATTTTATCAAAGGCGAACACTTGCCTCTCAATAAAAGAAAAATTAATTTAGACACAGTACAAAAATATAACTATCAAGTAGGTGCATGGTTTGCACGTCCTTGCCATATTGCTAATTATTATAATGATAGCAAAGAGTTAGTTGCACAAAAATTAAGATACCCTTCCAAAGATTTTCAATGGTTAGGCAATCCTAAAGAAGCAGGATTGTTTGGGCAAGAAACTTGTAAAGGACGTGGAAAATATTTGACAGTCTGCGAAGGAGAACTAGATGCTCTTACAATGTCGCAAAGCATGGATAACAACAAATGGGACGTTGTATCTATTAAGACAGGTGCGGCAGGTGCAAAAAAAGATATTCAAAAGTCACTAGAATTCTTGGAGGGTTATGAGAATGTAATCTTTATGTTCGACCAAGACGAACATGGGCAAAAGGCGGCGTTAGAATGTGCAAAACTTTTAACTCCTAATAAAGCCAAGATTGCTTCTCTACCACTTAAAGACCCTAACGAAATGTTACTTGCAGGTAAGCAAGATAAATTAGTTAAAGCTATGTGGGACGCAAAACCATATAGACCTGATGGTATTGTTTTAGGTTCAGAAATTTTTGATGACATAATGAAAGAAGATAACTATGTCACTGCACAATACCCTTTTAAATCTCTTAATGATAAGACACATGGATTAAGAAAAGGTGAACTAACAACTATCACAGCAGGTACAGGTGTAGGTAAATCATCTTTCTGTCGTCATGTAGCATTAGATTTATTAAAACAAGATTTTGGTGTTGGTTACATTGCATTAGAAGAAAGTATTAAACGAAGTGCATTAGGTATTATGGGTGTACACCTGAAGAAACCTTTGCATTTAACAAGAGAAGGAATAAGTGAAACACAACTACAGGAAACTTTTAAATCTACTATTGGTAATGGGAATTTTTATTTATATAACCATTTTGGCAACACAGTCGCCGATAGCCTTCTTAACAAAATAAGATACCTAGCAAAGTCATGTGAAGTAGACTTTGTAGTATTAGACCATTTACACATGGCATTGTCTGCACTTGGAGACGAACACACAAGTGATGAAAGAAAACTAATTGATTACTTTGTAAGTAAATTAAGAACACTTGTAGAAGAAACAGGTATAGGAGTTATTCTTATATCACATCTTCGTAGGTCAGAAGGCGACAAAGGTTTTGAAGATGGCAAAGAAGTTACTATGAATAGTCTTCGTGGTTCAGCTTCTATAGGTCAGTTATCAGATTTAATTATTGGTATTAATAGAGATATTAAGTCAGATAAAAAATTAGCTAATCTAACAATCCTCAAGAATAGATTTTCAGGAGAGACAGGCAAAGCCTGTACGTTGTTATATGATTTAGACACTGGTTGTCTGTCAGAAACAACACCTGACGTATTAGATGACTACTAAAAAAGCTACTGCAAAGCAAAAGAAAGATGCTTTGTTTTGGTCTGGGTTAGTAGCAGACGCAGTGGCGAAAGCCAAATCAACACATAAACCACAAACAATAACAATAGGAAATATTAAGACAGCATTTATGTTGCAAGACACACTAACGTCTATGGCGTTAGCAGGTGAAGATGCGGCGTGGAAAGTAGAAGTCTTATTAGAAACAGCACATTAATTATGAAACTACCAACAATAAATAAAAAGATATTAGATGCACCTTTTGTGCATTGCTATTGGAAAGATATAAATTCCTCTGCAATTTGGACTTCATTAAAAGAGGCTAAAGCAAGTAAGGTTACAATTTGTATTACAGCAGGTTGGCTTTTAAGAGCAGACAAAGATGTGCATGTAATTGCAGGTGATGTTAATTTTAATGATGATGGCACATTAGGTGACGTAGGTAACGTAACTACTATGCCTTCAGTAAACGTATTAAAGATTAAGAAGGTATCAGTTTGAGATACGTCTTTGATATAGAAACAAATGGATTTCTACATCTATGCGATAAGGTACATTGTATTGTACTTAAAAACATAGACACAGGAGAGATACTTACACCTAGCAATGAAGACGCTATTAAACTTTTAGAAGAAGCAGAGCTTATCATTGGTCATAACATTATTAAGTTTGATATTCCTGTATTAGAGAAATTATATTCCGCTACATTTAAAGGCAAAATTTTCGACACATTAGTGGGTACAAGATTAGTCTATGCAGACATTAAAGAAAGTGACTTTTCTAAAAAAGACTTTCCTAAAGATTGTATAGGTAGACACTCATTAAAAGCATGGGGTAATCGTATTGGTGAATACAAAGAACAGATACAAACAGATTGGCAAACTTTTACACCAGAGATGTTGGAGTATTGCAAACAAGATACAGAAGTAACATATAAATTATATAAAGTTTTAGAAGAAAAAGGTTACTCCCAAGAAGCTATGGATTTAGAACATGAAGTAGCTTCTTTAATATTTAAACAAGAACAACATGGCTTTACTTTTGATAGAGAAAAAGCAGAGGCATTGTCTGTTAAATTAAAAGCAAGACAAGCAGAGTTAGCTGAAGAATTACAAGGTGTGTTTGAACCTATCGTAGCTGAAAGATGGTCTACTAAAACAGGCAAGAGATTAAAAGATAGTGTTACTGTATTTAATCCATCAAGCAGACACCATGTAGCACAAAGATTAAAAGATAAGTATGGTTGGAGTGCAGAAGAGTTCACAAGTGATGGCAAAGCTAAACTTGATGATACAATATTAAGTAAACTACCATACCCAGAAGCTAAAATATTATGTGAAACTTTTTTATTAACTAAAAGAATTGCACAAATATCTAATGGTTCACAGGCTTGGTTAAAACATGAACGTGATGGTAAAATTCATGGCACATGTAATACAAATTCTTGTGTAACTCAAAGAGCAAGTCATTCTCACCCAAATTTAGGACAGGTGGTTAGTTCGTCTGCACCTTATGGTAAAGAGTGTAGAGAATTATTTACAGTACCAGAAGGTAAAAGATTAGTAGGTGTAGACGTAAGCTCTTTAGAAGTTATGATGCTTTGCCACTTTATGTCAAAGTTTGACAATGGTGAGTACACTAAAGTTGCACTTGAAGGTGACATACACACAGAGACACAGAAACTAGCAGGGTTAGACAGCAGAGATTTAGCAAAGCGTTTTTACTATTGCTTTTTATATGGTGGAAGTGTCAAAAAAATTGCTGAAGTAATAAACAAACCATTCAAAGAAGCAGGAAAGATTAAGAAAAGGTTTTTAAATAACTTACCTGCATTACATAAACTTATAGAAGGCGTACAGTCTGCGGCTGAACGTGGTTATCTAAATGGTTTAGACAAAAGACAAATTAAAGTTCGTAATAGTTACTCGGCACTTAACACATTGTTACAAAGTGCAGGTGCAATACTATGTAAGAGATGGTTAGTAGAATTTAATAAAGAGATTAAGAAATTTAAGAACGCACAACAAGTTGTATGGGTACATGATGAGATACAAGTTGAGTGTGAAGAACAAGACGCTGAAGACATTGGTAAGATAGCAGTCGAATGTATTAAACGTGCAGGTGAACACTTCCAATTAAGAGTGCCGCTAACAGGCGAATACAAAATACACACAGATTGGAGTGGAACACACTAATGAAGAATAACAAATTCGATATTGACCTAAAGTATGGTCAAGAAAGAGAACAAAGACTAGCATCTATATTAGACAAAGATAAAAATAAAATAGAAGTTAAAACTGAAAGAGACTGGTGGTTTAAAACAGGTAACATTGCAATAGAAGTAGAATGCAATGGTAAACCTTCAGGTATCATGGCAACCAAAGCTGACTATTGGGTACACATATTAGCAGAGGGTGACAAAGATTATTGCAGATTAATATTTGATACTAGAACAATAAAAAGATTAGCAAAAAAATACATAGGTACACTTAAAAATGGTGGAGATGGTT
>Ga0222715_10003861_pt1 | contig 13251 bp, 12 predicted proteins | sample C33_9DmetaG_FD_165056 | JGI IMG/M metagenome (GOLD analysis project Ga0222715, IMG submission 165056) | Estuarine water microbial communities from San Francisco Bay, California, United States - C33_9D | ecosystem: Environmental > Aquatic > Marine > Unclassified | place: USA: California...
CCTCTTGTAGTATATTACGATGTGGTGTTGTCGTAAATCGCGCCGTTGGCTTTCTCGTTTTTCGAGCAAAGCGCCAGCTCTGTAGTCACCTGACGTGTAGTGTTGTCGCCATTTTTGGCCAAAGCAACGTTCTTGGTGCCACGCAATACTGCGCATTCCCACATGTTGTCCTGCAGCACGAACACGTCACGGCTACGGTTTTCGCGTGATGGCATGAACTGCACGGTTCCCCACGGTGTCACATATACCGCAAGCGACTTGACCACAGTCTCGTCACCGGCTTGTACCGCTGAACGCTGGTTGTTGTTACCAGTGAAGCCCAGAGCAACGTTCATCTGGAAGGCTGACAGATATACTGTATCTGGCTTGCCGCCTTCTTCCCAGATTGACTGCATAACGTCGTCAAACTTGGCCTGCGAAAACGCAGTTGGTGTGCCGTCGTCTGTACGCGCGTCTGTGCCGTCGCCGGTTGGGTTTGCACCAGAGTTACCAGACTGGAAGTTTACGTTTGTAATCAACCATGATGGTACACCACCAGTTTTACGCGCAGCAACATTGGAGCCTACTACGTTACCTTGGTTGGCAAACAACGCCTTCTCGATGTCGAGCTTCTGCTCTTTAGCGATAAGCAATGTCTGGTACGCGAGTTCTTTCGCGCGGCCTGCATTGTCTACTGCTTCATCGGTGTCTGACACGACTACAGCGTTCTTAAAGATCTGTGTGCGTGCGCCGAGGCGTACAGTCGGGGTGACTGCATCAGCAGTTGTTGCGTCGCCTTCGATGTGAGCGTTTACCGCAGATGCGCGCAACGCTTGTGTTTGCCACTCAACCAGAGTGTTCTTGGCTTTTGTTTTAGCAGACTTGCTGTAAAACGGTGTTTCAGATGGATCCACATTGTAGATGACATCTGATAAATCTTCACGGATTCCCACGGAATCGTAAGTGTCGTAGAGATTCGCTGGCTGGGCCATTGTCGTTTCCTTTCAAGGAGTTAGCTTTTTAACATCAAGCTCAATGCGTCATCGATTGAGCCTGTCTTCTGCAAGCGCTGTTGCGCTTTTTTACGGGTTGCAGCATGTCCGTCTGGGCGTTTCTTTGCACCAGCTTTGACAACGGGTCGAACGCCATCAGCTTTTGACTGTGACTTCTGCCTATTGGCAACCAGTTGACGATATTTACGCGCGTCGTTTAACGCCCGCACATATCTCGCATCAGACACGCCAGCCATTTCCTCCGGCGTGAAGCCGTAGTGAACGCCTGTGTCTATGATGCCCGCCTTCAGCTTTTCGCCTTTGTCGGGATCTGCGATTTCAGGGATATGCTGTTTCAACACTTCCGCTTGCTCGGCAAGGTAGGCTTGTCTAGCCGCTTGCTGTTGCTGCGCTTGTTGCTGGTGCATTCCCCGCAACTGGACTAATTGCTGGTCGTGCGCGGCCTTTGCCTCGTCATATGTGAGCTTCGCTTCCATGTATCCAATTGGATCTTGGTCAAAAAGCTCTTTGGACGGTGGGGTTGGGGCTTGCAGACCACCTTGCTGGGCTTGTTGATACATAGCCAAGACTTGTTGCTGCTGTTGGGCCAATGCCTGAGCCTGCTGCTTGTATTGCTTTTCCAAGGCAGCGTTTTCCTGCATCTTTTGATTGATGTAACCCTGACCCGCCGCAGATTGCTTTAACTGATCCAGTGTCCAACGCTCTTCTTTGCCGTTAATTTTAACGGGGATGAGGTTGGTGTCTTCAGCCGCCTCTACTAGGTCGTCGTCATCAATTTGGTCATCTTCGACATATTCTGCGTCTTCTATGTCTTCGCCGGATGCCTCGACGTCATCATTGCTCTCCGCAACATCTTCAACTGCTTCGCTCTCAACGTCTTGAGTTGGCGTTTCAGCTGCTTCCACTGCTTCGCTTTGATTTTCTTCACTTGGCTCTGGGGCCAACATTGCCTCTACGGCATTATCTAGGCTAGTCGCTTCCACGGTGCTAGTTCCTTCGTTTGCGATCTAAAATGACCTCTGCTGCAATCGCAGCGTCGAGTGCGTCACCGATCTTGTTTAACGCACGCAGTATTGCGTGCGCCTCCTCGCGCATCTCTATGTCAGAGGCTGCGCTGTTGGCGAAGATGCGCATTTGCTCTTCACGAACATCGTCCACGAACGTCTGAAACGCCGTGTCATTCTTTAGCCGCTTTGCGTCGTCGGCTTGTATGCGGATGTCGGCGCTCATTGAGGCGTACCCTGAGCCATGCCGCCGATCATGCGAACTTTATCCTGCTCGGCCTTGATGCGCGCCACGTCTACCGCAGTGCCGTATTGGCCATATACCTTGGCTGCGTCCACCATGAGATCCTGCGCCATCTGATCGCGCTTCAGATCGTTGTCGGCGGCTGCTTTCTGCGCGTCAAGCTGCAGCTTCATCATATCGGTCTGCGCCTTGGTTTGCGCTTTCATTTGCTCAGCCTGCAGGAATGCGGCGTTTGGATCTTGCGCCTGACCCTGCTGCGCCATCATAGCCTGCTGTTGCTGCTGCATCTGTAGCATCTGCATCTCGATTTCCGGCGTAATCGGCGCAAAGTAACGGTCGGCATTGCGTACACCTGACAGCGCCAGACTGTCTGCCAGTGTGTTGCGGATGTTGGTCAGCGATACCAAGCCATTCATCGGGCCATATTGCTGGTAAACCATCTGCTGCATCTGCAGTGCTTGGTTCAATGCCATCTGCTTTTCTTCTTCGCGGCCAGTTCCAAGCCCGACGTTGATGCTGATGTCCATAGACGTATCCCAGACACGCGGATCTACGGGGATATACTGCCCGTTCATCCGCATCATGACCTCTTCGTCCATGTTCTTATTCATCAAGCGCAGCATGACGCCAAACAGGTCACGCAGGCCGTCGGCCAAGTTGCGCACCATCACCTCTGTCTGGCCCGCAGCGGCCTGCACAGACGCCTGAACGGCTGCCTTGGTGGTAGATTGCAGCGCGTCAGGATTAAGCCCCACAGAGGCGCTTGTAACGCCCGTCTTCTGCTCTGTGAGCTGATCCATATATGCCAGCGCAGATAGCGTCTGACCGGCAACAAACGGCACGCTGAGATCCTGCACAGATCCGGCTTGGCGCATCCGCACAAGTGAGCCAATTTCGTTATTTAGGACATCGTCTATATTTACTGCGCCATCCACGATACCAATGCGCGGATTGTTGGTCATCGCCACGTTATCTAAGATGCCGCGCAGAATAGACGTCGCGGCGTCCTGATCGTTTTCCACCAGCTCAGAAAGGCTGTGTCCGTACCAGCTGTGTGGCTCTGGGTCGATCTCAAACTTGGCAAACGGGATCTCGTCGCACGGCATGAAGTCTAGCAGCTCGTATGATGTGCCGCCGCAGAGAAACTTGTACAGCACCGGCACGCCGGTTCCATCAACATCCATACGCATGTAGGCTTCTGTGATGCCCACAAGCTTCATGGACGGGTCTAGCTCGTCTTCGTCTGACAAGTCTTCCTCGTAGCCTTGGCGCTCAAGCACCTCTGCGCCAGACATGTCGTTCGTGCCGTCAAATGGCGTCAGGTTGGAGATGACCTCGAAGTCGAAGCCCATCTCGACCAGATCGCCGACGCGCATATCTGTGCGGTGCGCCACGACATATGCGTCATCAAATGACCGGCAGTCGCGGTTTACGAAAAACTCTTCCGGCGGGATGCTTTCGATACGCAGCTCGCCCTTCATCTCAGTGCGGCTAATCTTGACCGAATGGACAGGAAGCTCGATCTGCATGCCCATCTCGTCCATCTCAATGGACATTTCCATCGTATGCTCAATCACGTCCACGTTATCTTCTTGGATCAGGAACGTGTATTCGTCATCAGACAAGTCGGTGTAGGTGTATATCTCGGCAACGGGGTAGTCGTGCCAATACGCCTTCACGATGCCCTGCTTCTTGACCATAGCATCTTGGAAGGCGTCGTTTAGCACGCGGTAGCCGTTCAAACGCGTAAACTCGTGCTGGATGTAGCTGGTGGCCTGCTCGGCCAATGCAACGTCTTCTGGACCCTTCGGGATAAACTCTACCGGCCTCGCGGTGGACATGAAGATCCGCATCAGGCTTGGCTTCACAGAGCGTACGGTATCCCGTACCTTTGTGGCCACAACCTTGCTGCGACCGTCTTCGTGGCCAATATCAACCTCGCCGTCGTAGTAGCGCTGCGCCTTTATGCGGTCTTCGCTGATCTCGCTTTCAACGAAGTCAACGGCCTCGCTGATCGCGTTCTGCACGATGCTTTCGATTTCACGACGATCTTTTGGCTGTGGTTGCATGTTATTCTCCGCTTTGTGCGCCGTAAGTTGTCAGGCCGAAAGTGGTCAAGGCGTCAACCACTTGCTGCGCGCGTGTTGGGTCTTGAAGCCGCTTGGCCTCTTGTAACAGAACAGGCACCAGTCTGTCACGATCTGCGCCCTGCATCGACAACAATTCACCAATCTGGCGGTTTAGGTTTGACCGTTTTGCGCCATAAAGCACCTCGTCGATCATGCGGTTCACAGGATCAGCAAACATCCCCTGATAGGCGCGCGCGATGGGTGATGGTTTGCGCATGCTGTCCGGCTCTCTGATGTCGGCCAAACTTTCTGCGGCTTCTTCGCGGAATGCAGTTTGCGATCCGGCCAAAACATCGCCGCGCGTGCCGGAAAACTCTTTTTCGGCAAACAACCTCTGCGTGACCGCATCTGCGTCAGGCTTGCCAAGCAGAAGCTGCAACTTCTCGCGGTTCCAAGACTTGTCAAATTGCTGCCACGCGGATGCCGCGTCGCTTCTTGATGTACCCATAAGGGCAGCAATGTATTCTCTCGCGCCTTTCACATATGCGTCACGCTCAAGCGGCTTCATCTTATTGAGCATTGCTTTCAAGTCTTCTGGCGACAGCGCAGATGTCGGGCCACCAGCGAACACGGAACGCCCATTATCCACCGCACGCTCGATCTGTGAGCTTTCGGCGTATCCGGCGCGCGCTGTGGCGTAGTTTGGGATTTCATCAAGACGCTTGTCCATCTCTTCCAATATGGGCATCAACTGTCTGACTTTATTATTTTGCCCCGCTATTCTGGCAGACGTAATTGCGTCACCCAAGGCGCTGCGGGCGTTGTGGAGTTTAGATGCTGCAACTGGCCCCTCCTTGCCCAGATCACGCAGAACGGCGTTCAAGCCGCTTCTCACGTTAGCCGCTGCATCGTCTGCCATCATAACCAAGCCAGAACGCAACGCGCTGATGTCGAACTCTGCGCCGCTCTGCATGGCAGCATCATACATTGGCCCAAGCTCAGAAGACTTGCGCATGGCCTGCGCTGCACGCTCTTCAGACGCTGCAATTGCGGGGCCGATACGCTCAGACATAACTTGCTCTACGCGCTCTCCTGCACCGCCTGCGCGCTGCTCAAGCTGCCTGCGTAAGACGTCTGCGCCCTCGCCCTGCATGGTGGCCAACCCCTGCGCCATGCTGCGCGGAGATCCTGCAATGTCTGCGACTACTCCCTCTGGGCCAAGTGAACGTAAATACGCTTGAATATCTTGGCCGGCAACCTGCGGCCTCTGCATTGCTCGGCCAACTCTGCGCAGCGCAGCTCCGCTAAATCCCTCTTCGCCGCCGCGCACTATGTTTTGAATGCCTCTGGTTGTAGCGCCAGCTACGCGACCCGCCACTGGCGCAACAGCGCCAAGCGTTGCACCAGTCGCTGCGGTAACTGGAGAAACCTCTGCCATGCGCGGCCCGAAGCCGCCCTCTCCGCCAGCGAACTCTGGGAGAGTTGCCGCTGTTGCGCCAGTGGCCGCACCAGTAACAACCTGCCCTGCCGTGCCTAAGTTTTTAGCCAGACGCAAGCTTGTGGCAACCGGCAGTGTTGCACCCGCAACGCCGCCTGCGACTTCACCTTTGGCAAACTGCTCTGGAGCCAGAAGCTGCGCCGCCTCGTCTCGCTGGCGAACAAGGTCACGGTATTTCGCATATGCCTTCTTTGCGCCCTCGATGTCACGCTTGCGAATTAATTCGTTTGCCGCTTGGTATGCGCCAGCAATCTCGTCGGCCAACCCCAAGCTGACGCCTTTCTGCGCGCCGCGATATGTGGCGATGGTTTCAATTTCAGCCTGCCTTGCTGGCTTGCGCTTTTTGCGTGCAGCGTCCAGCGCCTTCTGGCCGTCTTCGCTTATCGTTCCGGCTGCCTCGAGCTTTTCCAAGGCGGCGATTGCCGCTTGAACATTAGAGGCTTCGGCGTATGTCATCTCAGCCATGTTAACCTCCGCTCGGTGGTTTTAGCATTTTAAGCGCTTCTTCTTCTGTCATGGACGGCGCGGGTATATCTGCGCCGCTGCCAAGAAGACCCCTGACACTCTCAAACGGATCTGGCAGGGCGGCGATAGCCTCTTCTGCCTGCTGAATGCTAAAGTTTGGATCAGTAAGCGCTCTAGACGCGATGCGTCCTACGCTTTGGTTGTGCTTAGTAATTGCAACCATGCTGCCAATAATAAGCTTGTTACCGTTTGGCTGGTTTTGGATGGCGGGCAAAGACGCCTTATACAAAGCCAAGTCTGCATCCGAAATAACGCCAGAACCGGCTGGCCTCTGCGCTGGCACAAGCTGGCTTATTATGGCTTCCGCTGCCGCCGCAGGGCCGCTTCTAAAGTCTACGCCAAAATATTGGTTTGCGCGTGACAAGAAACCTGCACTTAATCCAGTGTCGCTTTCATCAAGCAGGTCGCTTAATAACTCAATTCTGCCAAGATTAGCTGAAGCATCGCGGCCAGCTGCAGCCATTTCGGCATAATTTCTACCCAGCTCTTTCTGGCCATACTCTTGGAACGTTCCATCACCGCCCACATTAACACTTGTCGCGCCAGCTTTGCTTATGGCCGTCTTGTAGTCGAGGAATGTACCCTTAAAACCATCCTTAACGGCTTGAGCATATTCTCTCATGCCTGCTGTGCTTGTGTCTTTTGGCGCCTCCAGCGACTTGCTGACCAGCGCATTCATAATATCCTTTGCTCCGATTGACCCACTTTCCACGGCGTCAGCATAATCGTTGTAGCCCATCCTGCGCAGATACTCGACCGTCTTGTTCTTCGTTGCAGTCGCCTGCCGCTGCGCGCCGCGCGCTCTGATCGCCTCTCCAGAACGCATCTCCGGCATGATCAGCGGATCGAGCGCCGCAGCAAATTGCTCCGCTCTACTTAGACCTGTTGTCGGGCTTTGCTTGCCAAGGTAATCCATGATGCCGCCTAAGCCGCTTCTGCGCTGCTGCGGCGCTGCCGCTGCCTGCGGGCGATCCTGCCGTAGCGCTGACAGTGGCGCGCGTGGCGCTGTTCGTGGTGCCATGCCGGTGGCCAGCATCTGCTGGCGCAGCTCTTCTTCGCGCGCCCTATCGAATGGAGTTGCCATGCTTGTTCCTTTCGGCAAAATATCCTCGCCAATCATGTTGGCTATTGATGACAGCTTTGCGCCATAATTTGGATCAGTCGCGTACCCCGACGCGCCCATCGCAGCTATTTGATCGCTTAGCGTTTTGGCCTTCAGCACCGGCTCATATCTTTTGTTGCCAGTGATGAAGCTGGCGTAGTCGTCAAAGCTTTGCTGCGGGTTCTCGTAAGCCCTAAACTCTGACGGCTCCACAACCATCTTCCCGTCAAAAAACTCTTCAGACGGGAAGACTTGCCCCGCTCCTTTTATGCCAAAGTAATTGGAGTTTGGCGCAGATTTTCCATAGCCAGTTTCCAATGCAGACTGCGCCAAGACTAGACGCGGATCTAAACCCGTGCGCTCGCTTACCTTGCGAGCGTATGGCATCATGGCCTTGAAGAACTCTTCTGGCGTCATGTGTTAGCCCAACCCAGCAAACGCTTGTAAGTAGTTTAGAAGACCAGGTTGGTTCTGCGTTGTCGTCGTTGACTGATCTGGCGTCTGGCCAAGCGCGGCCAATGGCGCTTGTAGCGCTTCCTGCGGTGCGCCGGTGTAGCCTGCATATTGGCCACGCGCCGCGTCGATAAGCGCCTGCTGCAATCCTTGCTGCATAAGACCCTGCTGTATCTGCTGCTGCTGGATCGCTTGGCCAGTTCCGAATGCCTGCTGCCCAAGTCCGGCAAGCCGCCCTGCTGCACCCAAACGCGTTCCCATTGCGGCCTGCTGAGCCTGCAAGTTTTGCGTTTGCGCAGATGCCGCCTGCTGGGCTGCGAATTGCGCCGCTCTGTTTTGCGCTGCAATGTCTTGGCCCGCCATGCCCATTGCGCCTTGGTATCCTTGCTGGCGCAAGCCTGACGCAGTGCGCGCCGCCTGCTCGGCAAAAGCGCGGTTGGTTTCCGCCTCGGCAATACCGTGGCGTGAACCGCCAAACGCTCTAGCGCGTGTTGCCTGTGCGCCGCCTAAGTTTTGCTGCATCTGGCGTGAGCGCTCAAGATCAGCAAGCGATTGCTCCACGACTTGCGTCTCATAGGGGTTGGTATATGGCTGCAAGTTTGTTCCAGCAATCTGTGCTGGCGTATATCCAACTGCCTCGATCTGGCGTGGCGTGAAGCCGAGGCCGCTTTGCGCGGTTCCCATCGCCTGCTGCAATGCGCCAGCCGCTGCTTGGTTTACGTTAAACCCAGCAGTCGGGGCCAATGCAGGCGGCGCAGGCGCTGCGACTTGCGGCGCTGTTGGCGTGATAGGGGACATGCCAAATGTAGGCGTTGCGCCGATTGTTGGCGCTACTACCTGACCGCCACCTTTTGCACCTTGTCCAGCCATTATGCTGCTCCTTTAATCATTCTAAACTCAGAAAACGTATCGCGTTGATCCTGTTACTGGATCTTTTCCAACAGGCGTTCCAAAATATTGATTTCCGCTTGGCGTCGATACCACCGACACATTCGGGTTGCTGGTCTGCACCGCACCCGCGCGCGCAGTGCTGCCCATTAGCCGCGGATTGTCTAAGCTAACTGATGTAGCTGGCACGGCTGGCAAGTCTGGATCCACAAATCCAGCCGCGCCGCCTGCAAACATAGGGTCGTCAAAACTTACCGCTGGCCCTAATATACTTTCCATTATTGCGTTTACATCACTAGAGCCAGCGTCGGCAGGCGACGGCGGGGTCGCCGGTGCCTCTTCAACCATGTTGTACTTGCTTGCCGTATCTGCACCAAACATTGCACTTATGTCTCCGGCTTGGTTCCCGCTTTGCTGCAAGTTGCCAGCAGCGTCAAATAACTGATACGACGAAGTTCCATCACCTAAAGGCGTGTATCTTATAGTTTTCTTATTTGGGTCTATTGCTGGTGCGGATGGTGCTGCTTGGCCAATACCAAGCGCCTCCTCTAAAGCACCGATTGCGGCACCAGTTATGCCGCCGCCCATAACAAAGTTGCCAATATCAGACAGCAGCCCGCCGCCCTCGAATGAGCCGCCAGCCGCATTAGGGCCGCCGCCGTCAATCATATCTATAAAGCCTGTGTATTCTTGTGGCTCTAAGCCCAATATTGCCTGCTCGCCTTCAGCAAGTGTCCTTCCCTCCATCGGCGTGTACCCGATCCCATCTATCGCTGCGCCAATTGCGGGGTCTAACGTGTAGTCGCTAGGTGCAGTCGGCGGTAAAAACGCATCAACACCCGCAGCATCAACAATCTCCGGCGTTATGCCAAATCCAGTTGACTGCCCTGTCGGGTCTTGCGCTGCCTGCGCCGCTTGGTAATCGTAAACTTGCTGAAACGCCTCATTATATTGAGGGTTTGTCGGATCAGTTGCCACTATTTGTTGCGCAATCTGAACCTCTGGCGGCGCGATATTAAATATTTGGTCGTTTGGCTGCACAGCCAAGTTTGGGTTAGCCGCAAAACTTGTAGTCTCGTATGTAACATTTTGCGGCCCCGCAGCTGCCTGCGCCTGTGCAATCGCAAGCTCGTTTGCGCGATCTGCCGCTCGGATGTCTGCCATCGTACTCATAGTGCTGTAATCAGCAGCAGGCTGCACACGCGTTCCGGCTTGGCCTGTCACTGGGTCAATAAAGAAGCTCTCAATGTATTGCGCCTGCGCTGGACGCTGCGCGGCAAGCTCATCAACGGCCTCCTGATACAATGGAGCCGCGCTGTATCCGCGCACACCGCCAGCAAACTCTGTCGGCGCTGGCATGCCGCCCATAACATCCGCTTGAGACATCTGCGGCCCCAGCCCAAATGCAGACGCAACGTCAGCGGTTTGCTGGAAGCCCGCCTGCTGAAACGGCGTAAACGCGGCAACATCCGGCCCGAAATACGGCACATAGCCAATCTGGCTGATGCCTTCGGCCTTTGCCAAGTTACGGCGCGCAGCCTCTTCAATGTATTCTGGGATCGTAACTGATGACGTTGTTGACCCGCCTTTGCCGCCTGCCATTATTCAAACTCCTTCACATATGAGGCGTGCAGTGGCACCCAGCCATGCGCCTTCAGTGGTTTCTTCCAGCCAAACCGGCCCGTCATGGTCAACGCAGAGCATCCTTGCGCTTTTGCCCATGCTATCACATCTTCATGCATTTCTAAAATCTGATCCAACTCGCCGCCGCCAAGAAACACGTTTAAAACTTTCTTTCTCGGATATACCACTATTTCGGTCACTATGCACCCCCTCGGCGTGGGCCAGAGCTGCATACTACCTTTGTATATACCCTCGGCCACGTCGATGAAATCATGCGTGCCGCCGGAATACTCCAAAGCGGCCTCAATCCAGTCGCGGCATCTCTCCAGCTCTTTATCCATGAAGCCTCACCATAGATATAGTTGCTGACGGCGTAGCTGGCGCGAATGCAGTTGCGGCCACTGCCTCTAAGTACCCGCTTATGCTGTCGGTAGCCCACATGACCTCTATGTAATCTCCTGCGGAAAGTTGCAGTATCGCTGACTTTGTAACGACAAGAGTTGATCCATTTTGGTGCAACGTGTTTTCCATTGCAGATTTGGGAATATCTGTGCCATTAATTCTAACCCAAAACCACATCCGAACAGTTGAGGCAGATGATGAAGCCATTTGCATTGAATATGTCACAGAATATTGCCCAGCCTCGGCAACGACCAAACGCGAAGCTGGCGTACCGTTCGTTATTCCTTCAGCTAAATCCTGAGTAAACGTCAGCGCGTATGCCGTATTTATTAATGCCGCTGTCTGATCTGTGCTGGTGGTGCCATCGTAATGTCCATCTTCCAGCACGATCTGCCGCCACTCGCCGTTTTTGCTGACAACGGGATACAAGTTTGTGCGATCCCACATCAGCACGCCATCTTCTGCTGCGCTTTCGCCGCCCGTCTGCTGCACAAGCGGTGATCGCGTCTGGCCGAGATACAGCATCATGCGCCGCGCCCATGACTTCCAGTCATCGCCCTGCGGCTCTGGTGCGCGGTACTGCTGCGTCATCTACGTCCACCCGCAACAGTGTCCAAGCGGTTTACGCCAACACGCCAATCAGACAGCCTTGCGCCATCAACACGCATACGCACCTGACGCCCCGTGAATCGCATGCTGGTTGGGTTGGCCATGCTAAACGGGCCATATGATCTCTCAACGCCATTGGGGTAGAAGCGCGTTTTAAATGTGGCGTTTACATCGCCCTGCGTCTTCTCGTCGGGGATCATCTCCGTCACGCTAATAACCCTGTCACCGGTGCCAAGCATGATTGGGCCTGTTTCAGCAAATGGAGATAAGCCTCCATATTCAAACCCAACTTCATGCTCGTATATTTTCTTATCCGACGGGTCTGCCATCATGGGCTGACGGAAGGCTCCCCGATCAGCGCCCGCAGTGCGCGCCAGCGTGCCAATAGACCATGTGTTTTCCACATAGTTATATGTGACGTAACGGTCGTTTTCTGTTGATGCAGCAGACGGGTAAAACCACCATATCTCGCCATAGTTGCCGTTCGACATGGCAAACGCCTTGCTGATCTGCCCACGGTTTATGTCGTTAAATACATAGTCTGACACGTCGCTCTGTATCTCCTGCACGCCGCCGCCAGTGTAAGCATAGAAGGCATGCACGCCCATCCAAAAGCATCCCGCGTCAACAGTCGCATATGCAAGGTTGGCCGCAAGGCCGCATGAAGATCCAACGCGCTCGATGCCGTAAACGTAGGGCGGGCCAATGTAGTTCGCCACATGCGCGTCCGTTGTTGTCAGGATAAGCGTCTGGCCGCGCACGTTCATGCCAGCCACAATCTGACCATTCGTTTCCAGCTCAAGATCGCCAGCCTCGTTTGTCGCTGCAGGCGTCCACGTTGTGTTGTCTTCGCGGTCAGACCACTGCACCTTGCGTGGATTGCCGCCAGCGCCAAGGCAAAACAGGAAGCGCTCTGCCGTCACAACTATGTTTCTGTTGCTCACTGGTGCGTTTGCAACTTGCGCGGCAATAGTGCCGGTATTGAGCTGCCACTCGTAAACTTTGCCGTCGTCTTCGTTATTGGCCAGCAAGTATTCACCCCAGCTTTGCAAGTTCCACGACGTGGCTGGCTGAATGCGAATGGTGTCGGGGCGCGCAATGCCATAGGCATAGTTGCCGTATGTGCTGCCGCCGTAGCCAGTAAACGATACCGCGTCTTCACGCCCAGCAGTCAAGCCGGTTGGCGTAATGTCGTACTGAGATCCCGTTTCGTTGTAGACGTAGAGCTTGTTGTATGTGCCGGTGGCAATCCAGCGGTCATTGCTATTATCGATCCAAGTGTGCATGCCGCGCGCAATGGCGTTTGTTGCAGTGCTTGACCTTGTTCGCCAGCCACCAACAGGACGCATCGTGCCGTCGATCCAACGTATTAGACTGGCATCGCGCCAGCGGCCCATGCTCTGCAAGTCGGTGCCGTTGCGGTAAACCCCAGCGGGTACTTCCAAATTTATCAGAGCCATCGTTGCCTCGTTGGTGTTGCGCGCTTGCCGCAGTGTAACACATGACCATTTGATGCGCAAAAGGGCAGCGTTTTGCTGCCCCTAGCGTTTTTGTTATGCTGCGCGGCTATTCCGCGTCAGGTTCAAGGGCGGCTTTCAGCTCGGCCATGAAGCCCTGCCTGCCCATCTGAAGCTGCACCAAGTTAAACTGCGCAGAGCCGATCTTCTGGTCTAGCGAATTAATGTGATTTATGCACATCTTTGCAGTGTCGCTCAGTTGATCTTCAGTGTATTCTACATCGTCAATCGTAATGACCTTTTGTTCTTCAGCCACGTTGATCTCCTTTCAGGTTATGCTGCCCACGGAACTCCGCTTGCAGACGTTGGATTTACCATTGCGTCA
>Ga0222715_10003863_pt1 | contig 13250 bp, 12 predicted proteins | sample C33_9DmetaG_FD_165056 | JGI IMG/M metagenome (GOLD analysis project Ga0222715, IMG submission 165056) | Estuarine water microbial communities from San Francisco Bay, California, United States - C33_9D | ecosystem: Environmental > Aquatic > Marine > Unclassified | place: USA: California...
ATACTGGAGAAAAATGGATTTCAGTCAGTATTTATTTACCCAATGATTTTAAATCTGTTGAACCAGTTAGCACTTCGCTTTTTCAAATTTATGAATGGGGAAAAAAAGATGAACAAAGACATCCAAGAATGATGCTAAGAGTAAACAATGGAGTTTTACAACCAAGGTATTACCCCGTTAATGGACGTGATGTTCCTGGAAAAATACATAAACATCTTTTTATCGATGATATGAGAGATAAGTGGACAACAATTATTTTTCATACAAAAATGGGAAAAAAGGCTGGGGAAGGATTTGTTAAAATGTATGTAGATGATGTTCTATACAACGAATATGATGGCAGAACTGGATATGGAGGACAATTTTTTAATAAATTCGGAATTTATCATAGTTGGATAACTAGATGGAAAGATGAGATACACGGAGAATATCCAACACAAGTTGTTTACTATGACAATCTATTCAGAACAAATAGTAAAGAAAAACTTATAAAACTAATTCAAAAATAATAAGTTTAACTATTAAGCTCTAATTGTTGGTAGACTAAAAAAATCTGCAGTATCTATTTTTGAAGAATGGTCTCTTCGCATATTCCATCGTTTATTTACCCCAGCACTAGCTACACTTAAGGTAGATCGGCCATAACGGAGATTGGTATTATCTATTGATTTCATTAAAGCTTGTATTTTGTCATCTTTTTCAGTGGAAAATAGGTTGGTTTTATCATGGGCATTCGATAAACCTGTAAGCATTACCCCTGCTTTTTGATACTGATAACCGTTTTTAAAAATAGTTTCTAAGATAGCAACTGCAGCTTTAACTATTTCAATACTGTTGTTGGTTGCAATTGGAAAATCAACTGTTTTAGAATTAGAATAATAACCATAGTTTCTTTGAAAAGGGCTGGTTCTAACAAATACTGTAATTGCTTTTGCTGTTAAAGACTCTGATCTAATTTTTTCAGATGCATTTAAACAATAATTTGCAACAGCCTCTTGTAGCTCTTGAAACTTTTCAATTCTTTTACCAAATGATCTAGAGACCACGCAACTTTTTCTTTTAGCTGTAGTGGTTTCTAAATGAATGCAAGGAATTCCTCTAAGCTCCATAGCGGTTCTTGAGCTTAAAACATTAGAACATTTTTTTATCCAACTGTTTGATTTATTTTTAAGTTGTTTAGCATTATAAATTCCATTTTTATTATAAAATTTTGTAAGCTGTCTACCTACACCCCATACATCATTGATATCTATTTTTTCTAAAATAGGATCAATATTTTCAATACCAATTAAACTAGTAACTCCTGATTGCTTTTTCTTTGCAATATGATTAGCAATTTTACTTAATGTTTTTGTTTTTGCTATACCAATACTAGTTGGGATTCCAGTCCATTGTAAAATAGTTTCTCTAATTTCTTTTCCTATATTTTCAATTTCTTGATCAGGAAAATTTGATAAATCTAAAAAAGCTTCATCGATGGAGTAAACTTCAATAGCGGCATTAAAACTTTTTAATGTTCGCATTACTCTTCTAGATAAATCTCCATACAAAGCATAGTTAGATGAAAATACTTCAACTTTATTTTTAATGATAATATCTTTTGCTTTAAAGTAGGGCTCACCCATTTTAATTCCCAAAGCTTTTGCTTCATTAGACCTTGAAATGATACAGCCATCATTATTTGATAAAACAACAACAGGTTTTTTTCTAATTTTAGGATTAAACAATCTTTCGCATGAGACATAAAAAGAATTACAATCAACAAGCGCTATTTTTCTAGTACACGGAATGGATGACATAAGTGACAACTCCCCAAATAAAAATATCTTCATTTTCATTCATCAAGATCCGATCTGCATAGTCTTTTGATCCTGATGTCAAAAATTTTTTATCTCTTTCTTGAACTAAAGTTTTAACTACTAACTCATCATGAACATTAGCGATGACAGTTGAAAAGTTTTTTGGTGTTAGACTTTTATCAACAACGAGTAAATCACCATCGTGAATACCAACATCCACCATGGATTTACCTTGCACTCTAATAATAAAAGTTGCTGGAATATTTCTGATTAAGTGAATGTTTAAATCAATATCTTCCTCAATATAATCAGTTGCTGGAGAAGGAAAGCCAGCACCTGCTTTATGCAGATAATAAGGGATAGTTAGTTTCATGTTCTTGTTTTGTTCTAATTTATAGACTAGTTATACAATACACGCAAGAGGTTGTATTTTGAGTCTGTAAGTGAATCAAAAGTGAATCAAAACGTGAACATCGAAACTACATTTTGTACCCTTGTGGATAACTTTAACCAGAGATAGTTTAATGAACTTGATTATGTTTAAAACAAGAAACATTTTAAATAAATTTAAATAGGAAATTTAATGAAAAAACTAACATGTCATTGTGGAGCAGTTGAAGCAGAAATAAATATAGAGGGTGATTTAGCAAAAGTCATAAAATGCAATTGCTCAATTTGTAAAAGAAAAGGCGCCATCATGTCGATGGTAAAAAATGAAGATTTTAAAATTGTTAAAGGTGAAGATCAGTTAAAAATGTATCAGTTTCACAGTAAAGTTGCGAAACATTATTTTTGTTCTAACTGTGGAATTTACACTCATCACAATCCAAGAATTAATCCAGCTATGACCGGTTTTAATGTTGGTTGTATTGATGAAATTGATTCATTTAAATTAGAAAATGTTAGTGTCAATGACGGACAAAATCATCCACTCGATCAAAAAAAATAATTTTTTCTATGAGTTTGGTAAATGTTTGTTTTAATAAAGTTAAAAAAGATTGTTTAAAGTTTATTCAATCTCAAGAAACAGCTACTGAAAAATTTAAAGATAAAGAAAAGATGATTAAATCTTTTCTTATTCCTTTAAGTTTTTGGATATCAAACAAAGCAGATAATAAGAAACCTTATTTTGTAGGTTTGGCGGGTGGACAAGGTAGTGGTAAAACAACAATTAGTTCAATAATGAAAATTATTTTAACTAAATATTTTAAACTTAAAGTGTTTAAAATATCTATTGATGATTTTTACCGAACTCGAAAAGAAAGAGAAATGTTATCTAAAAAGATTCACCCCATGTTAATGACCAGAGGGGTTCCTGGGACACATGATATTGAAATGATGTTAAATTTTTTTAAAAAAGCAAAAAGTAAAAGCTTTAGAAATATTAAATTACCAAATTTTGATAAAGCCATTGATGATCGAACCCATAAAAAAAACTGGTATCAATTAAATGAAAAACCGGATGTGATTATTTTTGAAGGTTGGTGTGTGGGGGCAAAACCTGAAAGTAAAACAACTTTAAAAAAATCAATTAATTCTCTTGAAAAAGCTAAAGATGCCAAACTTATTTGGAGAAAACATGTCAATACACAGTTACAAAATAAATATAAAAAATTATATTCAGAACTTAATTGTTTAATTTATCTAAAAGCTAAAAACTTTAATTTGTTACAAAAGTGGAGGCTCAAACAAGAGCATAAACTTTGGCTTAAAAGCAAAAACTCTTCAAATCTAAAAATTATGAGCAAAGGGGATATCATTAACTTTATGCAAACTTATCAGCGAATTACTGAAAATATGTTCAAGCACATGCCAAAATATGCCTCAATAATCTTTAATTTAAACAGTAAACATCAGATAAAATCTGCAGTATATAAGTCGAAATGAAAAAATTTATAATAAGTACTTTAATCTCTTTATTAGCAATTAGTCCTGTAGTTGCAGAAACTTTTTCTGAAGCTCTTTTAAAGGCTTATCAAAATAATTCTGATTTAAATGCAGAAAGAGAAAATATTAATGTCTCTGAACAAGATTTAGAAATATCAAAAGGATCTTTTCGACCAACGGTAACTTTGAGTGGTAGCAAAAGTATTGAGAACACTAATAAGCTAACTAATCAATCAGGTGGCAATGCCTCAGTAACAGATGTGGATCCGTTAACTACTTCAATTGCAATCACTCAAACTTTAGTTGATTTTGGTAGATCTGCAGAATTAGCAAAAAGTGAAATTGGCTTAGATCTTGCTAAATCAAAGTTGTTAAAAAAAGAACAAGATACTTTATATAGTGCAGCAGAAGCTTATACGGGATTAATTTTAGCAAATGAAAAACTTCAGATAAATAAAAGTAACGTTGATCTTTTAGTTCGACAGGTTGAAACTGATCGAATTAGACTGGAAAGAGGTCAAATCACTATTTCAGATGTTGCACAATCAGAATCTTCTTTAGCTGGAGCACAAGCAAAACTAATACAAGCTGAAAATGAATTTTTAACTAGTAAACTAAATTATGAAAATATAATTGGTACTTTATCTAATCCAAATTCTTTAGACAAAAAATCTATTACTAGATTTGAATTACCCAATGATCTAAATTCAGCAATTGAATTATCTAAAACTAATAGTCCTGATTTAATTATTGCAAAGTTAGAGTATGATCAATCGAAGAAAAATACAGAAATTGCAAAATCAGATTTATCTCCTACAGCTAATTTGTCTTTTGAAAGATCTTACAGTGAAGATTTAAGCTCTACTTATGATGAAAGAGAAAAAGATACTTTAAAAGCAACTGTATCTTGGCCTTTTTATTCTGGAGGCAAAAACAGAGCATCACTTAAAAAAAATCAAAGTTTGGAATTAAGAAATCGACTAATGTTAGATAGTATGATTAAAAGAAATGAGACTAATGTTACAAGTGCTTGGTCTACCTATCAATCTAACAAGAGTTTATTAACTTCTGTACAATCACAAGTTAGAGCTGCTGAAATTGCTAATGAAGGAATTACTGCGGAATACAATAGTGGCAGTGGCAGATCGACATTAGAGGTAATTCAATCTAACTCGTTTCTTCTAAATGCCCAAATTTCTTTAGCAAGCTCTGAAAGAAATTATATTCTATCGCAATTAAACCTTTTAAAATCAGTAGGTTTACTTAATAGCGATTACTTAAAAATCAGATAATTCTTCGTTTTTTAGCTATAAAATAATTGATCTTGCTAATGAGAACAAAATGTGTACATTTAAATCCATGATTCGACTGTTAAAAAAATTAAAAAAAAGAGGCAAAAAATGATTAAAAGTAACCTAAAAGTAGTTAAATCTACTAAAGATCAAGAAATGGACACTAAAGAAAAACAAAAAGCGCTAGATGCTGCAATAGCTCAAATTACTGACAATTTTGGAAAAGGTTCAGTAATGAAACTAGGTCAAAGAAGAGCTATGGATATTGAGTCAATATCTACTGGATCTTTAAGTCTTGATTTAGCTTTAGGGATAGGTGGTTTGCCTAAAGGAAGAATTATTGAAGTTTATGGACCTGAATCTTCTGGTAAAACTACTTTAGCTTTACAAGTAGTTGCAGAAGCTCAAAAAGCTGGAGGCATTTGTGCATTCGTTGATGCAGAACACGCTTTAGATCCAATATATGCAAAAAAATTAGGTGTAAATACTGAAGAATTATTAATTTCACAGCCAGACGCTGGTGAGCAAGCTTTAGAAATAGCTGATACATTAGTAAAATCTGGATCAATTTCAGTAATCGTAATTGATTCTGTTGCTGCTTTAACACCAAGAGCAGAAATTGAAGGTGAGATGGGAGATCATCACGTTGGTCTTCAGTCTAGATTAATGAGTCAGGCTTTAAGAAAATTAACAAGCTCTATATCAAACACTAATACAATGATGATTTTCATTAACCAAATCAGAATGAAAATTGGTGTAATGTTTGGAAGTCCTGAAACAACATCAGGTGGAAATGCATTAAAATTCTATTCATCTGTTAGAATGGATATTAGAAGAATTGGTGCCATTAAAGATAAAGAAGAAATTATTGGAAACTCAACAAGAGTTAAAGTGGTGAAAAATAAAGTAGCACCACCATTTAAAGTAGTTGAGTTTGATCTAATGTATGGCAAAGGTATTAGCAAAGTAGGTGAGTTAGTCGACCTAGGAGCTAAAGCAGAGATTGTTGAAAAATCTGGTGCTTGGTATGCATACAAAGGTGAAAAAATTGGTCAAGGAAGAGAAAATGCCAAAATTTATCTAGAGCAAAACCCAAAAGTTGCTGCTGAGATTGAATTGGCAATTAGAGACAAAGCAGGAGTGATTGCTAAAAAAATTGAAGGTAATCCATTAGATCCTGAAAAAATTGCTAAAGACCAAAAAGAAGAAGTAAAAAAGGAAGAAATTCCTACTAAGAAGAATTAATTAATAGGTCATCTTTAATTATAAAAAGGCGCTTAAATTAAGCGCCTTTTTTCCCTTACACTTATCTAGACATAAAATAAAAAAGCTGTATTTTAAAAATATGGCTGACAAATCTTTAAATGAGATAAGGAATACGTTTCTTGATTATTTTGAAAAAAATGATCATAGGATAGTTGAGTCTAGTAATTTAGTTCCCAATAACGACCCAACCTTGATGTTTGCTAATTCAGGGATGGTACAATTTAAAAATGTATTCACTGGTCTAGAAAAAAGAGATTATGTCAGAGCTACCACTTCACAAAAATGTGTAAGAGCAGGTGGGAAGCACAATGATTTAGAGAATGTGGGTTACACTCCAAGACACCACACGTTTTTTGAGATGCTAGGAAACTTCTCATTTGGAGATTATTTTAAAGAACAAGCAATTAGTTATGCCTGGAATTTGATAACCAAAGAATTTGGAATTGATAAAAAACGTCTTTATGTAACGGTTTTTCATGAAGATGATGAAGCATTTAATTTTTGGAAAAAGATTGCAGGTTTTAGCGATGATAGAATTATAAGAATTGCTACATCAGATAACTTCTGGTCAATGGGTGAAACTGGTCCTTGCGGACCTTGTTCAGAGATTTTTTATGATCATGGTGATCACCTTAAAGGTGGATTGCCTGGTACCAAAGATGAGGATGGGGATCGTTTTATCGAAATATGGAATTTGGTCTTCATGCAATTTGAACAGATCAATAAAGACAAAAGAATTAATCTGCCAAAACCTTCAGTGGATACCGGTATGGGCTTAGAACGAATTGCAGCATTACTTCAAGGTACTCATGATAACTATGAAACTGATCATTTTAAAAAACTTATTCAATCAATTTCAGATATCGTAGAAAAAAAACCAGACTCTAATAATCTTTCAAGTTTTAGAGTGATTGCAGATCATTTAAGAGCAAGCTCTTTTTTGATTGCTGAGGGAGTATTGCCGTCAAATGAAGGCAGAGGGTATGTCTTACGAAGAATTATGAGAAGAGGTATGAGACACTCACACTTGCTGGGTGCTAAAGAACCAGTTTTCTATAATTTATTTAAAACTCTTCAAGAAGAAATGTCAGGAAACTATCCTGAACTAAATCGTGCTGAGGCATTAATAAGAGAAACTCTAAAAATGGAAGAGGAAAAGTTCTTAGTACTTTTAGATCGAGGAATAAAAATTTTAAATGATGAAATTTCAAAAATAAAGGATGTTTTACCCGGAGAAGTTGCTTTTAAACTTTATGACACTTATGGATTTCCGTTAGACTTAACAGAAGATATTTTAAAAAATAAATCTTTGAAAATTGATACTGAAAAATTTCAATCTTTAATGAAAGAAAGCAAAGAACTTGCTAAAAAAAATTGGAAAGGTTCAGGAGATTCTGCAGTTGAAGATATTTGGTTTTCAATAAAGGATAAATTGGGAGCAACAGAATTTTTAGGATACGAAACTAATCAAGCCGAAGGTCTTGTTTTGTCACTGTTAAAAAATAATAAAGAAGTAGAAGTTTTAAAACAGAATGATGAAGGAATGATAATCACTAATCAAACCCCTTTTTATGGTGAATCTGGGGGTCAAGTGGGTGATGTGGGCGAGATTATATCTAATGATTTTAAATTTGAGGTAACTGATGTTCAAAAAAAACTGGGAGATTTATTTGTACATTATGGAAAAGTAATTAATGGCTCAATTAAATTACAACAAAATGTTGAAATGAAGATTAATGTTACTAGAAGAAATGATACTAGAGCTTACCATTCTGCTACTCATTTATTGCACGAGTCTTTAAGAAGAGTTTTAGGCTCGCACGTCACACAAAAAGGTTCTTTAGTAGAGCCTAGTCGTCTAAGATTTGATTTTAGTCACATGAAACCAATTTCACCTGAAGAAATAACTCAAATTGAAAAATTTGTGAATAAAATGGTTGAAAAAAAATCTGAAGTTAAAACTAGAATTATGACCCCCAATGAAGCTGTTGAAAATGGAGCGCTTGCTTTGTTTGGAGAAAAATATGGAGAAGAAGTTAGAGTATTATCAATGGGAGAAGATGAAGGTAAATATTTTTCAACCGAATTATGTGGCGGCACACACGTAAAAAATACTGGCGATATTGGAAAATTTAAAATTATTAGTCAGTCTTCTATTGCAGCAGGAGTAAGACGAATAGAGGCATTAAGAGATAAACAATTGGATGATTATCTTCAAAATAAGGAAAAATTATCAAGTCTTTCTTCAGAAAAGAATGAAGAAACTATAAACACTCTTGCAAAAGAGATCATCAAACTGGGTGGCAAACCTAATTTAGATCAGGAAGATCAAAAATCTTTAATTAAAAACTTAACAAAACAACTAGAGCTTCTTTCTGTAAGTTCCATTTTAAAAGATAAATCAAAAAATATAATCATCGACGAAACTATCAATGGTACAAAAGTAAGATTTCAAAAAGTGAATGGATTACCCCCAAAAGAATTAAGAAAGCTAGTTGATAGTGGAAAAAAAGAATTAGCTGAGGGAATTGTGATTGTATTTGCTAGTCAAGAAGATAAGGTTGGTGTTGCAGTTGGTGTAACCGACGACTTAACTTCCAAATATGATGCTGTAAACTTTGTTAAGTTAGGATCTGAAATTATTGGTGGTACCGGTGGTGGGGGTCGAAAAGATTTTGCTCAAGCAGGTGGACAAGATCAAACTAAAATTAACGAAGCTTTTGAAAAATTAAAATCTTTAATTTAATTTCTTTTTTAAATTAGCATCAATTTCATCAAGAAATTGATTAGTAGTTAAATATTTACTGGAAGGTCCTATCAAAACTGCAAGATCTTTTGTCATTGCATTATTTTCTACACATTCAATACAAACTGCTTCAAGAGTATTTGCAAATTTAATTAATTCATCATTGCCATCTAACTTACCTCTGTGTGCTAAACCTCTTGTCCATGCAAAAATAGATGCAATAGGGTTAGTTGAAGTTTCTTTGCCTTGTTGATGCATTCGATAATGTCTAGTTACAGTTCCATGAGCCGCTTCTGCTTCCATAGTTTTTCCATCTGGAGTAAGAAGAACACTAGTCATTAATCCTAGTGAACCATATCCTTGTGCCATCGTATCCGATTGAACGTCACCATCATAATTTTTACAAGCCCAAATATATTTGCCGCTCCATTTCATGGCACAAGCTACCATGTCATCGATTAATCTATGTTCATATGTAATTTTGAGTTGGTCAAATTGTTCTTTAAATTCATTATCAAACACTTCTTGAAATATATCTTTAAATCTTCCATCGTACTGTTTTAAGATAGTATTTTTTGTTGAAAGATAAACTGGCCACTTTTTAATAAGGCCGTAACTAAAACATGATCTTGCAAAATCCTCTATAGACTTATCTAAATTATACATTGATAGAGCAACTCCCGGTCCAGTAAAATTAAATACTTCGTGCTTAATTTCATCTTTACCATCTTCAGATGTCCATTTAATTTCTAATTTTCCTTTGCCAGGAACTTTAAAATCTGTTGCACGATATTGATCTCCAAAAGCATGTCTTCCAATAATTACAGGATCTGTCCATGTTGGCACAAGTTTAGGAATATTTTTGCATATTATTGGTTCTCTAAAAACTGTACCGCCAATAATGTTTCTGATTGTACCGTTAGGAGATCTCCACATTTTTTTTAATCCAAATTCTTCTACTCTCGCTTCATCAGGAGTTATAGTTGCACATTTAATACCCACACCAATTTTCTTAATTGCATTTGCTGCATCAATAGTAATTTGATCATCGGTATCATCACGACTTTTCATACCTAAGTCGTAGTATTCAATTCCAAGATCTAAATAAGGAAGAATGAGTTTACTTTTAATAAATTCCCAGATTATTCTGGTCATTTCATCACCATCTAGTTCTACTACTGGGTTTTTGACTGTTATTTTGCTCATTTAATAAATATATATCTTAATAATTGAATTTCGCTGTTTTATATACATATTAATCAAAAATTATCAATTAATAGAAATATGTTTAGTAAAATTTTTCCAAAAATTCACACAGAAGGTTTTAAGTTTTTAATCATTGCTGGATTAATGACAATGTTATTTTATTTAATTGGTTCATTTTTAGGAACCTTAGGATTGCTTATAACTATTTGGGTATATTATTTTTTCAGAGATCCAGATCGAGTTATTATCAATGATGATGATTATCTTGTCAGCCCAGCTGATGGAGAGGTAATTAAAGTAGAGGAGGTCGAAGGTCCTAAAGAGCTTGGCTTAGAAAATAGAAAATTCAACAAGATCAGTATCTTTATGAACGTTTTTGATTGTCATGTAAACAGAACTCCGTGTGCAGGTAAAGTTGAAGATATTTTATACAAACCAGGCAAATTTTTAAATGCATCTTTTGACAAAGCTAGTGAAGATAACGAGAGAAATTATTATAAGCTAAAAGACAATCACGGTAATGAGATAATTGTTGTACAAATAGCGGGCCTCATTGCTCGTAGAATTGTTTGTGAGACACATAAAGACCAAACACTTGAACAGGGTGAGAGAATCGGCATGATTAGATTTGGAAGTCGAGCAGATGTCTATTACGAAAATTATAATCCTTTAGTAAAAATAGGTCAAAAGACTATTTCAGGTGAAACGCTATTAGCAAAAAGATAGATGATTGAACAACAAAAAAATAATTTAAAAGTAGTTGCAGAAAAAAAAAGTGCCAGAATGCTTTTACCAAATATGTTAACCTTGATTGGAGTATGTATCGGTTTAACATCCATTCGTTTTGCTTTGAGTGGAGAATTTCATCTTGCAATAATTGCAATTATGTTTGCAGCATTAATTGATGGTTTAGATGGAAGAATTGCAAGAATGATTAAAGGTACATCCAAAGTTGGAAAAGAATTAGATTCACTTACAGATATGATAAGTTTTGGGGTAGCCCCTGCGTTTATAATGTATTTTTGGATGCTTAATACTCTTGGGAAATTTGGTTGGTTATTAAGTTTAATATATGTAATTTGTGTAGCATTAAGGCTTGCTAGATTTAACATTAGTTCAAACCAAGAACCATCATGGAGAGATAATTTTTTTGAAGGAGTGCCATCGCCTGCTGGAGGAATTTTAGTATTATTACCTTTAATTTTTAGTTTGAGTGATTTTAATTTTGTTGAAATAAATTATCAGGTAGTAACTCCAATATTTTTCATAGCAACCTCATTTTTATTAATAAGTAAATTTCCAAGTTATTCATTTAAAAAAATTATAATTCCTAGAAAAGCGACAATATTTTTACTTTTTGGATTAATTTTATTTTTTGGACTATTATTAATTTATACTTTTGATGTTATTGTAATTAGTAGTTCAATATATTTATTATTATTACCTATTAGTTTTTTTCATTATCAAAAATTAAAAAAACAAAATCAAAATGAAGTTAATACTGATGATAATGAAGATCTTGAAGACATACTGTAATGAAAAAAAATGTCATTATATCATTAGCAGATGCTAATTATTTTGAATTACTTAATGATTTAATAGACTCAATTAAAAGATTTAAGGAAAGTGATAATTCAGCAATTTGCATATTAGATGCCGGATTAACTAAAGAACAAAAAGAAATTTTATCATTAAAAGTGGATGAAATAAAATCCGCTGAGTGGGATATTGAAGTTCCAGATTTTAAAGTAAAAGGAAAAGAATGGCTAAAGAGCCAAGTGTCAAGAGCATTTTTGCCAAAATATTTTCCAAATTATGAAAAATATTTATGGATCGATGCAGACGCTTGGGTAAATTCATGGGAAACAATTGAACTATATTATAAAGGTTGTGAAAAAAATAAATTATCAATCGCTACATCTGCTGATAGAGCCTATGGAAGAGTGCTTAGAGCAGAATGGTTTCTCGGTAGTTTTGCCAGAATAAAATCTCAAAATTATAAACATGCAAAGTCATCAGGTTTTTCTGAAAGTATAGCAAGACAAGTTGCTTTAAAACCTCATTTGAATATTGGAGTATTTGCATTACAAGCTAACGCACCACACTGGCAAATTTGGCAAAAAAATTTAAAGATTGCTTTATCAGCAGGTAAAATTTGGGGATCAGAACAAATAGCGATGAATATTACAATTTATTGTGATCAACAAGAAGTAGAAATACTTCCTGCTTATTGTAATTGGACTTTAATTGAAGCTTTGAAGTTTGACACAAAGCAAAATACGTTAGTAGAACCTTATTTGCCAAACCATAAAATAGGAATAGTCCATTTTGCTGGAAAAAATAATGATCATATAAGAAATAATAAAAACTTTATTTCAAAAGTTAAAACTGTTGATGGTGATTTAATTGAAATGAAACTTAGATTTAATAATTAATTGAAAAAAAATAGAATCTCAAAAAATTGGGTTAACAAACAACGAAGAGATATTTATGTTCGTCAATCTAAAGTTGATGGTTATCGAGCAAGATCAGCTTATAAATTAATTGAAATTGATGAAAAATTTAAAATTTTCAAAGGAGGTATCACAGTAATTGATATAGGTGCAGCTCCTGGAAGTTGGTCACAATATGCATCAAAAGTTGTTAAAAGTGGTAAAATTATTTCGATTGATTTGAAAGTAATGGAACCCATCGGAAATACTCTTCAAATTCAGGGTGACTTTACAGATCAGAAAATTCAAGATGAAATTAAAGAAAATCTCCAAAAAAAAGCTCAAGTGGTAATGTCAGATATGGCAGTAAATACCACTGGTATTAAAAATATAGATTCTATTTATACAGGGGAATTATGTAAAGAAGCTATGATCTTTTCTAAAGACATTATTGCAGATAATGGGTTTTTTATTTCAAAAATGTTTATGGGAGGCACATTTAATGAAATTGTAGCTCAAGGAAAATCCATTTATAAGGAAGTTAAGATTTTTAAACCAAAATCGAGCAGAAAAGATTCCAAAGAAAGTTTTATTATTTGTAAAAATCTTAGATAGACACTTT
>Ga0222715_10003864_pt1 | contig 13238 bp, 5 predicted proteins | sample C33_9DmetaG_FD_165056 | JGI IMG/M metagenome (GOLD analysis project Ga0222715, IMG submission 165056) | Estuarine water microbial communities from San Francisco Bay, California, United States - C33_9D | ecosystem: Environmental > Aquatic > Marine > Unclassified | place: USA: California...
CATCGAGTGCGGACGCACACTTCGCGTCGCGCATGCGACGGAACGCGCGAGGCGCGAGCGTCGTGCGCGCGACCGAGGCGTGGCGCGCGATCATGGGCGCGGCGTCCGCGACGACCGCGGTCTCGGCGGCGCGCGCGCGGCGCGAGCGACGCGAGTGGGGGAGATTTCAGCGCGATGCGCGATGCGCGAGCGATGCGATTCGAACGCGTCGCGCGCGTTTCTGCGCCGGCGCGCGCGCGCGCGCGATCGACGACGCGCGAAGCGACGACGCGGACGACGGCGACGCGCGGCGCGCGCGGGGCGAGGACGGAGGCGCGAGCGCGAGCGGACGAGGGACGACGCGCGGGTTCGCGGCGCGCGGCGTCGAGCGGTTGAGCGCGAGCGAGGCGGCGCGCGAGTTGGCTCGATTGGACGCCGAGCTCGCGATGCACGATGGAAGGTATTATAACGACGCGGAACCGGTGATAAGTGATTCGGAGTACGATGGGATGCGGGCGAGGTACGATGCGATCGCGGCGGCGCATCCGAAGGCAGCGAAGGCGGGCGGCGCCGGCGCGCGCGTGGGGGCGACGCCGGACGGCGCGAGTGGGCTGGAAAAGATCGCGCACGCGGTCCCGATGCGGTCGTTGGGGAATGCGTTCGACGTGGCGCAGGTGGAGGCGTTCGTGAAGCGCGTTGAGAAGTTGAGAGGGGAGACGGAGGGCGAGGCGTCGACGGCGACGGCGATTGAATATTGCGCCGAGCCGAAAGTCGACGGCGCCTCCGCGAGCTTGCGATACGAGAACGGTGAGTTGGTGTACGCGGTGTCGAGAGGGGATGGTGAGATGGGAGAAGACGTCACGCGACACCTCGTCGGCGCGCGGGGCGTGCCGATGAAGTTGGCGGAGCCGTACCCGGCGGTGTTGGAAATTCGCGGCGAAGTGCACGTGGCCGATGAAGATTTTCAACGAGTGAACGCCGAGCGCGCAGCGACTGGTTTGCGCGTCTTCAAAAACGCTCGGAACGCCGCGGCGGGAGCGATGCGAACGCTCGTCGTCGACGATAATCAAATGCCGTTGCGTTTTTTGGCGTACGGTTGGGGCGCCGTCGGCGCGTCAAACGAGGAGACAAACGCTCCGTGGCGGACGCAGAGCGAGTTCTTGAGTGCGTTCTTGCCAGCGCAAGGCTTCGACCCCGTACCAGTTTTAGGCGTGGCGAAAACTATCGGCGAGCTCATCGAGGCGTACGATGCTTTAGAAATAGCTCGCCCGACGATGCCGTACGAGATAGACGGCGTCGTGTACAAGGTCAACTCGGTCGAGCTTCAAAACGCGCTCGGCGCGGATGCGAGGCAACCTCGATGGGCGATAGCGCATAAATTTACAGCGATGAGCGCCGTGACGACGCTTCGCGCCATCGAAATTCAGGTCGGGCGCACGGGCGCGCTGACGCCCGTGGCGTTGCTCGATCCCGTCGACATCGGCGGCGCATCCATCGCGCGGGCGACGTTGCACAACTTTGATGAAATCGCCCGTAAACATCTCAAGGTGGGCGCACAAGTCACCGTTGAACGCGCGGGCGATGTCATTCCCCGCGTCGTCTCGCTCGCTGGTGATGATCTCGCCGAGGCTTCGGCGTACGCCGAAGACATCAAGCCGCTCCCGGAATGGCTCCCTCCGTCCAAGTGCCCAGATTGCGGATCGTCCGTCGTGCGCGCGCCTCTTTCGGCGTCGAAAACCACGATGGGCTCCATCGTGCGATGCACTGGTGGTTTGAAGTGCCCTTCGCAATCGATGGAACGCCTTTTACACTTTTGCGCGAGAGACGCGCTGGATATTCGCGGGTTGGCGCGCGGCACGCTCGAGACGCTGCATCGCGAAGGTGTGGTGAAGACGCCAGCTGACATTTTCACGCTCGAGCGAAGATTCGGTCCAGACAGCGGTGACGCCGTTCCAACGTGGTGGCGATACGCCGGTGTGAAAAACTCGAAGGGTGAAATCAAAGACGGTTCCGACGGCTTGAAACAGAGCGCTGTCAAGTTGTTCCAAGCCATCGAACTGCGACGCCAGGGCGTGCCTTTGCACAGATTCATCTACGCTCTCGGCATTCCAAATATCGGCGCACACACCGCAAAAGTCCTCGCGACGCACTACGGGAGCTTGGCCGCGTTCAAAAAAGCCGCCCTCGCCGCGGCCAAGGGCGGTCCGGCGAGTTTAGCGCACGCCGCGTTGACGCACGTCGACGGCGTCGGTCCCGTCCTCGCGCAATCTTTGGTCGACTTTTGGGGCGAACCCGGCAATTCGTCCATCGTGGATGAAATCATCGCCACGGGCGTCGTCGTCCTCGACGCCGACGCGTCGTCATCGAAGAATCAACCGTCTCCGCGATTCGGCGAAACCGCGTCGTCGCCGACGCCGCGCGCCCCGTCGCCGACGCTCCCATCCCCCGAGCCCACCGCCGATCTCCGAGGCATGAAAATCCTCTTCACCGGCACCGTCGACGGCTACTCCCGCGACGACGTCCACGACCTCATCCGCGCTTCCGGCGGCGACGTCGCCTCGACGCTCTCCCGCAAAACCGCCCTCGTCGTCGCCGGCGTCGGCGCCGGTCCATCCAAGCTCGCCAAGGCGCGCGATCTCGACGTCCCCATCGTCGACGCCGCTCGATTCATCTCCGCTCTGACCTCCGGCGACGGTTCTTTACCCTTGTGATCCACTCATCCCGTCGCGCTCCAATCGTCCGCGCGGCGTCGCGTTCGCCGCGCTCGCTTCGTCTTCTCTCTGGACACGTCATCGCGCCATCGTCGTCATTCCGCGCCCGTCCGCGCCGACGACCCGCGCCATGGGTCGCCGCGCGCTGCTCCGAACGCTCGCGCGAGAGACCTCGCGCGCGCTCGCCCGCGCGGACGTCGCGAGCGTCGCGCGCGCGACGCGCGACGTCGCGAACGTCGCGCGCGCGCGTGGATTCGCGATTGGATTCGACGCGAAAACCGCGACCGCGGCGACGCTGGCGACGCGCGCGAGCGCGCGAGGATTCGCGGCGAACGCGGGAAAGGGCGCGAACGCGCAGGCGAAAACGCAGGGGGCGAAGGGGAAGTTTGCGGCGATGAAACCGCGCGGGAAAGGGACGAACGCGAAGGCGAAGGGCGGCGAGGGCGAGGGCGGACGCGCGAAGGATGGCGCGAAAGAAGGCGCGGAAGCGCCGAAGACGCTGGCAGAGCTGATGCGAGGACCGAGCGGACAACAGATCGCGAGCTTGGCGATGCTGGCGGTGGCGATGAGCTTGCTGAGCGCGACGAGGAGCGACGCGAGGGAGATTTCGTTTCAAGAGTTTAAGACGAAACTGCTGGAGCCGGGGTTGGTGGAACGCGTGGAGGTGTCGAATAAGAGTCAAGCCAAGGTGTACGTGAAGGCACCGGGAGCGATGATTCGAAGCCGACACGGGGCGGGGGATGGGTACGATTCGAGCGACATCGGGGCGCCGCCGGGGGCGAAGACGGAGGGAGGGTATAAGTTTTATTTCAACATCGGAAGCTTGGACTCGTTCGAGCGCAAGTTGGAAGAAGCGCAAGAGCTGAACGGGCAAGATTCTAAAGATTTTGTGCCGGTGACGTACGTCAACGAAATATTTTGGCAGACGGAATTGATGCGGCTGTTGCCGACGCTTTTGTTGATCGGGGGGTGGTTGTATTTCACTCGTCGAAGCGCGGGCATGGGAGGCATGGGCGGCGGCATGGGCGGCGGCGCCGGTGGGATCTTTAACGTCGGCAAGGCGACGGTGTCGACTTTGGACAAGAACGCGAAGAATAAAATTATGTTCAAAGACGTCGCTGGCTGCGACGAGGCGAAGCGCGAGATCATGGAATTTGTCGACTTTTTGAAGAGTCCGAAAAAATACGAAGCCTTGGGCGCGAAAATTCCCCACGGCGCGCTTCTCGTCGGACCTCCGGGTACGGGAAAGACGCTTCTCGCCAAAGCCACCGCGGGTGAGGCTGGGGTTCCGTTTCTCTCCATTTCTGGGTCGGATTTCATGGAGATGTTTGTCGGCGTCGGCCCGTCGCGAGTTCGCGACTTGTTCGCCCAAGCGCGTCAGCAGAAGCCGTCCATCATTTTCATCGACGAAATCGACGCCATCGGTCGTCAACGCGGTCGCGGTGGCTTCGCAGGAGGCAACGATGAGCGTGAAAACACGTTGAATCAGCTTTTGGTTGAGATGGACGGTTTCGGTACCAAGGAGGGCGTCATCGTGTTGGCGGGTACGAACAGACCGGATATTCTCGACAGGGCGCTCCTGCGTCCCGGCCGCTTCGATCGTCAGATCACCGTCGATCGTCCCGATATTCAAGGTCGCGAACAAATATTCCGCGTGCATCTGGCCAAGATTGCCTTGGACGGACCAGTGGATCACTACAGTGAACGTCTCGCCGCGTTGACGCCCGGCTTCGCCGGGGCGGACATCGCGAACATGTGCAACGAAGCTGCGCTCGCCGCGGCGCGTGATAACATGACCACGGTGACTCTCACACACTTCGAGTACGCCGCCGATCGCGTCATCGCGGGTTTGGAGAAGAAGTCGAAGGTTGTGAACAAGACGGAGCGTCGCACCGTGGCGTATCACGAAGCCGGACACGCCGTCGTGGGGTGGTTTTTGGAACACGCCGAGCCTTTGCTCAAGGTGTCCATCGTCCCGCGCGGTTCGGCGGCTCTGGGCTTTGCGCAGTATCTGCCGAACGAGAACCTCCTCGCCACGACGCAGCAGCTGATCGATATGATGTGCATGACGCTCGGAGGCCGCGCCGCGGAGCAAGTCATGCTCGGAAAGATTTCCACCGGGGCGCAAAACGATTTGGAAAAGGTCACGCAAATGGCGTACAACACCGTGGCCGTGTATGGCATGAACGAGAAGATTGGGTTGCTTTCGTTTCCTAAGGACGAGCAAAGCTTGAAGTCGCCGTATTCTGAGGACACGGCGAGAATGATCGATGAAGAGGTTCGCCTGCTCGTCGACACCGCGTACAAGCGCACGTTGGCGCTCGTGAAGGAGAAGAAGCACCTCGTCGAAGCCATGGCGCAAGGGTTACTCGATAAGGAGGTTTTACAGCGCCACGACTTGGTCAAACTACTCGGTGAGCGACCCTTCGTGTCTGAAAACCCGCAAAACATTGATATTTTGAACGAAGGCTTCAAAATGCACTATCCGAAGACGGCGACGGCGCCAGAGGACGAAACCGCGGATGCGGACGAGCCGGAGGACGACGAGCCCCGTCCGGCGTTTCCACTCGCGACTTAAAGAACGAACAGAGCGAATTGTTTAGTAGAGAGGAGATTCGATTGTACCATTAGAGGTCACCACCGTGTAAGCATCATCACATTTCATTTACCGTTACAACGTTCTCATCGCGGCGCGTCCGCCGCCGCGCCTTCCTCCTCCTCCTCCTCCTCTTCCTCAGACTCCGCGCGCCTCGCCCCCGGTTTCGGCACGATGACGTTCACTAACCACTCGAACAACCCTCGCGCCCGCTCGCGCTCCCCCGCCGCCGCGCGAAGCTCGCGTTCGCGAGCCTCCGCTCGTAACTGTCGCGCTCTTCGTGCCGCCTTTCCTCTCGTCTCTCCCGCCCCCGTCTCCGCCCCCGCGCCCGCCTCTCGCACGACGAGCTCATCGAATCCAGTTCTCTCGTCCAGTTCGCGATCGAACGCCATCGTCGACGAGCTTCCGAGCACGATTTCGCACGTCGTGAAGACGACGTTGCCGTCCAGCAGGTGTCCCCCGACGCAGTCCCCTCGCCTGTCCGCGAGCGAGACGTGCAGGTGACAGCTCGCGCCCGCGCGCGAGATCGTTCCGACGAGCGAGCAGATCTCAAACTTTTGATCGGGAAGCGCCAGGACGGCGTTCGTGCCGGCGCCGAGAAACTTGTCGTGGTGGGCCAAGCGGATGTTGGCGGCGCGCAGAGAGCCGACGGCGGTGAGAATCCACGCGCTGGCGAGGTTCTGCGCGCTGCAGTACTCCAACAGCGAGCGCTTCAAGTCCTGACCGGGCTCGAGGCGCACGGCGTGGACGCGCATGATCGGGGACGCGAGTCGCGAAGTGCGGCGAGCGCGAGCGGGACGCGGTTCGGCCGCGGTGAATCACACGTCGCTAACACGTCCGACGGACGTCTACGGGTATGGCGTTTATGTCGTCGTCTAAAATCGCGCTCGAGAGCCAGTCGGCGAGAAGGCCGTGGTAGATGAGACCGCGCGCGCCGAGGCCGGCGGCGAACCAACATCGGCGGCCGTCCACGTCGACGGATCCCGCGAGCGGAAGCGCGCCGGCGGGCGTGCGCGGTGGATTGGCGCGCACGCCGTACTTGAGACGCAAGAATTCCCAATTCGCGCACGGCGGGTACGCGCGCGCGCCGAGCGAGCGAAGCTCTGAAATCGCGCTCGCGGATCGTTCGTCGTCGACGTCGTCCACGACGCCAGAGCGAGCGCAATCCTCGGGCGTGGCGTCGTACTCTTTCGTCGGACCGATCATGGCGCGCGCGTCGCCGAGCGGTGCGACGTACGTGGTGCCTAAAATGCCCACGCGCAGGCCCTCGGGCTTGAGCTCGAGCACGTGCCCGCCTTGCAACGACACCGGGATCGTTTCGAAGTCGAAGAGCGCGGCGACGCCGGCGCCGCAACACAGCGCGACTTGGTCGAATTCATCCAACAGCGCCTTCACGTCGTCGACCGCGGCGATGCGCAACGTCGCGCGCGTGCCCGCCGCGCCGCGCGACGCGAGTATGGCGCACGCGTCCCAGAGCGCGGTTAAATATCTCGGCGCGTCCACGACGACGCCGTTCGGCACAAACATCCCGCCGGCGCACGCCTCGCCGCGCCTCTCCGCCTCGACGACGTCGCTCGTGAACTCCAATCCCGGACACATCGCGAGAACCTCGTCCGTCGTCACGCACTTCACCGCGAACGACGCGTCGTCGTCGTCGTCGCCGCGTCTCGCGTTCGCTGCGAAATCCCTCCCCTGCTTCGCCGACCTCGCCGGTCGCACGATTCCCGGCGCGCTCGCCACGCGCTCGCCCCGCCGCTCGCCCGTGTTCCTCCCCGCGTCGTCCCTCCACCCCCCGTCCGCGTCGTCGCACCGTTCGACCGTCATCGCGTCCATCGCGTCCTCCGCGCGCGCCGCCGCGTCGAGCAACCGCCTCGCGCGCGCCGCGCCCTCCTCCCCTCGCCAGATCGTTCGCCCTCGCGGCGTGTACGGATGCAGCAGCCCCGCCGCGACGCCCGACGCCCCCCCGCCGACGCCGCGCGCGTCGATGAGCGTCAGCTCGACCGCGCGTCCGCGCGCGTTCGCCTCCTCGAGCGTCCGAAACGCCGCGGCGACGCCCGCGAACCCACCGCCGACCACCGCCACGCGAACGACGTCCGCGCTCGCGCGCGCCGCGACGCCGCGCGACGCGCCGCGCTTCCGTCGCGCGCTCGCGCGCGTCCGCGCGCGCGCGCGCGCCGAAAAGCTCGACGAACGAATCATCGTCCGAATTTCTTCAGTCCCGCTTGCGCGGCTTAATCGGCGCGCGCAGCGCCGCGCGTCGCGCGAGCGCCGCGCACGCGACGAAGACGCACGCGACGAACGCGCACGCGACGCCCAGGTCGGCGATCGAGCCGCCCGGCGCCGACGCGCGCATTATACGCGCGTCCGAGTGACGCGAAAGAGCGTCGCGACCGCGACATCGCCGCGCGCGGCGCCGCGCGACCGCGCGACGCGCGCGGCATGCGCGCGACGATGGCGCTCGTGGACGCCGCGCCGCGACGCGTCGCGCGCGCGCGCGCGCCGAACGCGCGCGCGCGACGCCGGCGCGACGTCGCGACGCGCGCCGCGCGGAGCAAAGGGCCGCACCGACGCGCGCGCGACCGCGCGGCGCCCAACCGGCGCGACGACGTCGCGGTCACCTTCGTCGTCGATCGCGCGCTCGACGAAGCCGCGGGCGAGCGCGGCGTCAGGGCGTGCGGCACGGACGAGGCGCTCGGGCGGTGGGACGCGCGCGCGACGCGCGCGCGGCTGCAGACGGGCGGCGCGGGCGATCGCAACCGACACGCGTGCACGGTGAGATGCGCGCTGGAGGAGGCGATCACGTTCAAGTTGGTCACCGTGGACGACGCGGGGGAGGCGGTGCGATGGAGCGATGGGGCGGGGGTGACGTTCACGCCGGGACGACGGTGCGCGAGCGCGGAGGTGCGGTGCGAGTGGCCGAGCGACGACGCGCGGTTTCAGGTGTCGATCTCGATGACGACGGACGCGAGCGCGAGTGAAAATAAAGTGGAGACGGGGGGGGCGTGGTTGGCGTACGGGAACGGGCGGGAGGAGGCGCGGGACGGGAGATCGACGCGGCGGGACGGCGGCGAGGACGCGGCGACGTCGGAGCGCGCGGACGAAGGCGCGGACGAGAGCGCGGACGAGGACGACGACGGCGATTTCGACGACGCGTTGGACGCGTCGATCGATCGGAGCGCGGACGAGGGCGACGATGCGGGCGCGTTCGAGACTGGGGCTCGCGGCGATTGGAACTCGGCGGGCGACGACGCGTACCGACCGGGCGACCACGTGGCGGACATGACGGGCGGTTTAGACACGGAGATCGTGTACAACGCGGCGAACGAGGAAGACTTTGGCGTGAGGATCGCGATATTAGAAGAAGGCGAGCTCGTGGAGCTGTGGCACGAACACGGCACCGAACCCGGCAAGGGCATGCGGGTGGGAGACATTTACATGGGCACCGTGAGCAAGGTCATCAGCGGGATGCAGGGCGTGCTCGTGGATCTCACGGGCAACGGACCGCCGTACGCGTTGATGCAAAAGGGCATCGAAAATCCCGCGCTCGCTTGGCGATTGAACAGCCCCGCGAACGACGCGACGAACGCGTCGTGGGGAGGAGTCGAAGGCGCGGAGAAGGTCGCGACGCTCGCCTCGAGCGCAGACGACGGCGCGGCGGCGGGAGGTCGCAGTTACAGCCGAAGATTGACTGCGAAGAACACCACGGCTGGAACGACAGGGGGAGTTTGGCGCGGTGCCGGTGGTCGTTCGCAGCGATCGACGAGGCTGGAAAATCGCCCTAAATGGATCCGATGGACACCCGACGTGTGTGAGGATCCGCTCTCGGCGTCGGCGACCGAGTCCTCGGATGAAGACTCAAACGCGACGTCTGAAGACGACGAAAACGGTGACGGCGCGCAAAGCGACGAAGACGAAACCGATGAAGAGGTCGAGGTCGTCACCGCAAAGTCGGCGCGTCGACGTCTTCGAGAAGAGTGCTACTCGATGTGGCAACCTGGACAGCCCGTCGTCGTGCAAGTCACGCGACTTGGTAGTGGATACAAAGGTCCCCGAGTAACGGCGCGTCCGACGCTACCGGGGCGGAATGTTGTGCTCTGTCCGGATGGTGAAGGCGTGTACGTGTCCCGCAAGCTCATGGGGCGAGCGCGAAAGTATGTGAAAGACGTCGGCGCGACGGTGTGTCCAAAGGGGAGTGCGTTGATCATGCGCACCGAAGCCGCGGGCGTGAATCAAGACACGCTCAAGCTCGATATCAGTTGTCTCGCCGAAGACTGGGATACAATTGTCGAAGAGTCTGAGCGCGCTATAAGGCACGCCGAGTTGACGCTGAGACCTCCTCCGCCTCGGCGTTTGTTGCAAGCGGCGTCGCGCGAGCAAGTTCTCGTGCGCGACTTGTTCGGTGAGCGCGTGGCGAAACTCACCGTGGACACTGAGGAATCGTACAAAACCATCGTAGACGACTTGCGTCGTACGGGTGCTTCGCAAGAAATAATAAATCGCGTGGTGTTGCACCAAGGCGCCGAGCCAGTCTTCAAGGCGCTCGAAGTCGACAAGGTTATCGAGACGATGATGGGGACCGAACGCGTCTTCCTTGGGCCGGAACTTTCTGGCGCTCACATCGTCATTCAGCACACGGAAGCACTCACAGCGATCGACGTGAATGCCGGCAGAACGGCGATGGGCGCTGGGGAGGATGGTGAAGAAGTCGCCTTGCGGGTAAACATCGCCGCCGCTGAGTTGGTGGCAAGGACGCTGCGCCTACGAGACATCGGTGGTCTCGTCATGATTGATCTGATCGATATGCACACGGATGATGCTCGCAGGGCAGTCGAAATCGCTTTTGAAGCCGTCGCGTCTCGTGATCGCGCGCAGGTTGTTTTTGTGCCTATATCTGCTCTTGGAGTTATGGAAGTCGCTCGTGAGCGGCTGCAAACGCACGCGCTCGGCAAAGCCGCCGTCATCGCGGATGAAAAAGGTATGCCCATCGAGCTGCCAACAGATTCACAGTTTACGAATGCGAAAACCTCACAAGGCCCAAAAAAGATTCGCAGCGTCCGCGGTGCTCGACCTCCGCCCTGGGTGGCGGGTGCAGGTCGCGGTCGCGGTCGCGGCCGCGGGCGAGGCCGCGGTCGCGGTCGAGGAGAATTCTCGCGCGAATCGAGCGAAGATGGAAACTGAAGTCCGACGCAGTGGTGCGTACGCGCAATCGCTAGATTCGTTAGTTTGTATTTACATTGACTATACATCTTTGTTCGATCATTTCGATGATTTCTTCGCGCTTTTCGTTGGAAGTTGCTTCGACTTCGGCAACGTCGAGGCGTTTTTCTCGTGCCAGTCGGGTGCGACTTCGTCCTTGTAATTGTAGTCGAACAGTAATTCATCGCCTGGTTTGATGTCTTTGTCTGATATCAGCGCCAGTCGATGATCACCATTCACCGCGAGAACGCGAGGCACGCAATTCGGGTTCTTCGAGTGATTGGCAAAGCGCAGTTTGTTCCCTCTGTATTGAGCGTCGACGCACCATTCGCTGTTGAGATTGAACAAGTACGAGCAGTTGTTGACGTCGTACACCGTTCCTCGACGTTCGGCTTCGTCTTGGGTCACGAGTTCACCGACGTATTCGCCGATGAACTCTCCTTTACGAGCGCCTTTCAACACGAACGCACCCCAACCGGCAACACCGCTTCGACCCAAACAAATATGCTCCTTCTGTCGAAGTTGTAGCTTCATGTTCTCACACGGAAACGCCGGCATGGACAGTTGCATGTTCGGATCGACGAGGCCATGCCTTTTACGAGCGCGCAAAGAGTACGCGTCAGCGGTCTTGCAACACCGTTTACATTTATCTGGCGTGCACTCGCGACCGGCGGCGTAGCACGGACACGTTCTCGTGCCGCACGTCGCGCGCTTCGTACTTTCGCACTTGCAACCCTCGAACTCGTTGTGACACTTCGGTCCACAGTTGCAAAATCTCTCGCAAAAGGTACCATTCTTGATGCATGAGCACGTGTTAGCGTCACAAGCGCCGACGCATTCGCACGGGAAGTATTGCGTTTCCAGAAAATCGGCATCCTTTTGCATCTTCAATCGTCGCGCGATTGTTGGATTTTTGACCCCCGTCGGCGCGCGTTTGCGCTTCTTCGGATTACTCAACTCGTCGACATCTTCATCCATTGCGTTGCCATCTTCTTCCTTCACCACAGTTCCAAGGTTGATGAGATCCAAACAGTGCATTTGCTTCCCGACTTCGGCGCACGTGCGACGCTGGCCAAAGAACAACGCCGCCTCGCACGCCGTGGTTTTCTCACCGATTATTTTGACAGCCTTCTGCAGGACTTCAACATCCATCGCGTTACGCCATTTTCTCGTCGTCTCGATGAACGGATCCTTCGTCGACGGACGATTGAGAGTTTCTGCGGGATCGCACGGCGCGCAGGTCGCCTGCGCAGAGTAGTACTTGTACTCTTCCGTTTGATACCAGCAGTCGGTCGAACATCGTCGCTCAGCTAACGGCTTTTCCGCAGGCATGCTGCTCTTTGCCATGCGCTCGCGATACGCAAGCTTTCTTTCCGCATCAAGCTTCCTACCCTCCGACTTGGGCTGCAAAGATCCGTGTGTTCTGCAATCAAAGATGAAGCATCGCGGACAAAACACACCGGCGAGCTGATCCATGGCTTCCTTGAGATTGTCAAACACGATGACTGGCTTTTTCAACGGCGCGAGCGTCGGACAGTTGATGATGATTCGCGAAAACTTGCCCCAGAACAATTCACTGATCCCGAGAATTTCGAGAACGCTTAACGTGTTTGTCATCTTCGCGCGCCATTGCGCGGAGGGGAAGCCCAACAACGTCTTGTGTACGTGCGAGACAACTTCGAGAAACATGCACCACGCGCGGCTCGTGCAGTGCTTTGTGCGCGTCTCATCAAACCAATCCTTGACTTTGCTTTCGTCCAAATTCAAATATTCGGCTGTTTGTACCACGACGGCTTTCACGGCGTTGTCGCGATTCACCCCTCGCACGACTTGTTCTTCCGTCAAAATGAACTCGCTAAACTCGGCGCATATCGCGCAGAGGATGATTTCCTGCTCGCGAGTGAGCTCGTTACTCTCGTCGTCTCGCTGATCGACGGGATCTGATTCTAAGAACTCTCCATCGTCGTCCCTGAAGAGTAGGCGCGAGACGTTTCCTTCCGCCTCGTACGAGTTGCAGTGCGTAGAGTACGCAAAGTAAGCGTAGGGCGGCACCGCCTTGGCGCTACCGATGTCTATTCGAGGCACGGATTGTCGCCCTACCACTGTGTTCAGCTTCCAGCTGCTCACATCGGTCGGATCACCAGAATACGGCCGTTCGGTGCGCTGCGTAAAAATCTTCGTATTCCTCGCGCTCGACGCCCCCGGGTGCTCGCTCGAGATGCGCTGCCAAAACGGCAACTCCATCGCGACGGGTTCGGACGTCGACGGCGCGCCATCTTCTATCGTCAGCTGCTGCGCTTTCACCACCGCCGCCGCCCACAGCTTCGTTTCCTCCCGAAAAATCCTCCGCGTTCGCTTCGCCGCGCGCCTCGTCCTCGCGCGCGCCTCCGCCGCGTCCTCGCTCTCGAGCGCCCTCGACCCAACCGTCGCTTCGAGCGTCTCCATCGCCCCCATCGCCTCCGCGCGTCTTCCCTCCAGCCCCTCTCGCATCGCCTTGCAGAACTCGAGCTCAAAACTCACCGAAACCTTCGCGTCTTCGTCTTCGTCGTCGTCGTCGTCCGCTCGCGGCCACGCCTTCTCGGGCGACTGCAGCACCTCCGCCGCGCGTTCGCCCCCCCCCGACCCGTTCGCGCGCGCGTTCGCGAGAGCGCCCGACCGCGCCGTCGTCCTCCCGTCCCTCGCCCTCGGCGTCGACGACGGCGAACCGTCGTCGTCGTCGTCGTCGTCGATCTCCACCACCTCGGCGTCGTCGCCTC
>Ga0222715_10003867_pt1 | contig 13228 bp, 11 predicted proteins | sample C33_9DmetaG_FD_165056 | JGI IMG/M metagenome (GOLD analysis project Ga0222715, IMG submission 165056) | Estuarine water microbial communities from San Francisco Bay, California, United States - C33_9D | ecosystem: Environmental > Aquatic > Marine > Unclassified | place: USA: California...
TTTCACCAGCAGAGTCTGCAACGTCTACTTGTCCATCACTCTCAAGAGTAACGAACTTAAATTGTTTTGCTGAAAGGTCTTCCCCAGCAACAAAAGACCGTGTATCACGGGACTGCATTACAGCCATGTTTATTCTCCTTTATAGGATTTGTTGATAAGAGCTTTACCTTCATCGGTCTTAGCAACTGCAGCATAAGCTACAGCATATTGGCTCTTCTTGATTTTGTTCTCGTCCATATAAGACTTAACGAGGGCATCTAGCTTGTCTTGTGCGGTAGCGAAGTTGCCATCAGCATCGGACTTACCAAATTCTTCCATAGATTCCGCAAAGACTGCATCTGCACCCTTCAAGGCTTCCATGACACTTTCATCTTCATCAAACTTAGCAATAAGTGATTTAGCTACGTCGATGTTGAAGTTAGGTAGAGCTTCTTCTGCACGTTTAGTCAGTTCAGCATCTGCCTTAGCAACTTCTGCTGCTTCCAGAGCCTTAAGGATAGGCGCAGGGATGTCAGCTTTGTTGATTTGCTCACCTTCATATGTTACATACTCAGGCTCGACTTTCTTTTCGATGATGTCAGCTTTAATGACATATCCATTGTCGATAAGTGATTTACGAAGACGTTCGTTCTCTTCTTTCAAAGATGCTTCAACGGCTTTAAGGGTTTCGATCTCTAGCTCTTCAGCAGTTGCTTCATCAGCTTTCTTCATGTCCATATTATACATCTTCATGGCCTCTTCTTCAGACATACCTTTATCCATGTATGGCTTCAGTTTAGCTTTAAGATCATCAGACATTTTTTCTACTTCATGTTCCATAGGTTCTCCACTGGAATTATCACGCTTGTACAAGGAGACTGTTGCCTGTGCGTTTGCTGGACGATCCACCAAAGACAATTCCTCCAACTCAAGCTGTTTTAAAAGGTTAGGCACTATAGTCCTCCTTGATTGCACGACCCCCAATAGAGAAGGCCGCAAGTTCACCAGACTTGACCTTTGCCCAGACATTATCGTCATGAACTTTGAAAGCTACAATCCAGCCCTCACGGTCACTCTGTATGCCAAGGGAGTCACCAATCTCTTTAGTGATAGGCATAGAATGGATAACTGACCCAATCTGCTCCCCTGTATGCATTTGCTTACCGACACGAATATGTTCCATAAAGCTGTTGACAGCCTTAACAAGTGTCTCAGGTTCTATTACGTCACCTTGACGGTCAACCACTGGCTCACCCTTCTCAGTAACGACTGAGGCCCATCCATAGACTAGACGTTGTTCTTCGTCAGCCTTTAGGATTTGACCTTCAATACTTTTTGTAAGGGGCTTATTGTGAGTGTAGCCTCTTTCCTTCAAATCAAGATGTTGTTCGTAAGTAGCTGCCATAAGAGCATCGCCTGTCTTAGGATCATACATTTGATGAGGTTTAAAATCTTCTTCTGCTTTGGTCATACTACCCACCGTTGCTCCACTCCACATACGACAGGACCAGTATCTAGCAGAGGTCTTATCTGTAGCTGTATCGCAAGAGTGCCTAGAGCGGAAATTAGCCCTTGCCTTTGGGTCATCTCGACGGATCTCCATGTTAGGATCTCCGAAGGTAACTTTCTTAGTCTTGTCACCGTCTTTAACATACACACCAAACTTCTTACTTGAACCAGAGGGAAGTCTAAAGGGCTTGTTAAGTGGTTTGTCAGCTTTATCTACATAGTAACCATCGTCCATCTTCTTGGTGCTAGATGGGTGGCTAGAAGGCAACAAGTCTTTGTCGTGCTTAGGTGACTTAGAACCTGCTACAATCTTAAGGTAGCTGTTTACTCTAGCCATTGCCCACTGCTCTGGGCCAGTTACGTTAGGTCTAACAGAAGAGGGATTAGTTCTATAAGCGCCTACACCCCTGTTATAAACTGTCTGCAACATACCTGTTGTAACTTTATGCTTAGATTTAGCATTGTGTGTTTTTACTTTTTCAGCTAGGCCTTTAGGCATTGGTCACATGGTCCTTATTAACTAAGTTCTCTAACGACAGAGATTGTTAAGTTTTGATTATTGGGGAATGTCTCAATAGTGTTGTCGAAGTAAGTAACCTCAAACTCTACTGAATAAGATCCTACAGTATCGGTATCTCCAGTCTGCCAATCATACTGAACTACACCGTTTAAATTATCTGTCACAGTCATAGCAGCATCTACCTTAACTGTACCATCAAGGGCTTTCATATGAAACCTAACACTAGCTCCCGTTAAGATAATAACCGTATTAGAAGCATCCTTAAGAGTAGCTTGTAAAGAAGGAGATGTATCATTTTGCTTGATGTTAAATGCCATTCTTAAGCTGCCTTGTTTTTGTTGTTTGACACAGTTGCTATGTTGTAGTTATACGAAAGTGTAACAATGTTGTTTGAGTTAGAGGTTATGGAAACAACTCTTTTTTCGGAAGGATTAATGTAAAATGAGGGTACTATAGGTGCGCCTGTCGTAATACTATCAGGCTGTATAATATGGTCTTGAACAAATACTGGGTTACCTAAGACAGGGCTACCAGTAGAAATACTGTCTGCTGCGAAAGTTTCATCTTCTGACATTGCTACAGAAGAAACTACTGGGTTACCTGTAACTATGTCATTAGCAGCTATAACATGGTCTTGGTTTATTGCTGCTGCACCTACAACAGGAAGACCTGTAATAATACTAGATGCGTTTAGATTATGACCTTGAGTAAAGCCTGTATTATTTACAACAGGGGCCTCAGTAGAAATACTGCTAGGCAGTAGAGCATGCTCTTGGTCTAGTTCTGGATGACCTAACTGTGGCTCACCAGCTACAAGATCTGCTGTAGTGAATGTCTCACGTTCAGCCATGTTACACTGGTTGACAATAGGATTGCCTGTAACAATGTTAGAAGCTGATAGCTGATGCTCTTGGTCTATCTCAGGTGAACCAAGATCAGGAGATCCTGTAGCTATACTCTGAGCTTGTAGTACATGACCCTGATCAATGTCAGGAGAACCAACAGTAGGTGTACCTGTAACTATGCTGTCTGCTGCAAATGTCTCATCTTCAGCCATTGTAGTAGAAGAGACTACAGGGTTACCAGTGGAAATAGAAGAGCAACTTAAATCGTTATTCTCAGTAAGTGCTGGGGAGTTTACTACTGGCGCACCAGTGGAAATAGAAGAGCAACTTAAATCGTTATTCTCAGTAAGTGCTGGGGAGTTTACTACTGGCGCACCAGTGGAAATTGAGTTGGCTACTAAAGAGTATTCTACTACTGCAACAGCCCCTGTGTCGGCTAATGGGGCAGACGCTAATGGGCTGAAACCTAGCATGTATTACCCCTTCGTAGGCCAAGTAACATTAAAGGGAAACCCAGACTGGCTTGGAATATCTCGCAGCGCTTGTCGATATGCTGTAATTGTATCAGACATAGTTACATCAGATAAGGCCATCCAATCTGTTTCTTGCAGCAAAGCATTTCGTTGGTCACGAACAGCCCTATCTGCATCTAGTGCGCTTTTTTGCGTTTTAGTTACTTGGATTTTCCAAACGCTGTCTTCCTTAACGGGTGTACTTCCAAACACTAAATCGTCAGTCAAATCTGCGGCGGGTATATCCCCCACGACCACAGGATAAACTCCAAAACTCTCTAACAACCCCGCAGACATTGCTTTTGGGAAAGAAACCCCTGCATTATCTTTCTTTAGTTGCGCTACGGAATATGGGTAAGCCTCCACATTATCGCCAGAAACTTTAACATATTCGCTCATGATTATTCTCCTCCTGATATGGTCAAGCTCAATATTCTACCGCCACCTATGAAATATGAAGAATTTGGTGAAAAAGCTAAATTTACCTTATGGGTTCCACTGTAAAAAACATCCGTAATATTACCATTAGAGGTTGAAAAATATTGGCTTTGAAATTGAGATGGCAATAAAGAGCTAAATTTAAAATCGTAGTTCTTTTGTGAAAAACTTGATGGGCCACCGTTAAACTGACTGACAGGGGCGTAATTGATATACCCTAGCAATAATAAAGCATAATCATCACCAAATTCGCTAGAACCTATTTTCCCAGAAGAATGAACTTGTTGTGCAATGTTAGAGGTTTGACCCAAAAGCGTCCCGTCCGAAGATGGATTAGAGATCGTTGAAACATCGTAAGCTGTCGAAAGTGAATACTCATACATCCTAAGATTGCTATACACAGCATACAATTTTGTACCATCCAAGCTCATAGTCACGGCTCTGTTACCAGACCAGCCAGATTTCGTACTGTGCAAACTGATCGTACTTACATCTCCCGCCGTAGACATCTTATAAACATTTACAACACTGCCCGTGCCCACAACAATGTATTCTTCATCAATAACTGAGGCGTGGCCTGATGTTGCTACCGCATTAGATGCACTTGCCGCAGAATAGGATGCAGTTGTTAAATCGTATGCGGTTGATAGCGTCCACTTGTAAACGTATCCCATGCGTTTACTAAAAAACAAAAGACCGTTACGGGAAAAACCCATGCCAAGTCCCCATCCTGTGCTATGCGTATTCGGGGTATTTGATGGGGGGTCAATTATTGCATTTGACAGACGTATGCTTTCTATGTCGTTTGCTGTATCTAACTCAAACACAAAACTTGCATACCCGCCATACGATGCTTGCACATAATTACCACTCTCATAGAAGCGAAAATGCCCTGTCAATGGCCCCTTTATAGGGGAGGTAAATCTCGACATTGTTCCCGCTGTGGTAACGTCGAAGGCCGTGCTTAGAGTGTACTTATATGACTTTAAAGGATCAAAAGAAGTAGAATAGTTGATGGATTGGTTAAGGTATAATTTCGTGCCTGCAGGGTTAAAAGATATTTTTGTCCTGTATAAGCTGCTTCCTAAATTTATATCACTAAACGTAACCTCCGTTTCAGAACCGCAAGTGCTTATATCCCATGCAGTGCTAAGAGTTCTAAAGCAAACCTTTGTGACGTTATTTCTTTTGCCTATATAAAATATCTTTGTGCCGTTTGCACTGAACACGATGTTCGTAAGTATTGGCCCACCCTGCCAATCTACAAGGTCTTGAGTATATTGATTTAAACCAACATCAAAGGACTTATTGGCATATGATGCTGTTGTGGCGTCCCATGCTGTGCTGAGATTATATTGATAAACCTTCGTGGTGTTGTTGGATGTATCAAACGCCCCCAGATAAACCTTTGAGCCGCTATCTCCAAACTCCATTATATGAGGAGTTCCACCTGCGGTATGTGCAAACCCAGTCCCTAAAAAATTAGTGTCCGTGTCAAAGGCCGTTCCAAGTTTAAAAGCATCTACGTCCCTATAAAAGTTTCCCGCCCCCGTAAAAACATAATCGCCAGAAGGATCGAAAGACCAATATGCTTGATACCCTGATATGGTGGCAAAACTTGTTTGCTTTGAATATGATGCAGTGCTTACGTCCCATGCGGTGCTTAAATTAAAAGTCCGACAAACTTGGTTGCCATAAAGCCCAAGAAGCATTTGAGTGCCATCACTTTTAAAGGCTATAAAGTTACCCTGACTGTATTGCGGGGTCGTATAAGAATTATTTGCATAAGAGGCGGTGCTTAAATCCCAAGCTGTACTTAGCGTATATTCAAAAACCTTAGTGATACTGTTTGTTACCTCGCCCTCTACCACCCACATCTTTGTGCCGTCTGGCTTAAACCAAAGACCCCACGCTTGGTCATTGGCTATTTGCCCTGATACATCAAAAGAGTGTTCGTTTGCTATCGTACTTGTGAAATCCCAAGCTGTGCTTAACGACACCTCTTGTACCGTTGCAGTGGTTGAGGTTGAGTTTACAACAAAAAACTTTGTTCCATCTGATTTAAAATAAACCTGCCTACCACCTGTCACCCCATACGATGAAAGGCTTGTGTTTGAAAAACTTCCTATACTTGTGGAGGCGATAGAATAATTTGTACTTAGAGATGCCCAATAAACCTTGTTCGCATTGAACAGAAAAATCATAGACCCGTCTGATTTAAAGGCGTGAGAAAAAGGTGACGTGGGCGCTGTCAGTATAGAGTTTTTACCAAGGTCGTACTCATGTGTGTATCCCGTGGGATTGGCATCTGTAGAAGTAGGGCTTTGGCTCACCCCTGCCCCATACAAAGTATAAAACCTACCGCCACCGTCCTTGAAAGCCAAATCTCTAGGGGTGTAGCCAAACTTAGAGGCTAACCATGAGTTATAGCCAACTATATCGCCAAAAACGCTTTCAGATTTGCTTATGTCAAAGGAGGTATCGGTATCAACCCCTGCCGCCGCCATTAATAATTCTTTGCCGCTTCCTATCATGCAAACGCCGCCCCTGCTAAGAATCCGTAATAGTTTGAGCCGCCGTCTACTGTCATAAACGTGTAGATGTTTTTCTCGCCGCTGGCAGGTGCATCTGGTGCAGAGCCTCCAGCCCAATCAACGCTGCTAGGCCATGTGATTGTGTGCGTTCCACCCGCTGTGAGTATTAGGCTGAATGTTCCAACATTGCCGCTGCTTGGCGCACCCGTGAAGCTAAAGGTAGTGTTGCCACTGGTTGTTAGGGTATAAGTGTCTTTGGCACTCACATTTACGCTGGGGCTGGTTCCAGACAGCGCAGAAGACGAAACTGTTATACCATCGCCATTGCCCGTTAAAGAGGTTGAGGCAAGAGTGCCTGTTATGGTTACTCCTGAGCTTGATGTCTCAAGTTTCTTATTATTTGCACCATAGTAAAGTGAAACTGTGCCAGACGTTCCTGACGTAGAAACTATTCTGTTTCTGTTACCTTGCCCGTCATTAAGGGTAAACGTATCACCACCCTTGAAAGTAACTTGCCCCCCGCTCATGCCAATCTGTGCTTGAGTTGAAAATTGTATGATTGCAAACTCACCGTTAGTGCCCATAGAAAGGCCAGTGCCTGCGTCAAACTTTAATTTGTTGTCACTGCTATCCCAAAGAAGATCAGAACTACCGCCATTAAACTGAAAATCGCCCTGTAAGTCTGCACCATTGGCATCTACTACAAACTTATTAGCATTTGAAATTTTAAACGTGTGCGCCGTAGGTGACATATCGTAAAGGATATGGTTGTTTGTTCGCATAAAGGTCACGTTGTCTCCATTTATCCGTAATGGAGAAGTGTTTTTAATGTAATTGTAATTGTCGTAAGTGCCGCCGTGGTATAGCTGCAAATTATTGCTATCACCCAACCGAAACCTTACATTGCTTTCGCCGCTAAGGTAGCTGTCGTTAGCATCCCATGTTAAATCAAGAAACGCCCCTTTAAAAATAAGGTCATTTGCAGAAGCGTCAAAAAATAACGTGTCATAATTTGCGCCTGTGAAAGTAACATCACCCGTAAACGTACCGCCTGTTGTTGGAATACCGACATTAGCACCAGCAGCTATACCATCAAGCTTTGTGCCATCGGCGTCTACATCACGGCCATCAACGGTCAAAGAACCGCTGGTAGCGGATATGTCGTTCGTCTGATGATTAATCGTAATAGCCATTGATGTGTTTCCTTTAAATTATACTGCGGTAGAACCGTCCATGTCATCTTGATCCATAACCCAAGCATAACATTTATCCATAAACGTAGAGCCAGACTTGGCTTCTACATCTGTCAGATTTGCACTGTAGCGTTTGAAGTCTACTTCACGAGTGTCATCGTTAGGCGTTGCTGTTGCATATGCACTCAAGTCAATCATTACGGTGAACTTGGGGTCTGACCCACGCTGACGGCTGACAGCCGCTGTCACGATGCGGTAATAGGCGTTATTAAATGCAATGCCGTACTGGCTTGCACCTTCTGCGATATTATTTTGAATAGCCATTAGTTTCTCCTTTAGGCGTAAGTTACTTCAGTGGTTCTAATATTAGCCACCCATCTAATGTTATGGCTCGCTTCACCAGTACAAGTGATAGCCAATGCGTTGTTCGTATTATCGGCTGAGAGAGCCATGCCCCAGCTAGACTGATTATCAATAACAGTAGTTGCACTGTTAGCAAGTGTGGTTGTGCCACCATCATTTACTAACAAGCCTTCTATTCTCCATGAGGCATATGCTTGTGCTCCGTTTTGCATTGCAGTGATAGTACCGTCAAAGGTAATGCAAGTATCACTTGCTGCTATGATCTGGTTGTCTGACGCTGCTGATCCATTTGTAGTTGTAAGCACTGTTGCTGTAGCATCTGTCGTATCTGCACGAAGAATATAGTTACTACCTTGAGCATCCCCATCTGCGGCAAAACTACCTGCACCGTATACAAACTGACCTTTAGCCGCTGTTTTTAGATTGTGACCAATTGCTGTTGCGTCAATCTTATTTACTGTAAGCTCTGTACCAATACCCATTCCATAGTGGGCAGAAACTGCTACATCATTACCAATAGCTAATCCACCGGGGCCAGAAACATACGGACCTGTGCCAGTAGCTCCAGAAATACCAATAGCTACTCCATAATCAGCTTTTGCATTTTTGCCGATAGCAATACTATTAGTACCAGATGCGCCATAGCTTGAGGTGTTATTACCTATTGCTGCTGCAAAGCTGTCAGTACCAGAAGCGTAAGACCTTTGAAGCGCCATAGCATTAAGGCCAGCGGCTTGTGCTGAATAACCAATAGCAGTCGCACCTGTGTTACCAATTGCATCAGTATAATTTCCAAGTGCTAGGCTATTTGTCATGGAACCAGTTGCGTCAAGCCCAATACTAACTGACCCTGAGCCAGTTGCTTCAGATTGGCTGCCAATACTTATTGCATTTGAACCACTTGCAACAGGAGTAGTAGCACTTGAAGCGTTGTCACGGTACAAATCTGGATCACCACCAGCATCTGCAAACGTAACAGCACCAGAGCCATCTGTAGTAAGCACCTGTCCGTTAGTGCCGTCTGCGGTCGGCAGGGTGTAGGTTTCTGAGATGCGTACTGTGTCAGCCGTGCCACCTAAGTTGATTTGGTTTGCGGCGGTAGACTGTACGCTAGTACCTAAAGCAATTGAGTTAGCGTGAGAAACAGTGTTGCCTTGCCCTGCTACAAAGGAGTTGTCGCCACTTGCAGTGCTATCTCTTGAACCAATTACCGCTGCATAATTTCCTGACGCAGTATTGCTCCTACCTATGGCTGTAGAATACTGGCCCGATGCTGTATTTTGAGCGCCTATGGCTACAGTACCTATGCCAGTGCTTGATACACTATACCCAATTGCTGTTGCGTAGGTGGTTGTAGCTTTAGCTAAAGACCCCATCGCAATGCTATTACCACCAGTAGCACCATAAGTAGAACTGTTGTTTGCAATAGCTGCGGCAAAAGCATTTTGTCCATTAGCATAAGAACCACCTAATGCTACTGAACCACCACCATTTGATCCTACTTTACCACCGTTTCCGTTTTGATCTGCACCAATCGCAACACCATAATTAGCATCGACAGTAGTTAATCGACCAAGTGCAATGGCGTATTCTCCTTTAGCACCATACGTACCATTGTTAATAGCTGAACCAAAGGCAAGTGAGTCAACACCAGAAGCATATGCTTTATCACCTAAAGCAACAGAATCAGCACCAGAGGCTACAGCACCATCACCAATAGCTACAGCATTTGCACCAGTAGCACTTGGTTGGGCTGATGGGCTACTTTCGTTAGCAGCATAAAGATCAGCACCACCACCAGCATCTGCAAACGTAACAGCACCAGAGCCATCTGTAGTAAGCACCTGTCCGTTAGTACCGTCTGTAGTGGGCAGGGTGTAGGTTTCTGAGATGCGTACTGTGTCGCTGGTGCTGCCTAAACTAATTTGATTTGCAGCAGTAGTAGACACATCTCTACCAAGCGCTACAGAATTGTTGTGAGCTACATTTGCATTGTAACCAAGAGCATATCCGTATTGCCCAGAAACTGACGCCTGTCTACCAATCGCAGTACCATATAAACCTAATGACGAAACTGAACTATTATACCCTAAAGCAAGTGAACCTGTAGAGCTTGATAATGCAAAGGGGCCGATTGCTACTGCACTATGTTGACTTGGATTAGCTTTTGCTTGCTTGCCTATTGCAACACTCTCTTGACCAATGGCACCATAAGTAGAACTGTTGTTTGCAATAGCTGCTGCAAGACTGTCTGTGCCAGAAGCGTTGGATTGACCTAGTGCAACAGAGTTATTTCCACTTGATTTTGCATTTTGTCCAATAGCTATGGCATAATCACTTGTAGATTTAGCTTGCATACCTATTGCAAGTGCATAGTTGCCTGTTGCACCATAAGAAGTAGAGTTAGTACCTATACCTAGTGCAACAGAGCCAACACCAGAAGAGTTAGAGACTGGCCCTGCAAAAGCATTCGCAGCAGAGGCTAATGATCCATGACCAACAGCGGTTGAAAGTGAACCACTAGCCACGGCAACAGTACCAATAGCTACTGCATTTGTACCAGAAGCAACAGGGTCAGTAGGACTTGAAGGATTAGCAGCATAAAGATCAGCACCACCACCTACCGCAGTGCCATCTAAGAGTAAGTCAGTACCGTCAGAGCTAAGTGTAATGCCGCTGCCTGAGCCTGTGTTATCAATATTAATAGAACCCATTAGTTATTACTCCTAAGCATACGTCACCTCACTGGTCTGAATATTAGCAACCCAACGAATGTTATGTGCAGCTTCTCCTGTGCAGGTAATTGCTAAGGCGTTGTTTGTATTGTCAGCAGTTAAGGCTACTACCCAGCCATTACCGTCATCAAATGTTTGTATGTTGCTGCTTACTAAGGTAGTTGTACCACCGTCATTCTTCAGTAAGCCTTTAATCTCCCAGCCACCCTGATCCTGTGCGCCATTCTGCATTGCTACAAGTGTGCCTGAGAACATGATGCAGGTGTCAGAGGCTGCTATGATCTGATTGTCTGTAGATGCGGTGCTGTTGTTAGTTGTGAGAACTGTTGCGGTTGCGTCAGTGGTGTCTGCACGAAGAATAAACTGACCGCCCTGTGCATCGCCATTCGTACTGAAATCACCACAAGCGAAAGCATACTTTCCTCTTATACCGTTGGTATCTGCATCTTTCCCTATAGCTACCGAATAATAAGCATCTGAGTTAGAATCGCCTATAGCTATAGAGGAATCACCGCTGGCTGTAGCCCCACTACCCAAAGCCGTGGCATTACTTGCTGTTGCAGAAACATTTGGGCCTATAGCAGTACTATAACTCTGCGAAGCATATGCATTATATCCAACAGCTAAAGGTCTATAAGTTCCAAACGACCTAGAAGCTTCTCCTATAGCAATACTGTCATCGCCAGTAGCCTTAGCCTGATACCCCATCGCAATACTATTAGCACCCTGTGCGCCGTAGCTTCCCGAAGTATCTTGGTTTTGAACTGCAAAGCTGTCTGTGCCTGATGCTTTAGCCCCACCAAGAGCCATAGCACCTAAAGCTGTGGCTTGTGGGCCGTGTCCTACGGAACTGTTTCCAATTGCGACTGCAAAATTAGCTGTGGCATCTCCATGATACCCCATGGCTATTGAGCCACGGCCTGATGCAACTGTTGCGTCACCGATAGAGGTAGACCACTGACCAGACGCAGTTGAATTATTCCCCATAGCCAATGAGTGTAAACCTGAAGCTGTTGTATTTGCGCCAATAGCAAATCCGTCATCACCACTAGCAGCCGCACTGTCACCAATAGCAATTGCATTTCCACCAGTAGCCGAAGGCTGTGCTGTAGGTGAGCTTTCATTAGCAGCATAAAGATCAGCACCACCCCCAGCATCTGCGAAGGTTACAGCCCCAGAGCCATCTGTCGTTAGCACCTGCCCGTTAGTACCGTCTGCGGTAGGTAGGGTGTAGGAATCGCTTATTTTTAAGGTATCTGTTGTACCTCCAAGAGAGATTTGATTTGCCACAGCATTACTTACGTTAGTACCAATAGTTATACTATTAGCACCAATCGCCCTTGCGTCTTGCCCAAGAGCAACACTGTTGGCACCTCTCGCCCCTTTACTTGATGAAGCATCACCGATTGCGGCAGCAAAACTGTCTTGATTTCCTGCATACGATCTTCCCAGTGCCACAGAGGAATCACCGGTTGCTCTTGCTTGATAACCTAAAGCGACAGCATTAGCAGCCTCCGCTTTTGAAAGTCTACCTATAGCAATAGAGTAAGGGTCATCAGCGCCGTAACTTGTACTATTGGCTACACCCGCAACAGCAAAGCTGTGTGAACCATCGGCCCTTGAATAACCAAGCGCAACTGAGCTACTTCCCACTGAAATAGCATTACTACCAATAGCTACAGCATTTGCACCACTCGCAGTGGGGTCAGTAGCACTTGAAGGATTAGCAGCATAAAGCGCAGGAATATCTTCAGCCGTAGCCCCGATAAACACAGTAGCTGATCCGCTAAGGTTAATAGCTGCGTCTGAGTTGCTGCTTTCGCTTACCGTGCGTGACAGGGTGGTGCCAGTGGCCGTATAAGTACCTGTGCCTATCTCAAAGTTATTACCGTCCTCAATAACGTAACGGACTACATCTGCATTAGCTACACCAGCATCAGCAAAGGTCTGATAACCATCCTCGGCAGAGCCAAGCGTAATGGGAGAACCAGTGCCAGTAGCACTAGTGGACATCTTTGCCCTATTTTTGAGAACAGCCATTGTTTAGCCTTTATGCTGGATCTGGAATACCGATAGTGAATGAGGCTAGAGTAAAGGTGTTGCCACTCGTAACTGACTGAGAGGCGCTGAGAGTGCTAGTAGCAAGCAAACGTGAGTTTACTGTATCTACAATAGCATAATGTGTTGCTGTGCCTGTGCCTGTAATTGAGCCATCTGTAATAGCTGCTACAGTTACTTCACGACCACCACCAGAACGATCAGCAGGTGCGCCAATAGAAAGTGATGTTGAGTTACCTAAAGCATATGTTGCATTAGCTTCTGTGTATGTTGTAGCTTCCTGTGAGGTTACTACGATCTTATTGGCTTCCGTGTCTAGGACGCTTAAGCCAGAGTCAAGGACTCGATCATTTAAAGTTGCCATTATTCAGTTTCCTGTTCTTTTGGTTTTTGCGTTGACTCTGGGTCATACTTCAGTTCAGCAATATCCATCAGGTCTTGAATAACTTCTGGATGATCACTTACGTTAATGTCGGCTCCATTCAAGTTGCGTAGGAATGCTGCAATCTCACGTAAGTCGTGTGGAGCTACATCACCAGCTA
>Ga0222715_10003875_pt1 | contig 13214 bp, 8 predicted proteins | sample C33_9DmetaG_FD_165056 | JGI IMG/M metagenome (GOLD analysis project Ga0222715, IMG submission 165056) | Estuarine water microbial communities from San Francisco Bay, California, United States - C33_9D | ecosystem: Environmental > Aquatic > Marine > Unclassified | place: USA: California...
GGGAGAGGGCGCGCGAGGACGACGACGCGCAAGCGAGGCGTGGACCGAGGCGAGGGCGGGTATCAGAGTCGTTGGAGCACGACGAAGAGTGATGACGACGATGGGAGGTCTGGGTCGAGTGAGACGCGATGGGAGAAGTGTGATTTGAGTGGGTATAAGGAGTTGGGGTTTGAGAAGTCTGGGTTTAACGCGGAGGGCGAGACGTGGTGGGAGACGTGGCGGGAGACGTATTGTCGAGACGAGTATACTGGGGTGGAACACTTGGAACGGAGCGCGGATAAGTGGGCGAGAGATGCGGAGAGTAAAGAATGGCAAGAGAAATGGTGGGAGCGGTATTATGCCGACGGTAAGGTGGAACGTGGGGTGGAGAAGAGTGGACGAGAGGTGAGACAGGCGTGGTGGGAGAAGTGGGGCGAGCAACACGATGGTAAAGGAGCGACGTTGAAATGGACGGATAAATGGGCGGAGAATGGCACGGGCACGAGATGGGGTGATAAATGGGAGGAACGCATGAGTGCGATCGGTAGTGGTCGTAAGAGCGGAGAGACTTGGCGCGTGGGAAAGGATGGCGAGCGTTGGAGCCGAACGTGGGGCGAAGTCATCAGCCCGAATGGGAGCGTGCGCAAGTTTGGTCAGAGCACGAGCGGCGAAAAGTGGGACACCACGGTCACAGAGAGCGTGTATTTCGATCAAAACACGCCTTCGACGTGGCAGGAAACGCTCGATGCGAGCAAAAAGCTCATGTCGATCGAAGTCATCGAAGAAGGCGACGACGACGATGACGACGACGACAAATTCATGCTTCGCAAGAAATGATGTGCGTTCATGATTACCAGACGTACACTGCTGTACCGCGCGCTTCTAGATAACCAATTAATTATATTCTTTTAATCACGATAATGAAATTAAATCAAACTGCTACTACAATTAAAAGTCCATACCGCTTTGGTTTGCCGCTTTGACTTCGCGCGTCTTTGACGTAAGCTTCGCCTCGTTCTCCACGTCGAGAGCCTTCCAAAACTTCTCCGTGAATAACTCGGTCGATTCATTTAAGGATTTTGTACCAGAGATGAGATCAAGAACCGTGGGTACTTGCTCAAAATCAAACTTCTCGCACGTCTCTGGATCCATCGGCACGCACACGCGCCCAGTCTTGGGGTGGATACAAAACGGCGCCTTCAACAAGTGATTCATGTGTCTGGAGACTTCAATATCAAGACGCGGGTAGATGTGACCGAACACAATCTTCTCTAAAATACCATCGAGCTTGTAGTTGCGCTTCGCCTTGGCTTGTTCGCGGGTCACGAGCGTTTCGAGAAGTTGCCATCGCGCGACAGAGTCGGTGCCGCTCCTTTTAAACGCGCTCTCCAACTCAGAGCGAATGTCTTCGTCTTGAATCGAGTCCAAAATTGGCGTGTATTTGTCTTCATGCTCGAAAATTTTCTGCGCGGGCAAGTACACTTCGGTCCAGTATTTCTTCAAAACGTCGTTGTACGCGCGCTTGAGCGACGGATGCAAAGGCGTCGTGAGCGACAAACGCTTCGCCCCCGAAGCATCCGTCCCTTTATACACGGCAAAGTATTCCGCCACCGCCGAACGCGCTTCATCGCTCAATTTTCGCGCACGTTCATCGCTCACCCAGCAGTGAACCCCACGGCGACCAGAATACACCCACAACAAGTGCTTAAATCCAAAATCCTTGCGTAAACCGACGTCGAGCACCTTGATGGCGACAGTCATCAACGGCCAACACTTCCCACAAATGTTCGCCTCGCTGCAGCACGTGCGCACGTCATCGTAATCCGTCATATCGATATCAAACACCAATTCACGCTCGACCGGCTTGAAATCCACCCCATGCCTCTCGCTCGGTTTGCGGTTAAACACCGGCCCGATGTCAATCTTACTCGGCACCTTTCTCGCCAACCCGGCGCGGAATTCCTTGGCGTTGGGAAAATTTTGATACCTCGCGAAAATATCCCCATCAAGCGTAAAACAAAACTCCCGTCTATTCGTAAACGACTTATCAACCTGCGCGTGCTTCCCATCGTGCCCGTACGCCAACCACTTGTACATCAGATCCGCCGGGTAAAATTGTTGATAATACTCTCGCATGCTCCTCTTCACGCTCTCGGCGTTCACGTTCCCACTCCCCGCATCCGGTGGCACGTTCTCATTCGTCTCCATCGCAATCGCATCTTTATCCTCCATCTTTGCCTTCTTCGCCATCGGCGCGGCGTCGGCGTGTGCGTCGCTCGACATTGCCGCGTTCAAATACACAACTCCACCACCGAGCGCGCGCGCTTTCACGCTTCGACGACGCTTTGACGACGATCTCACTGACGCTTCTCGCGCGCGATCCGAGCTCGAGCACACGACGTGTCTCGACGCGCGTGCGTGCGTGCGTGCGTGGCGACGGACGAGCGTTTCACGCGCGTCGCAGTGTCGCGCGCGCGCGGATGATTTTTGAATTTTTCACCTGTCGTCAATAAATTAGTACCCGTACTTTTCGCCACCATACCCAAAAACCACGCACCCGGGCGACCGCGGCACTTCGCGCACCACAGTCGCCATATCTGTGTTGCTTTCTTTTTTGTCCGTCGCCTCGCCGCCGCTCTCGTCGCCTCGCGCGTTCTCGATGCATCTTTTATGTTCTCTTCCGTGCGTGTCGTTCGCGACATCGATCGCGACGTCCACAAACAAAACCATCTGTCACTCCGTTAGGGTGGTGCCCATATCTCGCGCTTGAAAAAAGATGGTGTTATCTCACGATGGACACGCGCAGCCAGTGGAGCGGCGGCATTGGACGACGCAGGAAAGCGCGCAGGACGCACCGCGATGGCGACACCGTCTGAGAACGCCGCATCGGTGGCAATCGTGGATGCGCACGTCGCCGCGGGGGTGCTGACGTCGGCGCAGGGCGCGTTGATTCGCGCGTTGATCGCGCTGGACCAGAGCCACTTGGTGCGCGCGTGGCCGGCGCCTGGGGTGGATGACGACGCCAAGCGCGCGTTCGCCGAGCAGTTGAGCGTGGCGGATGCTGGGTATCCGGGCGGGGTGGCAAAGTATATCGCAAACGCGCGTGGGTTGTTGGCGGCGTCTCGGGATGGGAAGAATCCATTCGAGGGGTGGACGCCGAGCGTGCCGGCGGGTAAGGTGGTGAAGTATGGCGGGCAGGAACACGTTGAACTCGAGCGCGTGGGCGTGGAAGAGGCGAGAGCGACGGCGTTCGTGCTCGTTGCCGGTGGATTGGGTGAGCGATTGGGATACTCTGGGATTAAAGTTGAATTGCCCGTGGAGCAAGCGAGCGAGACAAAGTATTTGGAGTTGTACGTGAAGAATATCTTGGCGTTGCAAAACCGAGAAGCGAGCGGCGACGGCGTGAGCGTCGGATGCTGCGGTGCGAAGAGTACCGCCGGTGCGGAGGTGAAAAGCCAAATGATTCCGCTCGCGATCATGACGTCGGATGACACGCACGAGAAGACGCTTTCGTTGCTCGAAAAGAACGACTACTTTGGCGCGTCCAAGGAGCAAGTCACGTTAATCAAGCAAGAAAAGGTTCCGTGCTTGATTGACAACGATGCGCATTTGGCGCTCAAGGATGACGATCAATACAAGCTTCAACTCAAGCCGCACGGACACGGAGACGTGCACTCGTTGTTGCATACGAGTGGTTTGTTGTCCAAGTGGATGAGCCAAGGCAAGAAGTGGGTGGTGTTCTTCCAAGACACCAATTCCCTCGTGTTCCGCGTCATCCCGGGCGCGCTCGGGGTGTCCAAGTCCATGAACCTTGAATTCAACTCCCTTTGCGTGCCGCGTAAGGCTAAAGAAGCCGTGGGTGCGATTTCGTTGTTGACGCACACCGACGGTCGCAAGATGACCATCAACGTCGAATACAACCAACTCGATCCGCTCTTGCGTGCGACAACTAACCCCGACGGCGACGTCAATGATGCCACTGGATTTTCGCCGTTCCCGGGTAACATCAACCAGCTCATCGTCAGCCTTCCGGAGTACGCCAAGCAATTGAAAAAGACGGGTGGTGCGATTGAAGAATTCGTCAACCCAAAGTACAAGGATTCCACCAAGACGACGTTCAAATCCCCAACGCGCTTAGAATGCATGATGCAAGATTACCCCAAGTCTCTCGGTACGAAAGCCAAGGTAGGTTTCACCGTGTTCGATAACTGGGTTGGATACAGCCCAGTGAAGAACTCGCCGGCGGATGGTTTGGCAAAGTTTAAAAACGGCGACCCGACGCACACGGCGACGAGCGGTGAATTTGAATTCTATGAATGCTGCGCCGAAATGTTGCGCTTGGCTGGTGCGGATATTCCCGCCGCCACGATCGATCAAGAATTCAACGGTATGAAGTTGCCCATGGGTCCGCGCGTAGTCATCGGTCCGAACTTTGCGAGCACGTTTGAAGAGCTCAAGGCGAAAATTGGCAAGCTCAAGATGACGGCGACGAGCACGTTGATCATTGATGGCGCTGACGTGTCAATCAAGAACCTCGATCTTGACGGTACACTTATCGTTGATGCGGTTAAGGGGCATTCGGTCGTCATCGATGGCGTAGTGAAGAACAAGGGATGGAACTGGAAGTCCATCGGCGGCGGATTTGGTAGCCGAAAGATTCGCGAAATTGACGCCCTTCGCGGTTTCACGGTGGAGAAGAAACCCGAGAATGAAGCGCGTTTCGTCTTCGAACAGCCGGGTTCAAGCAAGGTGCCGAGCGCGAAATAAGCTTGAAACCATGTGTAGATTCATTTTACGAGATTGAGGTAGGCAGTGAACGGGATTGTATTACGATCTTTTTATATTACTTCATGCACGGAATGCACGTTGACTTGGCTTCGCGAATCTCCGTCGAACTTTCACGTCCAAAGTAAATGGTACGCACGCCCTTACACGCGCACCAAAAGCCACCGCAGCCTTTGACGCAGCCCTTCGCTGGGCCACAAATCGGCGCCTCTTCATCGAATTGCAGCGTCAAATCTCCTCTAACGTTTCTGTCGCAAATGGCAATCTGGTTAAAGTATGTGACAAAGTCAGAGAAACTCATCCAAAACACGCCGTCGTTTTTGTCGTTGACGTATGCGAGCTCTTTAGCGATTTTCGGGTTTTGGGTCCACTCCTTGCTACCGTCAGACCATGCACCCTTCCATTCGAAAGTGGCCCAGGGATTACGAACTTTCACAAACTTCTGTCCACCCATGCCAAACTTACCGCCGGCGGTGCGCACAGAAATCACGGAGAATAGGTGACCGTTCACCAAACCCGTGGTTTCGTCCTTTGATTCACCACCCTTTTCCATCTTCGACACGGCGATGAGAGAACGTGAGCGGTCGTATTGCTGTAAGATGTTAAACAACTTATCGTTGACGATGTCCTCCTTGACTTCATCGTGATAGATGCGGTCCTTCTTGTCATTCTTATCATTCGGGTTGATAAACTTCATGTCGTGACGACGCCATGTGTGATTTTCACGACGTTTCAACAAAAAGACATTGTCACCAGTCAGCGTGTGCGTGGCCCACGTACCGAAACCGCCATCCATGGCGGCGTACGAGCCGAGAAATTTCGCCATCGCCTTCTCCATGATGAGCGGCCAAATTTCATTGTTGTGCGGTCTCATGTACATTGTTTGCTTCGTGCCCTTACGCACGGGAATGTAATCGTCAACAGTAATCACTTCCCACTTTCTTCTGCGGCCATTGTAAAAGCGCACGCGATACTTGCCGCGCGTCGACGCTTCGCGGTTCAGAATCAACTTCTTCACCGCGCCTGGGTGTTCACTCAAGCACGCCAGTGCCGCGACGAACCAGCAATCCCCAAGCGCACCTTGTACGCAATCTTTAGGTTCAATCTCTCCCTGATACAACACCATAGGCTTATCCTCGCCCTCGAGCAGCTCCCCGACGCGAATCCACTCGCATTTCCTCGCATCCTCCGGATTACCTATCGCCTTATCCCCAAACCACTCGCGATCGGTATACTTCCAGCAACTCGCGCACGGAAAGCACACCGTCTTCATAAACCATCGCCCACCGCCGCGCAAGTACGCACCCATGCACGGGAACATGAACGCCACCATCGAATTGTACACCAACACGAATGGCAACAACACGCATCGCAACGCCGGGTGACCGCCGCCCTCGCAGATCCCGAGCTCGCGCTCGCCCGACTCGATGTCCACCGCGGGCATGACGTCGCACCTCGGCGCCCTGGCGGCGTATAAATAGGTTAAATACAGCTGCGCGCGCGCGCGAATGAGGCGATGCGATCGTTCGCCAACGCTCCTCACTGTGCGACGACTCGACACCGCATCCGCGTCCGACGCGCGGGCGCACCGAAGCGAGCGCGCGATCGCGACACATCGCGCGCGATGTCGCGCAGCCGCGATCCGACGCCCGCGTCGCCGTCGTCGTCGCCGAGGAAAGGAACGAATCCATTGAACGTGACGTCAACGGCAGATGACGCTGACGATACTGCGACGATGAAACGCGTGATTAGCGCGCTCACGCGCGCGGCGACGAAAGATGACGTCGGTGGTGACTTGTTTGGGCCGGTGGCGAGCGCGAGCGGGGCGTCGGATGGGGATGGGCACGGACGAGGCGCTGGGACGCCGGCGCCTTCGACGAGCGGCGCCAGCGCGTCTTCGTCTTCGGACGACGACGATGGAAAGAAGGGACGCGGGAAGAATGCAGCTGCGCGTCATGAGGCTATCATGGCGGTTGTAGACGCATCGAGAGCGGCGATGAAGATTTCAGGCGACGTGTACGTGCGAGAGGTGGAGGATAGGTTGCCGAGACCGGTGCGAGCGGTGGTGCGCGGGACGAGACGCGAGGCGCGCGAGTTCGCGGATATCTTTTTCCCCACAGTGGCTGCGACGGCGATTCTGAGCGTGCGCGCGGTTTCTGAGGGTGGGAAAATATTGGTTCGTAAGGGTGGGGAGAGTTTAAGCGGCGTCGGAATGGCTGTGAAGCGCATTGATCCATCGAATTTCGGTGAACGCGTGAATAGCGTGCGAAGAAAGACGCTCAGCGCCGCGTCAGAGACGGTGAAGCGAATCGATACTTCTCGTCGATTGGCTGCGGATAACTTAAAACAGTTTGTAGATGAACGGCGTGATCAGTCTAAGCGCGTGGAACCCGATGCAAAGGTGGTAAAGGACAAGAAGCGCGGGAAGAAGAACTTGCCAGCGCCAGCTACGAAACATTTTCCAGGCTCGCGCACAACGAAAGACGCCAAGGTGTCCAAGGGTCAAGGTACTGACGGCGCGCAAGAGATTCGAGATATTCGCGTGATCCCGAGATTTGACCAAACGCGCTTACGAGATCCATTGAATGGTCTCGTACCCGCGCAGGCTTCGCAAAAAATAAAGGATGCGTTGAGGAAATTTGAAGACGTGGGCAATTTACCCGTCGTCGAATCCATCAAACCCAAGGTGAAGGAGTTCGTGCACGGTTTCGCCGAGCGACAGCGCGTGGTGATGAGCAACTTGCACGCCGCCACAGAGGGTGGTGTTGAAACCATGCGCGAGGCGCGTGCAGAATTAGTTCAGCGCGCGCGCGGGATGAAGCCAGTCGTTGCCGACGCGTTCGCCGCCGGCTTGGCACGCATGCGTAGGCCGAAATCAAAGGGCGATGGCGATGAGGACGAGAAGAATCTACCATCGTCGTCCAATGCGCGCGAGTCGCGCAGACCGATGACGACGGCGACATCAACGTCGTCATCGCCCCACGCGAGCAAGAGCGCGACGGCGTCCGCGGCGCCGGCGCGCGCAGAGGAATTACTCGCCAAGCCCATTCGCTGGGTCGTACAGCCGCAAGACAACCTGTTCGACATCGCCTCCATCGCAGGTATCTCCGTCATGGACCTCGCTCGGTACAACAATCTCCGTCCAGACCCGCATACGAGTTTCATTAAACTCACGCCCGGACAGGAGCTCTACGTCCCGTCTCGAGCGCTCCTCGACCGCCTCCCCGCCGTAGACGTCGACGAAGAGCCCATGTACGAGCTCTCCGTCAAAGTCCGCCCTCCAAAGTCCGCGGCGCATAGATTCGTCAACCCAGCGTTACATTCCCGTAACGCACCCGCAGAAACTGTCGCCGCGGAAGTGGATGAAAAGAGACGAGCCTTTGCGCTCACGCTCGCCGGTTCGCTCGCGCTCGCGTGTTGCGCCTTTGCCGTCCGCGCCGTCCGCGCCGCCATCGACGCTGAAAACGACGACAACGACGGCGATCGCACCGGTGCATCTCCCAATGCCCCGTAAACTTCTGTCCATCACCGACATTATCCATGTAATTCATGTACGCGCGTTTTCAACCACTCGAGCCCAAAACGACTTGTCCCCGAGCACTCTATCCTCAGACTCGCGCTCGCACACCATCGGCGTCGATGTCACCACCGTCCAAACGCCTCCGCGCGACGACGAACGCGCTGGCGATGCCGTCGACGCGTCCGCTCACGCCGAGCGAGTCGCTGTCGCACACCGAGGCGCGCCGGCGCGCGCGGCATCCTCCGCTCGAGGTGCAACCGCTGCCGATTATCGATCCCATGCGCACGGGCGAAGTCGGCGCACTGGGGCGGTTGGACAGCGAGCTCGTGCTCGAATCAGGGTACGCGAACGGTGCGTCGGCGTCGGCGTCGACGGCGAAAGCGGCGACGCATGGGAAAGCGTCGGGGGGCGGGGCGGTGAAGCTGAGCCAGGGGTCGAGCGCGTACGTGGGCGTGCACCGCGTACGAAGTCGTGGACGACAACGATGGCGGTCGATGATTGCTAAGACACATTTGGGGTATTTTGATGATGAGGGTGATGCGGCGGAGGCGGTGGATAGGGCGCACATTGTCATGTACGGTGAACCGAAGAATTTTGGCGAGGAGCGGTACTCAAACGAAGACTTGGCCAAGTGGCGGTCGGAGGATTACGGCATCGAGGAGCTTTTGAAAGAGATGCCTCCGCCCATGGGACATTTACCAGGCCGACGACCGAGATCGAACTTCAAGGGCGTGACGTGTGATAATCGCGCGAAGAAAATTAAGTTCAAGGTGGAGTTGTTTCATAAAGGGAAACAAGTGAGCATGGGATATTTCGACGACTTGCGCGAAGCCGCGCGCGCGTACGACATGGCGGCGTTGGTCTCGCGAGGAGATAACGCCGATACGAATTTCCCATTCGCAGATTACGAACATGATGGCACGATTGCACGCTTACACACGTTCAACGGTGATTTCGAGAAATATCGGGACACCGTGGTGACGCGAAACCGTGGTCCAAACGGCCAAAAGACGAGCAAGTATCTCGGCGTGCGAAAATTCTATCACGAGCATGTGGGCGGTAAGGTCACCATGAAGTGGCGCGCTGAGCTCGTCGTACGACACAAACGAATTGACTTGGGTTATTTCAATACGGAAGAAGACGCCGCACGCGCGGTGGATGCCGCTCGCATTGAGAACCCACCAGTCCGCATGAAATTACTGAACTTTCCAGCCGGATACGCATAGCCGAGGCCAACGCAAGCTCCACAGTAGCAATACCATTACGAAACAAATAAAGGTCTCGACTGCGCGAGAATACTACGAACCGTGTTGTTTAGTTTGATGATTTCGCCTGTACAAGGTGTAAATTACTTCGAGTTGAACACATTGACGCATAACACTCGCCGCAGGATTAGCGCGCTGTAACATACCATCGATACGCCGCTTCCATCTTATTATGTTATATGATTGAAATCGCTGAATTCATTACTGTCACACGCACAGAGAACTATCACCAATTCTCAAACTTACGCGCCAAGCTGTCGGTCCTCGCTCGATGCCGACGACTCGAGGACGAGCTCTATCCACACAATGCGACGCGCGACGTCACCGGCGATGCACGGCGGTGCGTCTTCGCGCGTCGGAGCCGCACACGGCGGTGCTCCAACGCATGGTGCTCGTCGCGGGTTTTCGCGCCACGGCGCGCACGGTGTGCGACCGAGCCGCGCGCTCGTCGGCTTGGCGTGTGCGATCTTTCTGTTGGCCACTCGTGCGCTGCTGCGAGGGAGTTCTCGAGGCGAAATGCGAGCGAGAAAGCTCGAATGCGCGGAACCGCCGAGCGCTTGGAGCGTGAGCGATGCTTTGTCGCGCGTCAATGAGTTGACCCGAGCGAGCGAAGCGCTGCGCACGACGGGGTTTACGGTTATATTGAACACGTACGAGCGCCGCGCGCAGTTGAAGCGCGCGGTGAAGCACTACTCAAAGTGTCGAGGCGTGGAGGGTATACGCGTGACGTGGAGCGAGCAGACAGCACCACCCGTAGAAGGAGTGGATACGGAGTATTTCGTGCAATACAAGGTTGGGTTTGTGAGATATCGGGCGTATGAAGGGACGACGATACAGAATAGGTTTGAGCCGTACGACGACATCGGGACGAGGGCGGTGTTTAACGTAGATGACGACGTATGGATCCCGTGCGATGCGTTATATCGTGGGTTTAGTGATTGGAAGAAAAGTCCTGATGCTCTCGTTGGGTATTTCCCACGAGATTACGCGCCAGCGACAAGTCCACCGGATGGATGTACGTGGAAATACGTCGCAAATGAATTCAAGCTTTGGCGTACGAGACGATACAGCATCATCCTCACCAAGGCGGCATTTATGGATCAAAAGTATTTAAAGCTGTACAAGGAAAAACTTCCTGAGGGTGTGCGTGAGTACATCGATAAACAACGAAACTGCGAAGATATTGCAATGCAGTTTCTGGTGTCGTCGGTGTCTCGCGAGCCGGTGAAATTCACGCGCGCGAGTTTCTTTTACTACTTGCGAGCAAAAGTAGGTGGCGCGGGGTTGAGTGGTATTAGCAAAGGTTCTGATCACAAAGTCAAGCGTGGTGACTGCATAACAGACTTTCAAACGATGTTCGGGGCGACGTCGATCCCGCTCACCGAGGCGTTTTGGTAGAACATTCCTCAACCAACGTAGAGAGCATTTTAATCATACTTTTAGTTATTAGCGTTTTCGTTTACCACATGTTGCGCGAGGAAAGCCGCTGTGTACTCATCGGTATCTTCCAGTTTAAACGCACGACTGTAAATGAGAAGTTTCGAGCCGACGAACATATCCCGTACGTCGTAATACGCATCCGCCGTCTTCTTCACCTTGGCGCGCTCGAGAAATTTACTCGAGAAACTATCCTTTGAGGCGCGCTCAAAAATAGACAGCGTATCATCAGCGACGTAATACGACACCACAAAACATCGCGAAGCGTCGAATTCGGTCACGTCTCTATCGCTTCCATCGACACTCACCATGCGCGCGCGAAACTGCAACACGCATTTGTCGTAAGCGAATTGCTTTTCGATGCATCTCCGCGGCGGCTTTGGAATGAGCGAGATGCAGTTTTGCAGCGAGTCTTCTTCACTTCCGATAGCAAGCCCTTCGTGCGGGGGGATTCGATGCGCCGGCGGGGCGTCTTCGGGCTCGGAAACGTCGATTGGAGTGAAATCAGATTCACGCATGCCCTTCTTTTCAACGTACCACGACTTTGTAAATTCGTCTGCGGCGTATATGAAAAAGTTGCGTTTATACACGCGAATTAAGCCACCGACGCGCAAGTCGTCGGCAGTGACGTAATCGAACATGTCTTGCGTCGGTCCGTGCACACCAGCGTCTTCATCTTTGATTGGTAAACGCGAACGGTTCAGCATGGTTGATGATATACCGTACCCGCCGCCGCTCGGTTCGGCTTCAGAAATACTCACCGTGTCGTCGATGAGAAAATACTGCAAAACGAACTTGCGGCGATCACCGAATTGCAACTCGTCGTTCCACACGCAATAAAATCGAAGCACTTGTTTGTCGTGCGTGAGAAATTTTCCTCGTGCGTCTTTCTTTCGAGTCATCTTTGCGTCGCGCGCGGCGGCGGATTTTGATTTGGCGCCGCCATCCGGCTCGTCTCGGTCGCTCGGTACTTCGACGCCGAGGGTAGACTGCAGATACTCGCGCGTAAATGAATCGCAGCGATAAATAGTAAAAGTATTCCCGTAGATTTCAATCGACTCGCCGATTTTCAAATCACGCAGAGTCACTTGAGGAATGATGTGTCGCTTGAGAAAAGCGCCTTGCGGCATGCCGCTATTCGCCTGACGCGGCTCGATGATTTTAATTGACCCGTCTTCCACGTGGTAGTAGATCACAAATTTTCGAATCCTTTTGGTTTCAAATTGACTATTGGTCACGTCTTCTTCGAAATAGGCGCTGAAGCATAACACGAGCCCATTCAGTTTGACATACGCTGGCGTGTATTCTGAAATTCCTCCACGAACGGGCGCGTCGGCGTATGGGTTAGCGACAAGAACATCGACAGTTGAATTCGAATCACGAGGCATTGCGTAACCATTCACAAAGTTGAGCGTTTGCGTCCTCGGTTTTGTCGGCGCCTGCGTGTAAAATTGAAAAGTCAGGATATTGTACTTGAATGACTCCCAGAGTTGACCAAACGTACCGTCGCGGCGCCGCCAAGAATTCCAGGCATATTTGCCAGCGTCATGCACTCAACACCCTGCATCATCGACGTCGCGCTCATCACGGGAGAAAAATTACGTTAATCTCACCAAGCGCGATCCGAACACCCGCGCATTCTGAAGCCACGATTTTAAACACCGCGCGCTATTTTCAGCACTCAACCGCGTCGTTGTTATCAATACAAAACAATCAATCAATCACAATTCAGCCTCATCCCTCGCTAACAACTCATCACCACGCTTCCCACCGTGTTTGACTAATAATTCTCTCACTTTAACGCTAAAATCTCCACCATCCGCCACCATATCCAACGCCGTTTTCCCATCCGCGTCCCGCGCGTTCACATCCGCCCCCGCGCGAAGAAGCTCCGCCACGCCCTCAACATTCTTATCCCCACCGTACACCCACCATGCGAGCGGTGCCATGCGCAGATACTGTCCACCATTCGTTCGCGCGTTCACGTCGCACCCCCCTTCGTCGATGAGCGCCCTGGCGACGTCTGCGTTCCCACTAATCGCCGCCGTGTGCAGCGCCGTCTCCCCTGCATCGGTGATTTCTAACGCACACGCGCCCATGTGCGCCCGCACGCGCGCGAGATCGCCCTCGCCCGCGGCGGTGATGCACGGCACATCTGTCGCCGCCGCCGCCGCCGCGCGCACCGCGCCCAGGGCGATCGCGCACGCGATGCTCGCGCGCGTCACCAT
>Ga0222715_10003876_pt1 | contig 13212 bp, 10 predicted proteins | sample C33_9DmetaG_FD_165056 | JGI IMG/M metagenome (GOLD analysis project Ga0222715, IMG submission 165056) | Estuarine water microbial communities from San Francisco Bay, California, United States - C33_9D | ecosystem: Environmental > Aquatic > Marine > Unclassified | place: USA: California...
TACCTGATGCGTATTTTTCTAAGTATCAACTGGCGCAACTTTCCAACCAAGCGAAGACTGTGGCTGCATCCAAAGGAAAAACATCTGTGTTTGTAAACACCAGAAAAAATCTTATTGAGATATTTATCTTTACACCCAATCAAGCCGGCTTATTTCTAAAAACTATTCGAAGCTTTGAACAACTCTCACTCGAAACCATTGATTCAGATATTCATACGACTAAGGATGGGAAATATGCAATGAATACTTTTATTTGTAAGCATAAAATCCTTGGAGGTAATTTAATCCAAAGGGATATTCAAAACATTGAACTAAAAATCATTAACGCAATATCTTCTGAGAGTTTTAAAGTAACTGCTAAATCAAAAGCAGCATATAAAAAAGTTTTCGAATACCCTACCAGAGTAAATGTTTCTCCTTCAAAAAAAAGAGATGCTAGTTTGATTACTATAGAAACCTTAGATCAACCAAATTTACTCTCCAAAGTTGCGAACATATTTTTAGATTACGGTATCAGCATTGACTCTGCAAGAATTACAACTCTAGGAGAAAAGGTGGAGGATAATTTCACTGTAATTGATGAGAAAACTAAATTATGCATTTCTCAAAACAAAACTAATCAGTTGCAAAAGAAGCTAAAGAACCTTTAAGCTCTGCAATAAACATTAAGACTGCCTATAATAAGCATATGAATAACTTCCCATTAATTGGCCTTGGTATTGCTACCAAAGGCACCTCTGGCAATGTATTAGATGCCTTTTATCCATGCATTAGCTTTAAAAACGGTGAAGATGAACTCAGCCTCATGTATGAGAAGTGGGATGCATTGTTGAGTGAAGATGTGACTGAAATAAAAGATGTTGCTCAGCTCGATCTGCAAGATGAAAGTTTAAAAACAGCCATAGATAATCTTGATAAAAATAAAACTTTGGTCTTATGCCGAATTTTAGATAACCACCCTATTGAAAGCATTGAAGAAGCATATTTAAAGCTGCATCTAATTTCATATAAGCACTTTTTACCCAATTCATTAAATCTTGATAATCTTTTCGATTCTCTTATAAATGTAGCTTGGACTAACCAGGGACCAGTAGAACTAGATGAGATTGAAGAAAAAATTCTTTCTGCAAAAATAAATAATCAGCCGCTTGAAATTAAATCAATCGATAAATTTCCTTGCTTGACGGACTATATTATTCCTCCAGGAGTTCGTATCGCAGATGCAAGCAGAGTCAGGCTTGGAGCATACTTAAGTGAAGGAACAACAGTCATGCATGAAGGTTTTGTAAATTTCAATGCAGGGACACTTGGTTCAGCAATGATAGAAGGAAGAATCTCTGCAGGGGTAGTAGTTGGCAAAAACTCAGATTTGGGAGGTGGCTGCAGCACAATGGGAACACTCTCAGGGGGTAACAATGTAAAAATATCCATTGGTGAAAATTGTCTCCTTGGAGCAAATTCTGGATTAGGCATTCCAATAGGTGACAATTGCATTGTTGAAGCAGGCCTCTATTTAACGGGTGGATCAAAAATTACAACTTATAATTCCGCTAACGAGAGTGGGTCAATTGTTAAGGCATCAGAGCTTGCAGGACAAGATAATTTATTATTTATTAGAAACTCTCAAAGTGGAGCTATTGAAGCAAGAATTAACTCTAAATCCGTAGCATTAAACCAAACTCTTCATAAAAACTAAAAATATATGTCTGCTCTAGAGCTCGCTCAATCACTCATTAAAATAAAATCTATCTCTCCCAAAGATGGGGGTTGTTTTGAACTTATAGAAGCAGAATTAAGCCCCTTAGGCTTTCAAATAGAGAGAATTCCAGAGTTAAATTGTGAGACGCTATTAGCAAAGTACGGCGATTCAGGAAAAGTGTTTTGCTATCTTGGGCATACTGATGTTGTGCCCTCTGGTCCAGAGGAAGAATGGACATCGCATCCCTTTGAAGCAAATATTATTGATGGAGAATTAATAGGAAGAGGAGCTGCGGATATGAAAGGCAGTGTTGCCGTTTTTATCCAATCAATAAAAAATTTTTTAGTTGATAATCCAAAGCCTAATTTTCAAATATGGGTTATGTTAACTAGCAATGAAGAAGGTGAGCCAACTGATGGAAAAATTAATACCCTGATAGACTCTCTTTCCAGACAAAATCAATTTATTGACTATTGCTTGGTTGGTGAAGCGAGTTCATCTGACATGGTTGGGGATGTATTGAGGGTTGGTCGACGAGGATCTTTAAGCGGCAAGCTGAAGCTTATAGGCAAACAAGGTCACGTTGCGTATCCGCATAAGGTTATTAGTCCTATTTTGGAAGTTGGGCCAATAATTGCCGAGCTGAATCAAATTATTTGGGATGAAGGCAATGAGTATTTTGATCCAACATCCTTTCAAATTTCAAATATTGAATCTGGAACAGGGGCTACAAATGTAGTGCCGGGACATTTAAACATGCTCTTTAATTTTAGATTTTCTCCAGAATCTACCCAAGAATCTCTTAAAGAAAGATTTATTCAAATTTTAGAAAAATCAAAATGCACTTTTGAAATAGACTGGACTTTAAATGCGCAGCCCTATTTAACGCAAAAAACTGAAATGCTTTCTATTGTTCAAAAGGCCTTATGCAAAATTAATGGTCAAGAAGCTAGAATCGATAATGGAGGTGGCACATCTGATGGAAGATGGGTTGCACCATCAGGATCTGAAGTGATTGAGCTCGGACCAAGAAATCAGACCATTCACCAAATAGATGAAAAAATTTCATTAAAAGACCTAGAGCAATTACAAGAGATCTACCAACAAATACTTGTTGAAACAAACAATCAGCTGAGCTTATAACAACTAATCTTTTGCAGTTTTTATAACAAAAGATAAAGCAATTAATGCCGCTGCAATTACTAGATAATACTTAATCATAAATTCAAAGACTGGTGAAATGGTTTCAAGCCCACCGTCTAGGGCCTCCCCTCCAAGCAATCCTGCAAGAACGCCTCCAATTGCACTAGCTAAGAACCACAAACCAAACATCTGCCCCATGTATCGCTTGGGACCATAGCGAGAAAAAGCCGATAAACCTATTGGAGATAAAGCTAACTCACCCCATGTTTGAAAAAGATAGGTCAGCAAGAGCCATTGCATGCCAACTGGAGAGGATTCAATTGCTAAATTAACTGCGATAATCATTACAAAGAAGCTTAATGCCATGAATAAAAGTCCAATAGCAAATTTAAATGGTAAAGATGGATCTAAATTTTTTCGGGCTAACTGAGCCCAGATTCCAGCAAAGATTGGAGCAAATAAAACAACAATTATTGGATTAGCAAACTGAAGCCATCCAACTGGAATCTTGTATCCAGCAACTGATAAATCTGTATAGTCTCTTGCAAAAATATTTAATGAGCCTGCGGATTGATCAAAGCCTGACCAAAAAGCAGCAGCACCTATAAAGAGTAAAAATAAAAGAATTAAATTTTTTCTTTCAGAAGCATTCAGCCCTGCAAAGAGAAATAAATAAATAAAATATAAACCAGCAACTATTGTAAGAAAGTAAGCAAACTGCTCAGCAAAAAATCTAGGATCAATAACAATAAAACCAAAAAGGCCAGCGCCTATAACCAAGAACATGGCCACAAGAGATACTTTTAAGTAATTTGTAAATTTTTTGCGTTTTTCATCTGGCATTTCATTAGGGTGCATTCCAGCATCTCCCAATAAATGTCTATGCTTGATATATTGAATTACACCAAAAGTCATTCCTATTCCTGCAGCACCAAAACCCCAATGCCAGCCAATCTTCTCGCCCAAGTATGAACAAATTAAAAATCCTAAAGTTGAGCCTATATTGATAGACATATAAAAAATCGTATAACCTGAATCCCTTCGATCATCTTGACCATCGTATAGCTGACCGACAATGGTAGAAATATTTCCTTTAAGAAGACCAGTGCCTAGTACAACAAAAATTAACCCTAAGAAAAAAGTCTGCTCAATAGGAATGGCTAAAGTGAAATGGCCCAAAGCAATTATTAAGGCTCCTATTAATACCGCTTTCTGATGTCCCAAAATATTATCTGCAATCCAACCTCCTGGAACAACCATGAAATAAACCATCCCAGAATAAATACCGTAAATTGCCTGGGATTCAACTTGAGACCAACCCAAGCCAGGATTGAAGCCAGTTACAGCACCTGTCATATATAAAACCAACAAGGCACGCATTCCATAATAGGACATGCGCTCCCACATCTCAGTTAAAAAAAGTGTTCTTAATCCAATAGGATGCCCAAAAAAAGTATTACTTGTGTTCATATTATTTGAGTTATGATTTAAGAGAATACTATATCAAACTAATGGATAAATCACCTTACGTAGGGCCCTTTCTTAGAATCATAGCTTCAGTCTATGACTTCTTTTTACTGCTTGGAGTCTGGTTTCTAGTGGGCTCTTTAGCGCTTTTGTTAAATGGTGGTGAAATCTTGCATCCGGTCCTAGGAAGTTTTCTGGTCTTCATAAGCGGGTGGTTATTCTTTGCATTTTTCTGGATCAAGAATGGTCAAACTCTTGGTATGCAGGTTTGGAAATTTAAAATTGTTAATGCTGATCCAGATTTAGATCGAATTACTCTAAAGCAAACATTTTTAAGGTATTTAGTTAATTGTGGAATATTAGCTCTTCTAGGCATGCCTCTATTTCTTATTTACGCAGATTCAAAAAAACTTGCAGTAAATGATATTCTTTCAAAAACTAGATTAAAGAAATTTAGCTAGATTCTTTGAAATTTATATGTTCCGATCACAAGTAAAATCATAATTGGTAAAAGATGTGCAATTAATATTGGCCATTGATAAGTCAGGAATGATGCAACACTTAGATCTTTTATTAAGTCATAAATAAGACCAAGCGAGATACCTATAATTATTTGTCGACCCACTCCTCCTGAGCGCAAAGAATCAAACATCAAGCTGCCTGCTAAAAAAATTATTGCAATAATAGAGACTGGTAAAAGCACTCTTGCATATATCAATGAATTAATTTTTTGTAAATCTTTATCAAGCTGATAAGTTCTTTTTAAATTAAGCAACGAAGCCAAGGAAAGGGTTTCTAGGGCATTATTTGATGGGAGAAATGATGCAGAGAAATTAAAGCTTTGCTTGGTAGTAGAGCCTTGAATTATTAATTGACCCTTATCCAATTTTCCCTCCTGATAAGCAGAAGATGAGGCAATACTTTGATTATCATTAAAGTCTATAATTTGAATATCCTGAGCATTATTATTATCTAGGCGTCTTAAGCCAATTAAATTTTTTTCAGTTATTTCCCATTGAAATACCTCGGAGGATTCAGCGAGTTGAGTCATTGTTTTAGATTGTTTTGATAAATCCAAGAATAATGTTTCGTCAAAAAAAATTAATGCCAACGATAATATTACTGGGCCAAGACCTGATACCAAAACAATTTTTAAAGGCGATAATCCCGCTGATCGCAAAAAAACTAAATTGCCCTGCTGATTAAATATTGATAGCGCTATCAATGTTCCTATAAGCATAGAACTCTCAAGATATTGCATACCTTTGTGCAATTGCTCATAAAGCACAACATTAAAGATTGAAAGAAAACTAGTATCATCTGTTAAATTTTCAAGCTCCATGACCAAGGTGACGGAGAAATCCAGAAATAGCATGACTATCCAGACTAATGCTGAAATTAGAAAAGTTTTTTTGATGAGGTGTCTAGAATAGGTATTAAAAATACTTTTTATCACGAGCTTAACCAGGCCAATAAAAGAAAAATTAAAAAGATAATTGAAATAGTTTTCATTCTTGAATTAGAAAAAAAACTTTTTAACGAGACCCTTCCATCAAACCAAAAAAGGAGGGCGCCAAAAGATAAAAATGCTAAATGCACAGGCCATAGGAAGTAATAAAAGAAATTTGAGTTATCTGAATAACTTTCCCTAAATGCAACCAAAACACTTAGATAAAAAATATAAATTAATACACCCGTAACAAGGCTACCTTCCCTCCCCGATCTAGGATTTTCTTTGCCAAAGACAAAACTAAGTAATACCAATGCTATAAGCATTGTTGGAATGCTTGCATTCCATTGGCTCTCAATAAAATTAGATTTATTTTTATAGTCGAGCAATTTTGAAAGAGTGAATGATTTACTTGATGTCTGGCCAACTTCGATAGCATGGGTTAACTTTTTGAAGGAGGCATCTATTTTATTATCACTGTTCAAGTCAGGATAAATAGATCCATTCTTAAAATCTAAAATCATATTATTATCCTGATTTGAGATTTCAAGTAGTTCTGCCTTGATAATTGATAAAGAAGGATCATCTTTTACAAAAAATGTTACTCCGGTCATTCGTTTGCCATCATAAGCATCAAAATAAAGATAACTAACAGCTTCATCGAGATTGATCAATGATCTGGGTTGGAACATTTCAAGCTTATCTTCATAAGACTGCTCAGCTATTAAACTTTTAGAAAGAGCCTTTCCATATGGAGCCAAGTAAACACTGATCAGCGAGCAAGCTATAAAAATAATTAAAAAAAATGGTATGACATTTTTGAGCAGCCTCAATCGGGATACACCGGCAGAAAAATAAGCATAGATTCCATTAGATTGATAGAGCTCAGATACAACCAATAAAAGACTTAAGAAAAAAGCAAAGGGTATAAGCAATGCCAAAAAATCTGGCAATCTAAGAAAAATTACAGAAAAAATGATATCTGGATTTAAACTTCCTGCTGCAGCTTGCTCAAAATAACCAACAAGCCTAGAAGAAAAAATTAATGCGGTTAGGATTAATAATATTGCAGTAAAACCTTTAAAAATTTGAGAATTTAAATGAATTGCAAGAATATTCTTTTTATACATGCCTTTAGCGATCTTGATGCATTACAATAAATATCTTATCAGTAATTTTTATCAGGAGTACGGTTTATGACTTACAAAGTCTTATCAAGTCTAACAGCAAACAATATTAATTCAGCGGATCTTTTAAAAGTGAAAACAGATCTTTTAATTATTGCAGTAAATAAAAAAACATCTGCAGCAGCGGAGCTAAAGGGACTACAATCAATAACGCAATCGTTAGTCCAAGAGTCAATTAAAGAGATTAATAATGGATCAAGGAAATCTATTTTCCTCCCTGCCCCTACTAAGGTAGCAGCTAAAAATATTCTTCTAATTAAAGAGCCAGATGCTAAGGCAGCAAGTTTTCTGGTGCTACGTTACTATGAAGAGATTATCAGCCTAGTTAAATCAGCCAAGGCAAAAGATTTTGCATATCTCATCAGCTCAACTACTTCAAAAGATTTTGATATGGTTTGGGCTGCTGAAGTTGCAGCTAGAACTTTTGAGTCTGCGGCTTATACTTTCAATGCAACAAAAAACAAGACTGCAAAACCTGTCACAGTCAAAAAAGGTGTCATTTTGTTTTCTGGCCTCACTCCAGCGAAACTTCGATCAGTAAAAGCTGCTGTAAAACTTGGCCACGCTGTTGGCGAGGGGATGAATGCTACAAAACATCTTGGCGATTTACCTGCAAATCATTGCACACCAAGGATTATTGAACGTAAAACTAAAGCGCTTAAAAAAGATTTCCCCAACTTAAAAGTTTCAAGCTTGAATGAGAAAGATCTTGCTAGGTTAAAAATGGGTTCTTATCTTTCGGTTGCTAAAGGTAGTGATGAGCCGCCAAGAATGATGACTATTGAATACAAAGGTGGCGCAAAAGATAAACAGCCTATTGTTCTAGTAGGAAAAGGGATTACTTTTGATACCGGTGGTATCTCAATTAAACCCAGCTCTGGCATGGATGAAATGAAATGGGATATGTGTGGTGCAGCATCCGTATTTGGAATTATGCAAACGCTGGCTAGACTTAAAGCTAAAGTGAATGTTATAGGGTTGTTAGTTTGTGCTGAGAATATGCCCTCTGCTCGGGCAACTAAACCTGGTGATGTGGTTACTTCCATGTCAGGTCAAACCATCGAGATTTTAAATACTGATGCTGAAGGTAGATTGGTTCTATGTGATGCATTGACTTACTCAAAGCGATTTAAACCCAGTCATGTGATTGATATGGCAACCTTAACCGGTGCTGTGGTGGTTGCCCTGGGTAGTCCAGCTACTGGTGTTATGGCTAATAACCAGCCTCTTGCTGACAAAATTCTAGCAGCTGGAGAAAAATCTGGTGACAGAGCTTGGCAGTTGCCACTTTGGGAAGAATATGCACATTGCACTAAAACAAACTTTGCGGACCTTGCAAACATTGGAGGTGGAAGAGAGGCTGGAACTATACATGCTGCCTCTTTCTTGTCCAACTTTACACAAGATTTTAAATGGGCTCACATGGATATTGCAGCAAGTGCTTGGAACGGCGGTGCTAAAAAAGGAGGTACTGGTAGACCAGTTCCATTATTGGCTGAATTAATTTTAAATGGAAATTTATAAGACTTTTTCAAATCTTTATAGGTGATGGATAAGAAGCCATATGACCCATCTGAAATAGAGCAAAAACTCTATCAAGAATGGGAAAGCTCTGGTCTGTTTAAACCAGGCAATGGATCAGACGCTTATTCATTGGCCATTCCTCCTCCAAATGTGACCGGAACCTTGCACATGGGTCATGGGTTTCAAAATGCCATCATGGATTGCTTAATTAGATACCATCGAATGTGTGGTAAAAACACCTTATGGCAAGTTGGGACAGATCATGCTGGTATCGCCACTGAGATGGTGGTTGAAAGACGTTTAAATGCCCAGGGTAAATCAAAGGATGGCATTGGCAGGGAAGCCTTTGAAAAAGAAGTTTGGAATTGGAAGAAATACTCAGGCAATAAAATTACCTCTCAGCTTAGGCGCTTAGGATCAAGTCTGGATTGGAGCACTGAAAGATTCACTCTAGATGATGAATACCAGCACGCAGTTATAAGTGCATTTATTCAATTGTTTGAAGAAGGCCTAATTTATCAGGGTAAGCGCCTTGTTAATTGGGATCCTGTGCTGGAGACCTCACTATCTGATCTTGAAGTGGTCAACAAAGATCTAACAATTAAAATCTGGGAAATAAAGTATCCGCTCCATGAAACTGATGAGTTTGTAACTGTTGCCACCACCAGACCTGAAACACTTATGGGAGATATGGCTCTTGCAGTTAATCCAGATGATATAAGATTTGCTCATCTGGTAGGTAAAAATGCAGAGATTCCGCTTTGCAATAGATTGATCCCCATTGTTGCTGATGACTATGTGGATTCAGATTTTGGAACGGGTGTTGTCAAGATAACTCCTGGTCATGATTTCAATGATTATGAGTTAGGCAAAAGACATGGGCTTCATATGGATGGCAACTTGCAATGCCATACTGGAGATGAAAGCGCATTTGCTCCAATTTCAATTCTCAATAAAGCTGTTGAAATTATTGGTATTGCTCCTAAAAAATTCCATGGCATGGATAGATTCAAGGCTCGAAAAGTTCTTCTTGAGGATTTGCAAACAGAAAAGCTTCTAGTGTCTGAAAAGGAATACGAAAGCACACTGCCCTATGGAGATAGATCTGATCAAATTCTTGAACCCCTATTAACAGATCAATGGTATGTAGATGCCAAAACTCTTGCCAAGCCCGCCATTGAAGCTGTTAAATCTAAAGAAATACAATTTGTGCCTGCCAATTGGGAGAAAACTTATTTCCAATGGATGGATAACATCCAAGACTGGTGCATTAGCAGGCAACTTTGGTGGGGGCATAGAATTCCAATTTGGTTTGATGAATCAAATACTCCTTATGCAGGCTTTTCTGAATCAGATGTCAGGAAAAAGCATGGCCTTAAAGGCGAGCTACGCCAAGAGGATGATGTCTTGGATACATGGTTTTCATCAAGTCTGTGGACATTTGCCACCATGGGTTGGCCTGAAAAAAATGAAAAATTAAAACTTTTTCATCCAACCACTACCTTGGTAACTGGTTTTGATATTATCTTTTTTTGGGTCGCCAGAATGATCATGATGACTAAACATTTCATGAAAGAAATTCCATTTAAAGAGGTTTACATAACTGGTCTTATTAAGGATGAAAATGGGCAAAAGATGTCTAAGTCAAAAGGAAATATCCTTGATCCAATTGATCTCATTGATGGTGTTTCTTTAGATGATCTTCTCGCAAAAAGAACCGAAGGCTTGATGCAGCCCCAGCACAAAGAAAAAATTATTAAACAAACAAAAAAACAGTTTCCCGAGGGTATTGAAAGTTATGGTACTGATGCATTGAGATACACTTTCTATTCTCTTGCCTCTCCAGGTAGAGATATTAATTTTGATATAGGTAGAATCAAAGGCTATAGAAACTTCTGTAATAAAATTTGGAATGCTTTCAGGTTTATTGAAATGCAAATTACCAATCATAGTTATCAACCAGATGAAAACTCAAAAGATATTTTATCCGACTGGATGGGCTCAAAAATTCATCAAACTGCTGAAAATTGTCAAACGCATATCAAACAATATCGATTTGATTTAGCTTCAGCAGAGATTTATGAATTGGTATGGTCGAGTTTCTGTGATTGGTATATAGAATTTAACAAAGTTGCCATCCAAGACTCCGAAGATGCTAACCAAACAAATAATTTAATTAGAAATTTAATTACAAACTTCTATAGCATCCTTGAATTGCTGCATCCATTCATGCCATTTATTACTGAGGAACTATCTTCTAAATTAGCCGATTTAGCGAAGGAGGAGAAATTAGGGTTTATGGTTGAAAGTGGTTTTGCGCATGCACGAGCATCCAATAAAAAAACTGAAAATCAATTAGATGAAATTATTAGCATTATTTCTGCAATCAGGGTAATTAGAGCAGAAAATAAAAATATTAAAAATGAGGCCCTGAATCTCATTATTTCAAATGATCTCAACTCTGAAATGCAATCTGTTATTAGTGAAAATAAAGCACTGATTACTGGAATTGCAAAATTAGATGGGATTGAATTTACCAACAAGATTCCAACAGAAGTAATTGAAAAAACCATGAATGGTTACAAACTAATCATTCCGTTGGAGGGTTTAATTGATCCTGAAGAAGAAATGATACGACTTCAAAAAGAGCTAGCAGATGTAGAGAATGACCTTAAAATTATTGGCTCTAAACTTGCTAATGAGCAATTTACTTCCAAGGCTCCCCCTGCAGTTGTGGAGAAAGAAAAAGCAAAAATTTTAGATGCGGAAAGCAAAAAAGCATTAATAGAAAAAAGTATTGCTAAACTTCAGCCTTAGCCAGGTTCATTAAAAAATCACGAATAGCTACGCCAACGAATGAAGGCTCAGCATAAGTAATATCATGCTTGCCTTCCTTCAATACGAGTAACTGAGATTGAGGAATACAAAGCATGAGCTCTTCACTGCCTTTAAATGGAACAACACCATCATCTGTTCCCCAGATAGTCAGAGTTGGCTTGTTCAAATTTCCTACTTCGGCAAACATTTCTTGAGTGCTAAATAAATTAAAATTGCGGGCTGTTGATAGCAAAGCGTGAATGAAGCCCTTGTATTGCATCTGTATTCCTGCTTTTTTAATAAAATCTTTTTTTGATAAAGCCAATGGATCTTCTCTGGGCGGCTCATCATTCTCTTCGTTTCCTTGAAAGACCAACCTTGAACCAAATACATTTAGAACCCACTCTCCGATTAAAGGTTTCATAATCCACCAATCCTTGGTTGGGTTTTCAACCATAAACCCTGCTGGAGCAATCAAAGACATACTTTTAACCATGTCAGGAAACTCATTGGTAAAGTGCCCAACTATAGGCCCGCCCATTGAATAGCCCACTAAATGAACCTGATCAGAAATTCCCTGGGTATCCAGTAAACCTTTAAGAGATTGAACAAAAACATCCTTGGTATATTTAATTCTTGGTCTGTCTGAATATCCTCGACCATAATGATCAAACACCAGGATTGAGTAACCGGCATCCAACAAAAAACCCTTCATTCCATCCCAGACAAAGTGAGGAGTAGAAAATCCATGCACCAAAACGACTGTTTCTTTTTTTGCAATTTCGGTATCAGGATAATACCAGCGGTAATACAGATTGCCTTCTTTTAATGAGGCCCAAGAACCTTCGGCAGGAAGGTCGGATGCTGTTAATGTTTTAAGGTTATATGTTTGAACAAAATATGGAATCCATAGAACCAAAAGAGCAACTAAAAGACCCGTGAGTATTTTCTTCATGAATTTCCTTGCGCAGATTGAAAGGCTTTCAGCACAGTTTATCTTATTTTTGTAGAGTCAATAATCGCCACTATTTCTAATTAAACATTCCTCTTGATCCATAACATTTGCATCACTAGCACTACCATGTAAATTAAAAAGAACGCTGCGTAAAAACCCATCAAAAGAGGATCCGTTAATGTTGTTATTACAGGATCGCCAACTGGTAGACGTCTCAATCCATCCGTGATGGCTGGAATAGCATGAAATAAAAAGAGCGAGGTATAGCAAAGAGTTTGAAAATATGGTGCTAACCATCCAAAAAATAAACCTTTTTCATTAATCCTACCGATAATTAACGCTAACAATGTTAGAACAGCAAGCATGTGGCCCACTCCAAATCCGCCCTGCTTATACAAAGTAAGTGCAGTGACTGCTGCAATTAATGTACAAATTAAAAAGATTTTTGCAGATACATTCTGAGAATCGATAATTTTATATTTAACCAAAGAATAGAACCCGCTTAATAATGCAAAAATTCCCATAAAAGTATGAAACCAACCATAAAGTGACATCTCTGGCATTTTTTCTCCTAAATAAATAAAAGTAAGTCTAACAGTTCAAGCTAATCCCAAGTCAAGAAAATATAATTTAAGATCTGTTTGTAATTGACCATATTGCCTCATAACTGGGTTTGAGGTTGCCATACATCTTTTTATAGACTTTGTGATACAGATCATTATAAATTTCTTGATTGGCATCTATAGGATCAAATCTATCACCTGGATGGGTCATCTTTTCAACCGCAGAAGAGAAATCTGAATACAAGCCAATCCCAACAGCGCTAGCGATAGCAGCTCCCAAAGAAGACGTTTCAAAAGTATGCGGACGAAAAACAGTCATACCAAAAATATCAGCAGTGATTTGCATAACTTCGTCACTTTGAGATCCGCCACCAGATACAACCAACCGAGAGATAGTTTTCTTACTT
>Ga0222715_10003878_pt1 | contig 13211 bp, 5 predicted proteins | sample C33_9DmetaG_FD_165056 | JGI IMG/M metagenome (GOLD analysis project Ga0222715, IMG submission 165056) | Estuarine water microbial communities from San Francisco Bay, California, United States - C33_9D | ecosystem: Environmental > Aquatic > Marine > Unclassified | place: USA: California...
GCGTCTGTCCAGCCACTGAGCGCCTTGTCCAGGAGACCGTCTTCGATTGTTTTGATGTACAATTCGCGCATCGTCGGGTCTGGTTCACCGCCAGACGGAAAGAATACAAAAGCCGCCGCGGGTGGAACCATGGCGTTCGTGCACGGAAGTAAATGCAGCGCAATACCTTCACAAAGCGCAATCCATGTCGCCGCTCGAGCCTTGGGTGACACGCGCGAGCGCAACCAAATAGCGACGTGTCTCGCGAAGAGCGCGTCGCCGAAACTATCGCTCGCAAACGCGTTCACCAAAGCCGCCGCCGCCGCCGCGTCACCCGCACCCGTGGCCACGTTTAACGGATCGTTTAATCCTCCAACGCCTGCTGAAGAGTTTGTCAAGTCCATACTGTATCCACGCCCACCGCTCGCGTGGTGCTGTTGAATATTCTTGCGCACCATGCGTCGCCAGTACAAATCCGTCAACAACCCCATCGGCGCGCTCACCGCCGGGTCTCTCCACACGTTGGCGCCTTGCAGATACACCGCACCTATGGCAGCCATTTTCTGTGCCGGCGGAAGCGCTCGCACGCGCGATACTTTCGCGAGCTCCATGCCCATCAGGAGCGATAACGCGCATGCGACGCCAGCGACGCCCCATCCTTGAATGGTCGTGCGCGGGGACGCGGGCGCCAGGAGCCACAACTTGTGCGCCGGGAGTAACGATCCGACCGCTACAGTGGGGCCCGGAGTCGCGATCGATCGTGCCTCAGCGGGCGTCGTGAATTCCATGGCGAATCCGCCCAAGAGCGCATCGCGTACGACTTCTGGTGGGGCGATTAAACTCACCGACGCCGCGGTGAGGTTCACGCCCGTCTCCAGGATGGCCATGCGCGCTCTGTCGTCCTCTGACGCGTCGACTGAAATCGCCGCAGCTTCGTTGAGTGCGTTCTTCGTAAGCTTGAGCAGTGGCTCAAGTACGCGCACGGAAAACAATCCAGAGCTCATGGCTTGTGACGCGATGACGCCGGCGCCGGGAGGAAGCGAGGACATCAGATACATTGTCGCGTCCGCTGCGGCGTTGGCGTCGAGTTGCAATTCTCTCTTTGTCCCAGCCTCTGGCGAGAGTGGGGAGGAGGAATCCGCCGCATTTGTGAACGCCTTGTCGAGAATCTCCATGGCGACGATCACTGCTCGTTGTAAAGGTAAACGAGATGCGGCGATGAGCGGTTGTTGACCCATCCAAACCGTCGGGTCGCCCATGGGTTCGTCAATCGCCGTCGCGTCGAGCAGCCCTTCGCTATTGCGCGGGCTAAAGTCGCTGCGGTTACCGAGACTGAGACGTCGAGAGATCGAACGACGTCCTTCGTCTGCGCTCGACCGCGATTCCGCCGTCGTAAGAGATTTACCGTCAAACTGTCGAATGATTCTCGCCGCCAACGCGGTGACGGCGCCGTCGCTCCACACGCCCGGCGTGACAATCATAAGTAACAGTAGACTATGCAACAAAGAACCCCATGCCGCGAGATCGACATTGGCTTGTTCAAACGCCGTGGATCCAACGCGCGCGGTGATGATATCATCCAATGCGGAAAATGCATCGTCAATTAAACCATTATGCGACATGGCGCCCGTCGCCGAGTCGGCGCCAGATAAACCCAAGACGCGCGCGACGATGTGCGTCGCATTATTCGGCGATCGCGCCACGAGAGCGACGAGATACCGTGCAGCACTTGACATTGTATGCAACGTGCACACATCTCGTTCCTTGGCTGCGAGCCATTCTTCCGCACATTTGGCAGCTGCCGTCGCGCACCGCCACGACAACATCTCTTTAGAGTCGGCAATGTCCATCGCCGCGGGCGGCCCCGCGTCGTCCGCGTCACCTTTTTCTGGCAGGGACGTCGACAGCGTGGTAAGCAACGCAAACATATCCATGGCTAGCAAAGGTTGATCTCGGCGCACGTCTGAAGACTTCTCCATCCAAGGTGCAATCAACGGATGAATGGCGTCAAACGCGGGCGCGTCGACGCCGCTCGCCGACGTCGCGGCCCACAATTTGAACGCTTCTCGCCAAAGCAACGCCGCTGAATCTTTCGGACGCGCGTTCTGCGAGCCGTCTGCATTCGTACTCACGCCACCGAATGTAATCGCGGCTTGAATGACGTGCTTGAGGACGCCTTCGCTGCTCATGTCTTTCGCCGCATCCGGGTTTGACTGCGCGATTAATCGTAAAACTTTTACGGCGCGCGCGACGCCAATCACCATCGGTTCAGTCGGCGAACCTCTTGCGCCACCCGTACACGAATCTTTAACTCGCGCCACGAGCGTCGGTACAAGCCGCGGACATCGCGCCAACGCGTGTACCGCCGCTTTACTGTGTCTCGCGAACGCCGCGAGCGCGTCGTAAATGAACATTTCCCCTCTGGCGTCCCGCTCGACTTCGAGCGCGTAACGCAACCGCTGTAAGATACCCATGCGTAAAAGCGCCGCAATCGGGTCCGCTGCTTGCTCCGTCGCCTGTCGTCTCTCTGACATTTGTTTGTTTAAGCCTTCTTCGACTTCGTCGGGTTCTTCGGCGAGTTGAACGTGCGAGTCGTCGCCGAGAGAAACCTCCTCCACGGCGTGCTCCCACGCGATGGGTTCGAAACCCGACCCGCCGCACGGTGCGTCTTCGGGCTCGGCGCGCCACAGCGGCGCGGCATACGACACGCCGCTGGAATCTATCGGCGTCGTGCTCTCTAACGCATCCACGAGCGTGGCTTCTAATCCATCGACACCACCGACGCCGACGCCGCCGACCAAGGCTTGAATAGCCGAGAGCGCGGCGTTCATCGGCTGGGCGTGCGCGTCGTCCAACGCTCGGCGAAGGAGGGTGATGACGGCGCAATCGACTGTGGCGTACACCCACACGCTCGCCCACGTGATGGTGTTGGGTAATCGCGGTGGCGAGTCGTCACTCGCCGCGTCGATGGCGGGGAGCGGATCGACCGGGGCGTAGCTCCAGCGACGGGCGAGTTTGAGCACGCGGCCGATAATCGTCAATCCGATGACACGCTGACTCGCCACGCTACTGCGCGTCAATGCGCCGGCTTCTTGGAACGTGTATCCGATTTCTGCACCTTCTCCCGCGCGCAAAGGATCGCGCTCAGTCGGTAACGGCGCTGGTGTGCCTTGAATTTGCGTCGACGTCGCGACGTCGATGGAGGCGTCGACCAACGGGACGCCGTCCAAACCAAATCGAATGTGCTCCACGCCAACCGTCGTGATCTTTTTCGTTCGCGCGCTCGCTTCTGCCGCGACATCGCTACGTTCACGGGCGCGTTTCGGTGCTACAGGCATCGACGGCGTCGACGGCGCTTGTCTCTTGTCGGTATTCTCCGTCGACGCCGCTCTCGATTTGCTCGCGCCGCGGTTGCGCAAAAATTCCAACGTCTTTGCATTCAATCGCCCACTGAGCTCTTCTTGCGCCTCCTTCACCGCCTTGGCGCTCATAACTTTTAAAATGCGCGAGTTTTCTTCTTCAATGCTCGCCGCTTCCTTATCTGTGTCCACTGCAAACGAACCTCGAGCCGCCGAAGCCGAAGCCGAAGCCGAAGCCGAAGCCGAAGCCGAAGCCGAAGAACCCTCGACGTCGCCTTCTGCTTTTCGCGCCGCCGCCTCTCGCGCCGCCGCCTTACGCGCCGCGAACCGAGACTTCCCAAAATTCGTTTCACTGCGATGCTTCACTTCCGGAAACCCCGTGTTGGCGCTGTGCGCCGCACGAGCCGCGGCTTCGCGCGCGGCATCCGCGTCCCGACCCGCGTCCGCGCGCGGCTCGCGTTCGACGATATCCCCGAACACGTCGCGCATGACTTCGTGCACCGCCGGCGTGCGCGCGGACGCAGCGCCGGTGTGGTCATCGTCGTCCTCGATCGCCTCGCACATGACCTCATCCGTCGCCGAAGGCGTCGACATCGTCGCGCGCGTGGGTGCCGGTGATGCCGCGTCGCTCGGCGGCGCGTCGTGGCGTCCGACGCGCCGCAGGCTCGCCGCCGGCGCATCGCGCGCGTCTAGAAATGCCGCTTGCAGCGCTTCGAGCTGCTCTTCGGTGTTCGCGCCGCGTATCGCGCGCAAGTCAGCCATGTCGGGCGACGACGCGGCGGCAGAGTGTGACGCGATGCCATTCATCTTGCAGCGCGATAAACGCGCGGCGGAGGATCGCGCGGACCCGTCGCGGGCGCGAGCGCAGTGTCAACGATGTTTGCGACGCGGGGTGTGGAGCTTTGAGTGCGCGTGCGACGCCAAGGGGCGGTACGTATCGCGACCGAGCGCGACGATGATGTTGGAGAAGCCGTCGCTGCGGCAAAAGTACGCCGAGGAGCAGTTTAAGGATGATCCCGCGCCCGGGAGCGCGCGAGAGCGCGAGTTAATGGAGGCTCGATTGGCGCGCGTGGTGAAGAAGAAGAAGCGTGGGCGCAGACGGGAGAGTTCGTCGTCGAGTTCGAGTTCGAGTTCGAGTTTGTCGTCGAGTAGAAGTAGCGGAAGTTCGAGCTCGTCGTCGTCGAGTAGTAGTAGTAGGAGTTCGAGCTCGTCGAGTTCTTCATCGGGGTCGTATTCGTCATCGGGGTCGTATTCGTCATCGAGCTCGAGCTCGAGCTTGTCGCGAGGAGACCGTCGTCGTCGTCGAGTGAAGAAGTGAAAAAGCATTCGCGGTCACGTTTGGTGTCTCAATCATAGCGGAGCGCTTGGGCGACGTTCAGCGCAGTAGTAGTTCTAGTTTGCTAATCAATATTCAACAATTCGTACTTTTCTACTAATTTTGTCTAATGTGTCATCATTGTTCGTCGAGAATGCGACGAATGGTGACGATGATTTCATCGTCGTCTTCGCAGCCGTCGCTCCATCGAGTCGCGCCGGTGCGCTGGATTCGCCTCGCAAAATCGGCGTCGAGTGCGATGCGCAAGTACTTGAATAACACCGCAATTGGTGCGTCGCATTTGAGTTTAATCCAGTTATCCATGACCACGCGAGCGTTGGCGTGTTGCACGTCCAGCGTGCCTCCGAATAGAAGCAGCGCCTCTGGGGCGACGACGGTGGAATCGCGCAAAAATACCCGCGCTGTGCGCACTTTCTCGTGATACACTAAAAATGGATACGCAGGTTTACGCTCTGATCCAATACCGCGATTAACGCTCGAAGGGTGCACGCGAACCTCTGACGTGGCGTCTTTCCACGTGTAGTGTGCGTAGTCTTGATCCGACGCTTCTTCGCCGACGGCGACATTCGCGTACAAACCAGCTGTCAGGACAGCCTTAATCATCGCTGGACGTCGAGAGTCTTTATTCCACGCCTGTATTATAAAAATCAAAAAAACATCATTACGAGTTATGCGTTAGTCGAGAGTAAAGCGAAAGTTCAATTGCGCAAAAGAATATTGGAGAGCTGCTGGGGATGACACGCAGCGCTCGTCGCGCCATCCGGAAAAGCCTCACTTTGCTGTATGGAGATAACTTTACCCACGCGCAGGTAGCTTCATGCGCGCACGCCCTGGGCACTTGCTGTGTTATGGCAAATGCCCACCTCCAATGTCTCAAAAGTAAAAAAACACAAGTTACGAAAAAAATGCAATACAAGGCCACGCACCGCTTTAGGATCATCCAACCAAGCCGTATTTCGCCCGCGAATCGAATACCCCGTGGGGATGCGAATCACGCCCATATCTGCGAGAAGTGACGCGTACTGCGTGCGCATTTCACTAATCTGACGTATCGTGTCCACATCTAGGGCGTTCCTTTGTGCAAACCGGCGACCTGCGTTTCTGTTTTCCTTGCATGCTTCGATGTAACCGTCGTACGCCGCGGCGATGACGAGGTGATCGCTTTGCTGACCCGCGGCCAGAGTATGCGACGCCGGCTGTGCGAACGCACGCATGGCAGCTTCGACTTGACTGTTCGACGCCTTTGAAGACTGAAATGGGGATTTGTAACTTAGAGTTGCGGCAATCGTGAGAATCGGTGAGAGGCAACGTAACAATGCGCCAAATAAGAGCATTTTTGCCACGCGCGCGTCGACTGGAAGCGCCGCAAGATGACGCCCCAAAGCTGTGAGTCTACCATTTTCATCGAATGCTCCGATTTCAGTGAGAGTCTTCTTAGCTGCGGCGATGGCTTCATCTTTCGGGGGTTCAGGAGCGTTGCCGAGCACGAACGCTGGATTGCTGTCCAAATCCAAACTCGCAATCTGCAAGACAACCTCTGTGAGTGGAGCTCTGTGCATTTCAGGCACCTGAAACGGGCGCATCATGCTCGTCGCGCGGTGAGAGGTAAATAATGAATAACAAGTCCCCGCCCGTACGCGGCCGGCGCGACCGGCGCGTTGTTTGCCCGCGGCGCGGCTCACCCATCCTTCTTCGAGCGACGCCATGCCTCGACGAGGATCCCATTGTCGTTCCTTAACTCTACCAGAGTCTATGACGACAACAATATCTTCAATCGTCACGGAGGTCTCCGCGACGTTTGTAGCGACCACGATTTTACGGATGCCTGGTTTAGGAACTCTGAATGCTTCGCGTTGCTCGGCGTTAGTGAGTGCCGAATGCAACGGCGTCAGCACAGCTTCCTTGAATCTTGGCGAGCTCGCGAGACGATCCAACAATCCCGTTACTTCGCCGATGCCTGGTAGAAATACTAAAATTGCGCCATGTTCCGTGGTATCGTCGACGTATGCAAGAAGTTCCTCGATAAGATCGTAATCAATCACAGACTCGTCCAAGCGCGACAACGACAAGCGCGTGTTTCGCGAGCAATGTCCATACTTGCTCGGATCAAAGTCTGGGTTTTCAGGATTTTCTTCGCCTCCGAATTCTGTCGCAGCGTCCTCGCCCCATGATGCAAGTAACTCGTTCTGTCGCCGCCTGTCGCCTCCGCCACCAGCTTTGATGGCTTTCATCGCGTCTTCGGTTTTGCCCTTTGGCCTGCGACACGAGCGATTGTCTGGATCGATGACGTAGTCCAATGTGTCGTATATTTGCTCTAGATGAATAGTCTCAACGGGAAACGATCGCCCTGGGGCGGTGATGACTGGTGATCCGCCAAGGTAGTCACTGAATAATGCGGCGTTCAACGTTGCAGACATGAGCACGAGCTTCACCGGCCGTAAACCGGCGTCTCGCCGCCTGCGCGGCAAATCCTTGAGAAGTGTTAATAAAAAGTCGCCATCCAAAGAACGCTCGTGTACTTCATCAATGACTACATGCGTGACGTCTGATAACATGCGGTCACCTTGCAAACGGCGCAGAAGAATCCCAGTTGTACAAAATGTAAGCCTTGTTTGATTTGTGATTTTCGCATCCAAACGCACGTGATGGCCGACTAGACTTCCAGAACCACCAACACCACCCTTTTCGCAGCGTTCAACGGATACACGCTCAGCAATACTTGTTGCTGCAACTCGTCTAGGTTGTGTACACACAATGTTGCATATGCCGCCTTCTTCGCGATCGATGGCGTCATCCAGGAGAAACTGTGGCACTTGTGTAGTTTTGCCGCATCCAGTTTCGCCGCACACAACTATGGCGTCGTGCGATCTTAGTCGCTCTAATAATTCATCTTTTAACATTGCGATTGGTAGATTCGATCGCTTTTCGTACAGCTGACGCCATTTTGGATCATTTCTCGATGCTTCAAGCTGCGCCTTGAGTTTCTTGCTGGTTTCATAGTGCTTGCTTGCGTCGACTTTCGCCGCAAGCTGTTTCTCGCGTTCGAGTTTTTCTTTAATCGCCCGCGCTTGTTCTGCAATGTCATCCGTAAATAAGTCGTCGTTCATTGGCTTTTCTTCATCGCCGGCGCCGGCTCCGATTGAATGCATGAAAGAGTCGATGAAACCATCTCGGGCGTTTTCGCTCGCATCCGCCACATCCGACGTAACGTAAGCGACTGCCCATCGCCGCCATAAATCGCGGTACTCTGTTGATAGTTCCAAAGGTATTATTTGATTTTCTTTCGTGAAAGTGGCGTCGAATAATGCCCTCGCCGCAGCGCCATTTTGAGCGTCGTTGATAGTCGCCCAGCCACCTTCGGGCTCATCTTCTGTGTGCGTGGAACACACGAGTGTCGGCTTACGTCTATATTTCGGTCCGGTCGAGCGTTCGACAGAGACGATGTACCTGATCACATCTGCGCCTTTATCGCGCTCAAAACGCGGCACGTGCCAATCTTCTTGCTTCGATAATTGAATGAGCATGTTCTTCGGGGTCATTTCTTCCACCTTTTGTTCACTTTGAACTTTTGCGTTCTTACCGCCTTTCGCTTTCGCATTCGCAGCTTGCGGCCGCTTCCCGTCACTGAAGAGAAAGTCATTCTTAAACTGTTTCGTTAGCACTTCCATTGGATCTTCTTCGCCGGTACCAATGACATCTTCAGTACCATCGCCAAATACATCGAATTCAAAGCCTTCTCCGTCCGAATCGTCGGCCGGTAGCTTTGTCTGTGACGCATCCGATTCGGGAATTTCTGCGCGAGCTTGCTCACGCGAGCTAGGCGTCTCGTCTACTTCGACTACCTCTCTCGTCATGTCTCCTGATTCAAAGACATGATCTTGACCATCTTGTTCATCCACTTCTTCAACCTTTGGTGGTTCGATGTCATCCTCGCGCATTCCAATTTCGCCAGCGGTGAGCTTTAACACGCGAATCGCTTCAGCTACGGCTTTCTGTTCCTTTTTATTCTTCCCTTTCTTCGCCTCGCTCGCTTTGGCTTTCAACGCTACTAATTCACTGGCAAATTGTGCAATTAAACTCTCCGGATTCTTCGCAAATTCTTTCTTTCGCGTCCACAACAAGCGTTTCGCGGCAGATTCTTCGTCACTCAAGCCGAAATCGTCCAAGGAATCATAACTGTCGTCGCTCCCGCTATCACTATCGCTATCTTCATAATCCGCGTATCGCGCAATCCAAGACTTATCCACCGCAGCGCCTTCTAACTTTTCTTCTGTATCTTTCTTTGCCGTTACGCGCTGCATACTCTCATCGGGCATTTGAATGATGCGCTCTTTGGCGACGCCTCCGCCCGCGGCAACCGTCGCCTCCACCGTCGCGTCTGCATCCAACTTGTACTCTGTACGTTCCGCCGTCTGGAAACGCCGCGGCAAACGAGCGTTGGGTATATTAAAACACAGCCAATCGAGCGCGTCGGCTTCGACGAAGGTGCTGTTCAGTCGTTCGCCCGTCGCGCGCAACGCCTCTTCGACGTCGACGACTCTAAAACCTTGGCTCAACAACGAATCGTACACCTTGCGAATGCCGTTTTGGTCGAGCTTGGTATCCGCTGAGGACGTACTCGGAACTTCTACGTTTGCCGTTTTCAGGAGCGCGCGCACGAGCGCTTCGGAGTGCGCGCTGAGACGAATGCGGGCCATGTCATCGGTTGACTTTTGCGCGCTTTTACTACCGACGTTGAACATGATTCCACGTCGTTGCGCGCCACGAGCACTCGCACAAGGCGACGAGAGTGTTCACAGAGGACGTCGCGACTGCTGCGTCGCGCGCGCAACGAACGCCAAGCGGCGCTCACTTGGGAGGCGGTGAATGACGTAGTGACGCGAGAACGAGTGAGTGTGGGCTAGTTTCGTGTACGTGTTGTTTATTTCAAATATTAACGCTTACCGGCTAACGCGTTATTCATCAACATTCGCGCAGATTCCATGGATGGTTCATCGCCTCGAACGCGCAAGAGAGAGTTGCCAGAGCCGCCCTTGGTTTCGTCGATGGAAACCATGGCTTTGCTTCGGTCTTGCACACCTTTAATTGTAGCACCTTTTGCACCGATGAGCTTACCAACGATGATTTTGGGAATCTCGAGCTCGACACATGGACCTTTAGCACCCTTCGGTAAAGCGGGCACGCGCGTGGATTTGAATTGTCCGCCGGTGTACTCCCAGCCGTAGACGCCGTCGCCAGTGAGCTTGACGCCGCTGACGCGAGCCGCGAGTTCAAGTGCTGCTCTCTCATCAGCTTCTTTCTTCGCATCTTCTTCAGCCTGCTTAGCCAACTCAATTTTAAGTAAACGTTCTGCCTCAGCCTTCTCAGCATCAGCGCGCTGCTCATCCGTCATGGCGTAAAGGAAGCCGCCACCCTTGCCCGCCTTTTTCTTCTTCCGAGCGAGCAATGCGAGCTCATCATCGCTATCGATGTCACTCGCATCATCGTCATCGTCATCATCATCGCTTTGCATGGTTTTAGCAGCCTGCATGCGTGCCGCTGCCGCCGCATCGGCAGCCTTTCGCTTTGATTCTGCTTCCTTGGCTGCTTTCGCTAAGCGCTCCTCGGCGAGCTTGCGCTTAAACTTCTCGCGTTCCTTCTTGTTCATTTTCGCCATGCGCTCTTCGAGTTCTTCTTCCGTTTCCGATTGCTCATCCTCAGATACCGCTGCTCTTGCCGCGGGCTTGGACTTGGACGGAGCTGGCGCAGGAGCCGGTGCGGGTTCGTCGTCGTCGCTCTCTTCAGACTCTGACACAGCCTTTGCTGGCTTGGACTTCTTCTTTCCCGCGTTCTTCTTGCCATTCTTGCGAAGGTACGTCAAAAGTTCCTTCACAAACGTCGCACTTTTACCCATCATCTTCTTCACTTTGGGATCTTTGAGAGGATTCTCTTCCAACTCAATCACGCGCACCTTCTTCTCCTTCAATTCTCCCCACTCGCCGGGAAGCTCTTCAATTCTATTCGCGCGCAAGTGAATCTCCGCCAAAAGCGTGCACTGACTGATCGTATCTGGCGCGTCAGTGATTTTGTTATAGCTCGCAGAGAGTGACACGAGGCGCTCTTTCGCTTCAATGCCAAAGTCGACGAGCGTCGTCAATTTGTTGTGGTCGACGGCCAACGTGACCAAATTGTTTGCCTCTTCGAGCGGTGCAAGCGTGGTTATTTGGTTGTGCCCAACGCGCAAAATCTCCAAATTTGAGCAGTCCGCCAAGCTTGCGGGTAATGACGTGAGCTTATTGTGCTCTGCTTCGAGAGTCTTCAAGTGCTTGAGCTTGCCGATGGATTCCGGCAGCGACGTCAAACCGTTACCGCTAATGATGAGTGTCAACAGCCCAGAAAGACGACTGATATCTGGCGAGAGCTGCGTGAAAGACTTTCCGAGATTCAACTTCAAGTTGTTAATGCTCGAAACGAAAAACAACGCCGGGTCAACCTCGGTATCGCCCTTTTCGCGTTCGATGCTCACCTCCTTGGCGTCGCTCTCCTTCGCCTTGACCGTCTCAGGCCATCGCGCCTCGGGCGCTTTCTCCGCCGCTTTCTTCGCCTCGTGCGCTTGATCACTTTTCGCCCCACCTTTACCCGGCGCACTCTTCTCCCCACGTCGTTCCATCGCCTCCATTTCTTTCTTCTTACGCTTGCTTCGCTGCGTCGACGTCTCGCCCTCGAATCCCTCCTCCTCCTCCATCTCCTCCTCATCATCCTCCTCCTCTTCGCTCGAATCCCCACCTCGATCAATCCGTCTCGCCAACGCATCAAATCCACCTTTCCTCGCGTAATCCGCCGCCGTATGCCCCTTCGCGCACTTCATTTTATAATTCGCCCCGGCGTACAACAACTCCTCGCACGACTCCGCGTACCCGCGCTCCGCCGCCATCATCAACGCCGTCTTCTCATCCCCTTGCCCATCCACGAAATCGATCGGTTCCTTCATTCGCGATCGTCGGCAGTTATCCAACAGCATCTGCACCGCCTTGTGCTTGTTCCCGAACACCGCGAGCATGATCGCGGTGTGCCCATCGTCGTCTCTCGTGCCGGGGTTTTGTCCGCCGGCGCCGAGGCCCCAGCGCACGGTGTCGAGCTTGGCGTTGCGACAGGCGGTGAGGAATTGATCGCGTTTACTCGCCATGAGTGTTAGGCGCGCGCGGCGTCAGGGGCGCGCGGAGGAGTGAGGGAGCTCGGGGTGATGGCGGTGGCGCTTTCGTGACGGCGTGTTGTTACACTGGAAAAATGTGCGCGCGGTACTAGGCGCGGCGTTCGGTGTGCGTGCTAAGGGCTATGGTGTGCGTATGCGCGCGCTCGCGCGGCTTCTAATTCAGAAAAAACAAAAACGTGGACGACGACGTCGATGCGACGCGTCGAGCGTTCCTCAGTCGTTGGCGGTGGTCTCTTCGCCGACGGCTCGCGCGCCGACGAGGGTGCTGAGTAGTATTAATCCAGCCCCGATCGACGCAGATGGTGATAGGGTTTCGCCGAGGAGGAAATAGGCAAAGATTGCGCCCCAGATGGGTTCGGTGGAGTACATTAACGTCGCCTCTTGGGACGCGATGAGCGTCAACGCGACGGTTTCGAGATAGATGCACCCGGCGGTGGAAATCGCGCCGACGAAAAACACGCTCGACCAAGGCACGCTGGACCAGTCGCTGAAGCCTAACACGGCTTGCATGTCTCCGGCGTGATCGACGTAGTCGTATGCGAGCAAACCGCTGAAGCACGCGACGACGGTGAGCATTTGTAAGCACACCAATCCCATGGATTCTTTGTGCGCCAAGGGAGCGCCGTTGAAGATGCAATCGGTGCGGAAAATGTGTATACCGAACACCAACGCCGATCCGAGCGTGCACAAATCGCCGACGACTGTACCACCTTGGCCAGTGGCGATGTCGAGAGCGACGGACGCGGCGCCTTGTGCGACACCATCCGCCATGGACGCCGCCGTGGCGGCGACGACGTCCACATCCGCGTCGACGACGACGTCGATGAGATCGCTCACGCCATCAATTAAATCTCCTTGCGCGTTCGTCGCCGCCACCGTGTCAACCACGCCAGGGATTGGGATGAGATTCTCCATCATCGCCAACCCCGCGACGGCGATGCCCGTCGCGCCCCACGTCGCCGACTTGACCTCGCGTCCCGACAGCCCCGCCAGCATGGGCACGGCGATAATCGTAAACGAACTAATAAAACTCGCGCGAGCGGCATCGGTGTATTGCAACCCGATGTTTTGCAAGTAATACCCGAGCGAACACCACAACCCTAGTTCAAGTCCACCTCGAATCACCCGCTCGTCCCGCGCGGCGTACTTTAAAAACGGCGAAAACACCAACGCCCCGACGCCAAATCTCAACCCGGCGAACACATCCGTCGACATGCTTTGCTGCGCAACCTTGACCAACGTAATATTCGCTCCATAAAAACACATAATCACGGCAAACAAAATCAACCCACGCGTGCGTTTACTCACCCCCATCGACTCAATCTCTCGCGTCCATGTCTCGTAC
>Ga0222715_10003881_pt1 | contig 13206 bp, 13 predicted proteins | sample C33_9DmetaG_FD_165056 | JGI IMG/M metagenome (GOLD analysis project Ga0222715, IMG submission 165056) | Estuarine water microbial communities from San Francisco Bay, California, United States - C33_9D | ecosystem: Environmental > Aquatic > Marine > Unclassified | place: USA: California...
CAGTATTGGAGGTAGAAACATTACTTAATGAGCTTTTTGAAAAAGATTATTTAGTCAAACCTCAGGTTTCAGTGTCGATAGATGAGTTTAGACCTTTTTATATTAATGGTGAAGTAGACAAGCCTGGAAGCTATGCATTTCGTACGGGTATGACTGTCGAAATAGCGATTACGTTAGCAGGTGGATTTACTGAACGCGCTTCACGAAAAGAGATATTTTTGGCTAGTGAAGGCAATAAAAACGAACGTCGAAAAGTATCGCTCGATGATAGCGTTAAGCCTGGCGATATCATTACCATTGAAGAAAGCTTTTTCTAAGCAATTAGACATATCACCGCATTACACATTGTAGGTAAAAGGAATTATTGAATGAATGACCAACTAAACGACAATTCAACAGCTGCCACGATTGATCTACGATCATATTGGCGCATCATCACCCGTTCCAAATGGGGCATAATGTTGATTATGTTGGTCAGTATTGTATTAGGTGGATACATCGCAGCGACAGCTACCCCTATTTATGAAGCGACCTCCAAAATCCTTGCCGATCCACAACAACCGAATGCTGCGCGAGATGAGCAATATATCTCCAGTGCTTTGGTGTTTTTGTTTTATGAAACACAGTATGAAATCATTCAATCTCGCGCTATTGCTGAAACCGTAGTCGATAAACTCAATTTATTAGATCGTTACAAACAAGAACAAGCAGAGCTAGCTCTAGAGCCAAAATCATTTGTCAGTAACATTAAGGGACAAATCAAAGGGCTAATTAAAGGATTAGGCAAACCGACTAATGAAGATGGCAGCAGCGAAACTGTTAAACCCACAGATGCTGAACTTAAAATCATGTTGGCACAGACCATCCAAGCAGGCCTAAAAGTCAGTGGTGGCAAACAATCTCAGATTATCAACATTAGCTATGAGTCCGATGATCCACAACTAGCGACCGAAATCATCAATGCCGTATCCCAAGCGTATATCCAGTTTGGGCTCGAATCACGCCTTGATGAAGTGCGCGATACAGAAACATGGCTCAGTGAACAATCAGAAGAGTTACGGGCTAATTTAAGCGTGTCAGAAAACAAACTAAAAGAATTCCGTTTACAACAAGGCATTGTCGATAGTGAGCTACAACAACGTGATTCAAACTCACGCATGCAATCGCTCAACAATCAGTTAATCAGTGCACAAACTCGCTTTGGTGAGGCCGAAGAACAATACCGTCAGGTCAACTCAATATCAGAAGGCTCAAGTGAGTTTTATTCTCTAGGGCCTGTATTGGATAACCGCACCGCCAGTGAACTTGTCAAAGACGAATCTCGTTTAGCCAGTAAGGTAGGTGAATTAGAGGAGCGTTACAAAGACAAACACCCCAAGATGATTGCAGCCAAGAATGAGTTGAAATCCGCACAAGTGAGCCTCAAGCGTGAAATATCTAAAATCGTCGATCAAATAGAGCGTGAATACACCTTAGCCCAACAACAAGTGCGCAATGTTGAAAAGCTAATCGCTGACGGACGCTCAGAGATCCAAGCATTACAAGGCTCAACATTTACCCTCACCTCACTAGAGCGAGAAGTCGAAAACAACCGACGCATTTATGAGTCATTCATGGGTAAGTTAATGGAAGCAAATGTCAAAAGTGAATTTAACGCATCGAATGTGCAAATAATCGATTATGCAACCGTGCCTAACTTTCCGATTAAACCTAATGTATTGATTATTATTGCAGTAAGTATATTCCTTGGTGGCTTTTTAAGTTTAGTCTATGCCTTTGGTCGCTCTGTGCTTAATAACACCTATAACACCACAGATATGGTCGAAGAGAACTTACAACTAACCGCATTAGGTATTACTCATGCAATTAGCAAATCAGAACAAAAAGTAGGTGCAGTCGAACTTAAATATTTAGAAGACTCCCGCTCGGTGTTTGCAGAGGGCATTAACACCATCCGAACAGGCTTACAATTTAGTAACATTGATAGTCCACCCAAAACCATCTTGGTGACTTCAGCATCTGGATCTGAAGGTAAATCTACGTTAGCAATGAACCTAGCAGCATCATACGCACAAATAGGTAAGACACTGTTACTTGAGGTGGATTTACGTAAACCCAGTGTAGCAAAGAATCTGCATATCCATGATAAACATGGACTCACCGATATATTAGCAGGAACTAGAAAATTAGGTGATAGCTTAAATAAACCCTTTCCAGAACAAAAGATGGATGTGTTGTTAGCTGGCACGATGCCGCATAACCCTTTGGAAGTATTAGCATCAGATAAGTTTGAGAAGTTTTTAAAGCTACTACATGAACACTATGACCATATCATCCTGGATGGTCCACCGACATTACCCGTCTCAGATTCATGCATATTGGGTAATAAAGTCGATGGCGTGATCTTAGCCGTGCGAGCTGAAGAGACAAAAGTATCAGCATCAAAAGAAGCTGTGAAGCGACTACACAACCTAAATGTAAACCTAATTGGTGCAGTGCTAACTGTTGCAGAACCTCAGAAGATGAGCTATTACGGTGAGCATTATTATGGTGAAGGGTATTATGGTGTTGATAAAGTTGATATAAAACCAACTAAAGTCCTAGGAACAAGAGTAGCGTAGCTAGTAATCAATATATCGGTCTTTCGAGATAATAATGGCAAGCGAGGTTATAAAATATAAAGATAGTACTGGTGAGGAATAATTAAAGTCTATTAAAGAATGTAGGAAGAAATAAATAATAAAATATAAAAATACTTTAGCTGACTGGATTACGGGGTTGAATTTCAAATAGTAATACACTTGATATAAAACTAACAAAACTAAGAAAAATCCAATTAAACCTAAATTTTGTATAACTTCAAGAAAATCATTATGGAAATGCCTCCAAACAGCATTACCGTTTAATAGATCTGACTTAACCATACCAATAACATGAGGAAAAGAACCAATCCCGTAACCCAAAAGAATAGAATCAGAATTAGAAAATAGAGAAAGTCCTGAGATGTAAAGAACAAATCTTCCATTAGTATTAAAGCCTAAGTCAATAAATCTTTCAAACAACGCAAATGATGTCCCAAAAAAGAGAATAAAAGTAAAAAATATTGCCAATACAAGAACTGTTTTATTTACAAACAAAAACTTATAATTTTTTATTATCACCATACTTAGTAACACTATAAAAGACCCTCTAGAACCTACAAAAAGAAAAGAAAAAATAAAAAATATTAACAAAAATGTATAAAAAATTTTAAATTTTAAACAAAACTCTACTGTTAAAAAATATGTGACAATAATAATATGCAAAGCAAGATAAGAGGAAAAATGATTTTTATAGCTAAAAAACCCTCTAATTTGGTCCTGCCAACTAAAAGTCCATGGATAGTTAATAGGGAATATTTCATAAGCCCCCATAAAATAATAATTAACAAAAGAATAAACACAAGATAAAAAACAAAAAAATACTGAGGAAAAAATAAATACCCTGACAAAAAAATCATCATTTAGAACATACAATAAAATTAAGAAAACAAATACATAAAGGAAAAATAGAAGTACCCCATGAATATAATCATCAATCGAAACAAGACTATCTGCCAAATAAGATCTAGATAAGATATATGTTATCAAAAGGGATAGTGAAAACAATAACCTCCTGTACATTAAAAGACATTTCACAAAAGGCTCAAAATTAAATAAAACAAAAAAAATTAATATACAAATGAAAAAATAAAAATATATCACTTGTGAAAATAATGTTTCCAGCGCAAAAAAAACTGGTGAAAATACGATTAAAAATACAGATGTTAATCTAAAATAGGTATCTAGCATTTAATTTTACTCAATAATAAAGTCATTCTATTAAGCTGATGAGGATTAGCAGATAACCCTAATATTTCTTTGATGAAACAATTTTTATAAGAAAAATCTATTAAATAAGGAGCATATTCAAACTTCAAAACATGTTTAAAAAGCATCAAGGATAATTTTTTATTTGATAATGTTAGCAAGCCCCAATTTTCAATAATCGTCGGAATAAGGGTTAACTGAACAATCTTTTCGTAACGTCCGTAAATAAGCGCTTTTTTTAAATTAAAATTTAACTTTTCAATATTATCATTTAGACTAAATTCATATACAGTAAAAAATGCCAATGATTCAGCCCAAACAGGATTATAACGAAGAGATCCTTTTACATACAAAAGTATATCTTTTGTATTGTTCGTATCACACAAATCATCACTCATCATTAAAAGTCGAGCTATCGACAACTTATGAAATCCCTTTTTAATTGAAAATTGATAATTATTGATTAATCGCACAACATGTATATTCAATTCAAAGCATTGAATAAAAGACATATCCTTATTTATTAACTTTTCACTTTCATACATAAAATAAGATGATAATACAACTTTATATGTGATGTAAGAAATTGAAATTATTATAGTAAAAAATGAAAGACACCTAAATAGCATTAAGCAGACCTCCCTAATATCGCAAAGATATTAATACCTAGCCTTTTTTTTACATAAAAAGCTGAAATTGTGTTCTGAAGAATAATTGAGGTACAGGTTGCAATTGCAGCACCAACCTCACTATAAATTGGGATGAGAATAAATGAAAACAATATTAATATTGATAGAGAAAATAATGAGATGTATTTCAGATCTCTTTCGTGCCCACCCATGCTTAATAAATATCCAACTGAACCGGTCAATACATTTACAAGTTGCCCTAGCAACAATATGTAAATAATTGATAAGTCTTCAGAATACTCTGCACCAAAAAGATCTATTATTAACTCTACATTAAGGAAAAAAATTATAAAAACAGGTAATGAAATCACATATATTATTATATTAGAATTCATGATTAATTTTTTTAAATTACTGTGTTCATTATGTCTAACACAATATGCGATCTTTGGCGCTATCACAATATTAATCGCTACTAAAATGAAACTTAATAGAAGTGAGACCCTCAGAGAAATTGCAAAATTTGCCACAGCACTACTAAGAGTAAACATACCTAAACAAAACTGACCAAACCAGATTTGCATCTGGCCATTAAATGTAAAAATAAAGAAGGGGAATGATTTTTTAATCACTGAAGCAAAATCTGTTTTTGAAATAATAATTCTTTTAGTAACATTTAAATTTGAACAAAAACACAATAAAAGCACAAAGAAAATAGAACATATATAGAAAAATACTAAATTATGTAATTCAGTAAAATTTAAAAAATATAAAAACATGCAAGTTATAAAATTTATCAAAATATTTAAAATAAGAACAGAAATAATTGTTTTACTCTGTCCTTGTGAAATCATTCCAAATAAAAAAACAAAGTTAAAAACTGGTAATGATACACATAGGCCTGTGAAAATAAACCAAGGTAATATTTGAAGCTGATAAAATATATAAGTTAAAATAATAAAAAAAATTGAATTGATAATTGTTAGTAAAAAACCAGACTTAAGGGTAATATAGTCTTCTTTTAACAATATACTTTTTTCCCCAATTAACTTAAGAAATACATTATCCAAACCAAATCTACAGATTGAAGATGATATGAATAACATACTTAAAAAAAAGAAAAAATAACCAGCATCGATGGAAGAGAATTGTTTTGCTATAACATAAGTTAAACCGAAAGCAGACAATGATCCTAAGACTCTAATAAAAACACTAGTTAAACTTTCTATTAAAAGTCTTTTCATAATATGTTAATTTTTTGTCTTGATATTATTAAAACCAAAACATGTAGAATTGTTAGGTACATTTGTTGTAATTATTGAATTAGCGTTGATTTTGACATTGCTACCAATAACTATATTACCTAGAATTACAGAACCACAGCCAAGTTCGACATCATTTCCTATTACTGGAGATCCTGTTACACCTGATTTTGAAATGTAATTACCAATTGTTACACCATGGCGTATAATTAAGTTATCCCCAATAACTGAATTGGGGTTAATAACAGTACCAACACCATGATAAATTTTCATATTTTTACCAATTTTTGTCTTGTGGTGTATATCTGTTCCTAAAACCCAATAAACTATAAACCTATAAGTAATAAACACAGGGATAGACACAAGCCTCAAAATAAAATTATTTGATACATATAAATATCTGACAAAATAAAAAAATGAGACAATAAAACTACATTTAACGTCCATGTCAACCACTCTTAAAAACATATAGATATACAGAGTATATGTTCGTCCATAAATATCTAAAAAATAAACGACTAGGCTCATTGTAAAGTCGATACAACCACTCCAAACCATTTTCCTGCATGAAAATAGGAGCTCGAGGGTTTAGACCTGAAAGGAAATTAAATAAACCACCACAAGTTTTAATATATTTTACTTTATTACAGTTTTCTTTTATGAACAATGCAGTATATTCTTGTTTTGGTCTTCCTAACCCAATTAAAACAAATTGTGCATTAGTATTATCTATTTGTTCTATTATTTTATTTATATCTGAGAAGTACCCATTACTAAATCCAACAATATTAATTTTAGGAAATTCTAACTTTAGATTATCCACTGCTTTTTCTATTTCAGACTGAGAGCTACCCAAAAGAAAAATACTATATTCATTGTCAATACAGGCAGATATCAAATCTTTGTAACAATCCGTTGTTGCAACACGCTCTGTGAATTTTCCTTTTGTGAAACATCTACCTGCAAACATTGTAGACCAGCCATCTGGATGAATAATATCTGCCTGATTTATTAAATTTTTAAACTCTTCATTAATATTGTAATGAGAAATACCTTCTCCATTCATAGAAAAACAGACTAACGGTTCAGGACACTCTTTTGAATAAGATACTGAATCATACATTTCTGAGCAAGTTATATCATCTACTAACACATTTCCAATTCGGTACTTTTTAATGTCTAAATCCATATAGTTTCATCCATAATATCAGTAAGTTGTATATTATTATTTTGTAAAAAAATAGAAAAGTCTTCAGAGTATGTACACACTTGCAATGCTGCTAGTGCTCCCGGTATGGCATGAAGCCAAAATCTTGAGCTGTTAAACATTATAAAGTTGTAAATCCTGTGCCCACATCTATTTAGCGTCAGAATCGAAGCCTGATATTCATCACTATCCTTGTTTTCAGTTTGTAAAAAAAATCTTAAAATATACAACAAGTCATAATCAAGACAATAGGGGGTTGATTCCACTGACCCGTCGGTCCTGATCAGAGAGTTTATTGAAGTCAATACTGAGGAGTTATCAACTAGAGGTAAATCCTTTATATCAAACATCCAATACAAATGAGCTACCGCACCAAATTTAGCTGTATCAGGTCTGTGTCGAAGAGTATAAAAACAATCAAAGCATGTTGTTACAAGTTTATTGGTAAGCTTAAGTACACCGTCCTTCGATATTTTATCATGATAGTAATGTAGCAAGTCTAAGTTAATTGAATAGTCGTTTTTTTTAAAATAATGTTGTATAGCACAAATACCACCGAATGTATGAGATCCTCTCCATTGATGAGCACGATTAAGTAGACTTAGGTTTTCAATCATACCTTCAGTAGGATCTAATGAGATGTGTAAAGGATTTAAAATTTTTTTAAAATTTGAGCTCGTATCTGTAAGCGAATCAATTAAAGATAATGTCGCAAGAGCATAAGCTGTACTATGAAATTTGTTATGACTTTTAGTAGATTTACTATCTGTAAAGTAACCCTTACTATCTTGTGAGTTTAATATACTATCTTTGACTAATAACAATTCTTCTAATGAAAAAATTTTTGTCTTCGATATATATTGAATATATACTTTATCAGCGTTTGTAAACCACCCTGTATCCTTATATTCACAAGATTTTCTAAGTAGTATATTATTAAAAAGATTCATTTATTATATCCAATACTTTTTTAGTCTTATATTCCCAATCATTTTCTCTTGCAGAATTAATACGCAATAATCTATTCTTATCATCATTATCATATTCAGACATACTAGAGACTACGTTATCCTTATTTATAATATTTACTAAATTAGAATATTCTCTAAAACTTGGTATATCTGTTACAAATAATGGCAATCCTGTTGCAAGGCATTCAAAAAACTTAGCCGGTATTACACCATTCATAAATTCATTTTTAATATAAGGTATTATAATTGCATCATAATTTTTAATATAACTAGGCAATTCATTATGCGAAACTGGTTCAAATATTTTATTAACCTGAAGACTTGGAACTTGAATTCTCATCTCTCCAATAATATCAAGCTCAAAATTTTTAGATATTTCCTGAAGTATCTCAATATCGATTTTGTCCGAAAACAAGCCAAAATAAACTACTTTTTTAATTTTTTTAGTACTTAGATTCAAATCAAAATCAGAAAAGTTTACTCCAGGTGGAACTAGTAAAGATTTTTTTGATTTCTCTTGATGTTTTTTCATTAAAAAATCACAATCAAACATACAAAAATCACTATATTTTATGAGTTCAGATTCTAAATATTCAATATTTTTAGGCATTCCATTTACTGCGCTAAAATTACTAACACAGTCATACACACATATATTATGATTAATTTTTTTTATAAGCTGTAATGTTGTCTCACTTGGAAGATAACATATAATAGATATCGGCCCTGAAACCAACTGTTTATTAATCTTTTTTATAAGAAAACTCAGGGTAAAAAATTTATTTAAATAATTAAATAAACTACTTGTAGATGGGAAAACCAAAGGTGTTACAACTTTAATTCCATCTATACCTTTAGTTCTTTTAGAACTTTTATTGACAAATTGATTTTTAATCCTTGTTAAAATCCTTGGAATATCTTTAAGTTTAGGATTTCTTTTTGGGCTAGACTCTACAAAAATTACATTAACATCTTTTTTTGCATAATTTAATGCAAAAAACTGATGTCGCTGCTTCAAAAATTTCCATTCAATATTTGAAAGAATTATTATATTTTTAACCTTACTCACTCCTACTCCTATCCATAACAAATAAATACGTTACAAAACTTAAACTGATTACTGGGATTATGTTGGTTGCAAAGTTATCGAAAAACATGAAAAAGTATTTCATACCAAATATCGATATTAATCTCCAATCTAAACCACATATCTTTTTAATGTAATTGATAATAAATAAATCAATAACTAAATAGAAAACTAGCCCTAAAACGCCCATATCATATATTATCTTTATAAAATCGTTATGTACTTCAAAGAAACGCCCATAGATAATTAAAGTTACATCTTCATGTGCACCAACACCATTTCCAAATAAAGTTGCACTAATCGTATCCATATCTTGTAAATAATAGTACCAATGTATTATTCGCCATTTCAAACTATTACCACTTGTAAATGTTTGCTCGCCCCATGACGTATCTAACAATCGAATTCCATAGTCAACTATAAAATATGTTAGCAATGATAGTAATATCATGTAACCTACTACTGTAAATCTATTTACTTTAAAACCAACTAATTTCCAGAATATAAATGACGATATCAAACCAATAATCATTGACCTTGATCCAAGAATCAATATTAAAAAAAATAGTAATATAAAAATGATCACATCAAAATTTCTATTATTCTTGAACCCTTCCTTATTGAATTTAGCTATAAAATAGGCGGTCAAAATCAAAGCAAATGAATTCGCATGTCCAAATATCGATCCTAAAGTATTCCTCCCCTCTCTTTCTGTAATAATACCGTAACCGCTTTGGTATATCGAGTACAACAACTGAATTATAAAAATTGAAATTATGATAAAATATAGAAATTTACTATTCTTATTATCATAACAATATATAAATAACATAAATGATAATATTGAAATAAAATAACTTATTATATCTGTTGTAATAGCGTTACCATTTATTAATGATATTGAAATCATGTAAATTAAAAAAAACAACAAATGAATAACTAAAAGCTCATGTTTTTTATAACCAACCACATTGTTTAAAAAATTTAAAAAAAGTAAGAATAAAAGTGTTAATGAGAAAATATGTAATATCTCTGCTTTTATTAAAAAACCAGTATTATAAATAACTTGCAAAAAACCTCTAAGAAGGAAAAAAACAAAAAATATATTTATATATTGTTCTTTAGATATGATCATGGTTTCTAATGTACTTATAATCTAGTTCATAACATTTATTTATTTCAGCTCTTAAAAAATCATTCACTTCTACTATATCTGATTTTTTTGATTTGTTTTTTTGTGGAAAACTTCCTGAATATCCACACATCCTTTTAATCTTATCTGGAAACTCTTCTTCTAAATTATCCATATTTATAATAAAATTTACTCGTGACTTCCCTTTAGCATCTGTAATATACCAGTGTTGACTTCGAAGAAAATAATTTCTTTCTTCATCACTTTTATCCTTAACTTCGCTTAAAAAGAAATCTTCAATGTTTTTTGCTTTTTTTGCATCAGAATAAATTGAATCTGGATATTGTTCAGCCTTAGACTTAAGATAAACATATATAGATACAAATCTTTTTACAGGATCTCTAACAATTGTAAATACTTCCGAATTATCTAGCTGATATTCTGTATATGCCTTAACTGAATGGTGCCAGGGGTCAACACCATAAAGTGCATCTGCAACACTTGTTCCTGCACACTTAGGTATGTGAATAAATATCGTCCTAGTTTTTTCAAAATATTTTTTGTATGATTTCTTCTTACTATTGTCACTTCCTAATATTCTTTTCCCTTCGTCTAAAGTCCCTGATAAAAATGCTCTTATATTTCTTGGTATTATTTTCTTATTCATTTCAACTACTCAACACATTTTCTATATCTTTAGCAATTACCCTTGCTATTCCACCATCGTTTAAATCTTCAAATAGACTCACATCAAAATCTATAGAATTTTCAAAATCTTTATAGTTTCTAGCTATTATTATTGACTTATTATTCTTAAATATTTCAGCAGTATCTATTTGATGATCTGACCTATGCTCATCAAATTTTTTTTCTCTCGGAACAGCAATTAATTTTTTCTTATATTTCATTGCAGAATAAATTGTCCCTGTCCCACAATGCCCTATTATTAATTTGCATTTACTTACTGCTAGATTATATTCCTCAGCTGACATATAATTAAATGATTTCATTTTTTCATATTTTTTATTATCATTTCCAATTTGGGCTATAACACTCTCATTCCTACTTTTATAATATTGCTCTACATATGTTATTAATCTAGTAAAAGGTAGCTGACAACCTACTGTTACAAATATCATAATAATCTCCCTTTAAATATAAAATTTTCATCTTTACATTCTAAACTCTCTGATTGAACATATACTTTGCGACAAAATTTTTTTGCTATTTTACAACTTAATGAAAACTCATTTGAATTTGCAACACTTTCTATCCATATGCATTTTGAATTAAAGATAATTTTAGATAAAACAACACATATACATCCGATAGAAGCACCAGACGTTATAACATTTTTAGGCTTGTATTTAATAATCTCAATAGTCAATGTAATACAAGATATCAAAAATTTAAAAAACTCTTTCCTATTTGAATCTACTATTATTTTGAAATTTTTGTGATTTTCTTTATTTATTAACATTTCATTTGTCGTGAATAATATTTTTTTTTCAAATTCCAGTTCATTTGCTACTAAATCTAACTCAACTAAGTGACCTCCACTGCTCGCTACTAATAGTGTATTACCATCAATACGCATTCTCATCCCTAAACCCACGCCATACCGTGTACAACACAATTTTAAAATCTAACCACAATGACCAGTTACGTATGTACTCTAGGTCAAACTCTATTCTTTTATTCATCTTATCAAGTGTATCTGTCTCACCGCGCCAGCCATTAACCTGAGCCCAACCAGTGATGCCAGGTTTCACTTTGTGACGTAGCATGTAGTAATCCACTACCTTGCGATATTCTTCATTGTGACTCACTGCATGCGGTCGAGGACCAATGACAGACATGTCACCTTTTAATACGTTGATAAACTGCGGTAATTCATCCAATGAAGTACGACGCAAGAACGCACCGAACTTAGTGACACGCATATCGCCTTTTTTGGCTTGTGTAACTACCTCAGCATTCTCGGTTACTGTCATACTTCTAAACTTCCATACATCAATCCGCTTACCATTTAAACCATAACGGTGCTGTTTAAATATAACGGGTCCTTTTGACGAAAGTTTAATGCCAATAGCGATCGCTAACATGGGAAGCGCGATGATACTTAGGATAATGCTAGACAAGACGACATCTTCAAAGCGTTTTACAATTGCAGCGCCCCCTTTCATTGGGTTGTCATACACACTGATTGTTTGAATATCGCCAATGTGTGACATTTCCCCATGCATCAAACAATACATAAACAGATCTGGCACCACATGCACTGTCGCTGTCGTGTCCCCTAATGCAAATAACATATCTTGAATGCGAGACTGAGCTTTGATAGGTAAGGTGATAAAGATAATGTCGTATTCGTCATTTTTTGCAGCAGCAATACCTTGTTCAATATTCCCTTCAATCAATGCGTGATAGCCTTTGTCTAGCCGTGACTCATTGCGATCATCATAGATGCCGTTGAGTTTGTACCCTGTTTCCGGGTTATTTGCGACTTCTCGTGCTAAACGAATGCCTTTATCTGATAATCCAAATATCGCAATGCTGCGAGTGTTATAGCCTTTTTTGCGGATGGAAAATAGAAACTGTTGAAATACATAGCGCCATGTAACAAATGTTATAAATGTCCCTGTGAACCATATCAGGATCACGACCCGGGAAAAATCCGCACTAGCCTTGGAGAAAAACAAATACATCAAAACAGCGAAGGCCGAACCAGCCCAAGCGAGCGCTGCATAAAAAAATACTTCTTTAAAATCACCCAATCGCCATGAGCGGTATAATGAGACCGATTCCGCGAAAAAAGCAAAACTAATGGCACCAATTAAAGAGATAATAAAATATTCTGTTTTGTAGTCTTGTGCATACAACAGTGTGGCGACTAGCATCATAGTCCCGATAACACATGTATCGACTAAGCGATACATAGCTGCCATCTTGTTTGTGTTGTTTTTAATGATCCCTTGTCCCGCACTAACCATGATAACGACTCCTTTATCACTACGAAATGATGTTGATCTGCTTATGTGTTTGTATGTCTTGTAAAATGGTCTGACAT
>Ga0222715_10003883_pt1 | contig 13196 bp, 12 predicted proteins | sample C33_9DmetaG_FD_165056 | JGI IMG/M metagenome (GOLD analysis project Ga0222715, IMG submission 165056) | Estuarine water microbial communities from San Francisco Bay, California, United States - C33_9D | ecosystem: Environmental > Aquatic > Marine > Unclassified | place: USA: California...
TTGGTCAAAATACCTGTATTTGATGCCATTTCTGCCCATAATGCAGCAGCATAGGTTTGGTTGTGCCCCAAGTATAACGAACCGCCATGTATAGGGTACAACTCAATCCCATAGGATGCTGCAATATCGGCGGTCCAAAAGGTGCCGTTGTCGTACGAATTTCCAAACACTCTAGACACCAGTTTGTATTGTTGTTCAGCACCAAAGACTCTATTATGCATATCAAACCAATATTCCTCAACTGCCGCTTGTTCTGTGGTATAAATATAGATGCCTAAGTCACGAATGGTCTCGTCATTCGTTATACTTCCCCAATGAATTAGCGAAGTGGCAAACTGCATACTTTCCGAAGTAGATTCTTGGTCATTTCCTTGAGGGAACGAAGCAAATCCATTTGCCCAACTATGTCCTGCATAAGGGCTAAAGTTTCTCAAAAATGGAAATAAGCTATCATTTCGGTCTGTTGATGCTGCATCGCGAATCAAGAGATTTATCATATCGCCCCATTGGTTCGCCCAACCGGGTTCAAATTGTTCCATAAAAGCTGCTGCATGTATAAAGTAGCCCCAGTGAAAATGATGGTCGTTTATATTGCTATCTTGTCCGTGTCCGGAAGGATAGCCCAATAGAGATGTCCAAGTGTTGTTGTAATAAAACAAAAAAGCAACCTCGCCTGATTGGAAGGACAACCAATCCTCTAATCGTTCTTTTATGGTGGTGATCATTTTGTTTCGTGCCGCTGTATCTCCAGTTTGATCTGCGATACGCGCCGTTTGAATCATCCGATTCATCATCTGCCCTTCATTGTATGAATCTGTCCAAGAGGCCAAAGCGTCGTTTTCTATTACTCCAATTTTCTGGTCTAATTTCGTTGGGTCAAAACCTGTGCTATAGTTTGCCAAATAAGGCAGCGTAGGTAAAACACCTCTAAAAGTGTAGGCAACAGTGAAGCTATTCCCATCGAGCATTTTTAGCTCTCCTCGAATCGACTGGTAACTTTGCTCCGAGGGAGATGGCGAGTTGCTGGCAAGGTTGCTCCATTGATGCGGCAATAATCCCATAAGTACATTGGTATTCGTTCCTTCTTTAATACTCGTTGTTACATTAAAATCAGTAGTTACCTTAGCCGTTGTTGGATTGTAGCTCCACGATGTTGTTGTATTTGTTGGAAAAACATAGGCGTATTTTTTATAAGCTTGAGCAGTAGCGCTAACGTTTGTGGTGCTTTGTGGAAGCATTGCCATAGACCAATAGTTTTTCCCGTTTAATGAAGAAGTATAAGTGTTTCCCGAAACAGACCAAGTACTTCCTACAGGTGCATAAACAACAAAATCAGCTCCACTACTTGCATTTTCAATAATGAGGAGCTCACTCGATATAGTTGCTGTACCACTATTCACTTTTACGGTGGCTGTAGCACCTGAATTCTTTTCAAAGTACAAAAAAGGCATACCTATTCCAGATGTAACCTGCATATCTCGCACACCGTCATTCCAATTCATGCTAACGGTCCAATCTGAATAATCAGAGACGGTTGCTCTAGACGCATTCAACCCCGAAAGCCCAACTTCAATGGCGCTATTATCCCCAATAACCCCTCTTGGTATATAGGTGACTATAAGACCCGTATTGGTTGTTTTCATGGTCATCGGGTAGTTGAATAAATTGTCCGCATGATTCTCTTTAACCAATTTAGACCACCAATCATTAGTGGGCACCGGCTTGCCTATTGCTGTTTTTGAAAGTTGTGGGCTTCCGGATGGGAAACCATTCCGACCAGCAGCATCAGCCCCTGGATAAACAGTCGTATAACTTCCAGATCCTACAGCTGTTTGGCTAAAGCCAAAAAAGGAAAACAATAAAAGTGCAATGGTGATACAAGAAAAGGGGGAATGAGAACGTAATATTTTCATGAATGCAATTAAAAGGAAACATTAAATATCAAATCCTGAATTAAATGCCAAATTTGATATTAAATAACAAAAATTTATTTTCCATAAATATAATATCGATTATGCTAAGGCTTGTTAATATTATATGTACACTATATCTACACACATGATTTTGTAATGTGTGAACTAAAAGTGCAGAAAAGACAAAGATTTAGTTTGAGTTGCAGGCTCCCTTGGTCCAACTTGAAACCCCACTTGCACTTGCATAACAGTCATTAGAATAGGTTGTGTAGTTACAACCGCATACAGGTTCATAAATTTCTATACAAACAATATCAGGCTTGGGCGTATTAGTAAAACAATCTTCATTATCATCACACATGGTGATTAACAACAGCAACCCTAAAATAAAGTGTTTCATCATTTGTCTTTTTAATGAATATGCCCCATTAAAAACAGGCAGCACGTTAGACATGCTAACCAAATAGTGCCACCAAAGTTAAAAAAAGAACAGAACATGCTGTTGGGGATGGTTATCAAATATTGTAGATTGCAGTATATCCTTTTAAAACCAATATGAATTTAAGTCAAGTGCTAAACTACCGCCGTTCTGTTAGAGTTTTTGATAAAGAAAAACCACTGGATACCGATAAGGTCAAACACTGTTTAGAGTTGTCAACTTTGGCGCCAAATAGTTCTAACATGCAGTTATGGGAGTTTTACCATATTACCAAAGCTGAAGTCTTGGAAAAAGTATCTTATGCTTGTTTAGGCCAATCGGCTACAGCAACTGCAAACCAAATTGTAGTATTTGCAACACGGCAAGATTTGCATAAAAAACGCGCAAAATATGTGTTGGAATTTGAGCGCAATAATATAGCTCGGCATAGTCCCAAAAACCGGCAAGCGAAACGGATTAAAGATCGCGAATTGTATTATGGGCGGATTATGCCCTTTTTATATGCTCGTTTTTTAAGGCTAGTGGGGTTGACAAGAGTTATTTTAACCCAAGGAATTGGACTTTTTCGCACCATTACAAGACAAGTTTCCGAAAGCGATATAAGAGTTGTGGTTCATAAGTCTACTGCTTTGGCGGCACAAACGTTTATGATTGCAATGGCCAATGAAGGGTATGATACCTGTCCCATAGAAGGTTTTGACAGTAAGGTTTTAAAAAAGGTGTTAAAACTACCACGAGGGGCAGAAATTAATATGGCAGTTGCTTGTGGTATAAGAGATGGGAATAAGGGCATTTGGGGCGAAAGGTGTCGTGTTCCATTTGAAGAAGTATATCACAAGATTTAATTCAGAGGGTGAAATATTAGATTACTAAAGAATTAGATCTTACATAAAAAAACCCCCCATTTAAGGGGGTTCGTATGTTAAAAAATCAGCTAACGATATTAGTTAAAACTTCCATACGTTCTTAAAATACGTAAGTCAAAGTTTCCTGCGTTTAGAACGTCCCCTCTCTTTTTGAAATAAGATTTCCACTCATTTGCAAGTTCTTGATCCATTTTTGCCTTCATAACAATGTTGTCATCAACACCTTTGTATCCTACGGCTACCCAGTGTGTAGCTCCATTAGGGCTTCCAATATCGTAGGTGCCAAAAGCAACAGGCCTATCTTCCATAAGTATTCTTGCTTGCGAAACAATTTCCTTGTGCGCTGCGAAAAACTTTTCAGGGTCAGAAACGGCTAGTTCATAAATTTGAACGTAACCATAATGGTCAGGCGCTACATCGCCAGAATAGTCGAGGATTCTTCCGCTATATGCATCACCCCAAGATTCTACGTGGTCATTAACATTGCGCCAGAAAAGCCAGTTTTCATTTTCTTCTTTTTGACCCTCTTTCATCCCCCAGTTTTCAGCATCTCCAAAAAACACGATCCGGTGTGTTCCTAAAGTATTACCCCTTTGCAAGCGTTCTAGATAAATCCCTCCAGAATTAAATTCAACATCTTTATAGTGGTTGTCAAACTTATCTACTATTTCATCTTGTTGAAATGGCTTAGCATCAAAATAGCGCACCGTGAAAGAAGGAACTTGTGAAAAACTAAAGGTAGATAAAAGGGTGATTAAAAAGATTTTTAAATGATTCATATGATTGTTTTATTTATTAAAATATAAATTTTTTTAAAAATATCTTTAAGCTAAAGTTAACAAATTGACTACCACTATCGCTTAGGTAAAAGGTAGCAGCGCCAAAAAAAGATATGCTTTTGGATTACGACTTACCTACCGTTTTGGATAGGTTCAGTATCGGGCATTAATTTATTTAAAATAAAATATACTGGACAAAACTTAGTTATTGGACTTATAATTTGAAGACCCCCAACACCTAATGCTATCCACAAGAAATCTAAATTAGTAGTGTAGAATGTTAATCCAACGCTTATTAAATATAATACTCCCACAATAGCATCGTGAGCCCTTACTTTTGAAATATTTCCTCCCATATGATTTATTTTAAATTTGATTATTACAATTTAAAAATAGAAAAAACTTCAATAAGAATACGTCTGTTGGTTAATTAAAATTTAACACCCAAGAATCATAAATATTTTGTAATTTTAAAAAAACACTAAATATGGAACATATTTCTTTATTATTTCAGATCATAGTAGCGGTTTCGGTATACGTCGTTTGGATTTTCAGGTTTCACAATGTAGTCGCTGAATTTAAACAGTTTGGCTATTCAGAGGTTTTTAGAAATTTTGTTGGAGCAGCTAAAATGTCCATTTCAGCCCTCCTAATTTTAGGGCTGTGCTACAATGAAATAACGCTTTATGCCGCACTTGGAATGGCATTTTTTATGTTAAGCGCACAGTTGACCCATCTGAAGGTTAAAAATTCTTTTATACAACGTCTTCCCTCGCTGGTATTTCTATTGATGTCATTATTTATTGCTGCATTTAACTATGGGTTAATCTAGTTAATGGAGCCAATAACTATTATTACCGCTTTTACGGGATTATCTTTTATTGCCTATGGTATCAATTCTTTTATTTCAAAAAGAATGATTCGTGAATTTAAACGCTGGGGACTAGCAGACAAGCGAAAAATAATCGGGGTTTGTCAATGTGTTGGGGGTCTTGGATTACTTATCGGATTTGAGGTAAACATAGCCATTAGTATAAGTGCCATTTTTATCATTATAATGATGCTTGTTGCAATTCTTGTAAGAATTCAAATTAAAGATAATATCTCTGATATTTTACCTGCTATTGCATATGTTTTATTATGCGCTATTATCCTTTATGAACAGCTATATAGGTGATAAAGCAACTAGCAATTGGCAGAACTAAAAGAAGAAGATATGCCAATGATTTAATTACTTAAATTTATACCACTAAAAAGAATACGATGAAGAAACTATTACTCTTATTATTGATTGCGCCAATGGTTGGGAATTCTCAAATTGGCAACATTTTCCCAACAGAAATTGTAGAAATAATTTCAATAGGAGATGGAGAGTTCTATGATATTCCAAAAGGATATGCTTTTCAGCCTATGATTGAAAAGGAGAATAGTATTGAAGTACATAGCATTAATGGCTCTAATCGTGATTATCTTTTTGACTCTTACGGAAGGGGCATTATAGGTGGGGGATACTCTGTCAAAGGAAATTCTGAATTTTTTTCAGGTGTATTATTAGACTTTTCAAACTCTAATTTTAATTTAATTTTTGAAGTTGATACGGATTTCGAATCAAACTTAAATCTTTCAGTTCCTGCTAATAAGTTTTGGTATTTATTAGGTTGTCAAGCCTCGAATATTACTAATGGTAGTTACGGTTTTGGAGTTTTTCCTGGAAATTTTGAAGTTGTTTTAAACTCTACATTTCAGTTTTGTTGTGATTGGAATAATGACGGTGTGTTTGACGAAGCTGATAATGACCAAAATGGAGACGGTGTAATTAACGATGATGATAAACAAAAAACCATTCAGTATGTTATTGCGATTGAAATGGATATAACATCATTCAACAATTCACTTTCTTACATTGAACAACCACAGTTCGAAAACATTTATTTTTACCCCAATCCCACATCATCTTTATTAGCACTAAACAGTGATAAACAATACGATATAGAAGTATTCGATATGGCAGGGAATAAAGTAATGGCACTTACAGGAAACACTATTGATATGTCGCACCTATCATCTGCCACTTACATAGTAAAAGCACTTGACAAAGCAGAGAACGATGAAGTGAGCTACAAGGTGGTTAAGAATTAAACCTATTTAAGAGGACTTGTAGTAGCAGAACTAAAAGAAGAAGATATGACTAAGGGTTAGGTTTATTTACACGCCTATAAAGAAATATAAAAAAAATCAGAAAAATATTTGCGGTAAAAACATAGGTATTTGACCAAGCTATTCCATCAAATCTAAAATTTGATATTGGCCAAAAAATTGGAGTTGGAAAAAACTCAATACTGTGTGTGAAAAAGTCTACAATTATATGAAGAGGCCACGCAAGCATTGGCCACGCAAGACTCCTTTTCATAAAGTAAACAATAGATATGAAAAGAAAAGCAGTTATCAGACTATGTGAAATGTTATAAAGTTCAAAGACCCAAAATGGAATTTCTTCTTTTAAAGGCCTGCCAAATTTTAAACCATCAACGTTAGATAAAAGTTGAACTAAAAAATAAACTCCAAAAGAAGATAAATCAGGAAGTGCTCCAAACAAAAATGATGACCAGCTATATTTCTTATAGCCAAAAAGCCCCTTTCCGTAAAGAGCGTGACTAAATATATCCATTCCCTAAAATTGAAGCAATCAATGACACAAATATTAATTTTCTCATTTTTTTGTCTTAAATGAAAAGTAAAGGATTAAGCCATAAAAGACAACAGCTACCCCAACAATAAGTTCTTTTGATATAACCACCCTCAAATATAGTTGAATCTAATTTAAGAGTAAAAGAAGTTGCAGACCTTTAAGGAGGATATACCTATGGAAAGAAAAAAACCCTCACACTGTGAAGGTTATCTTGTGGAGAAGAAGGGATTAACCTTTGGTTTTTCCCGTGAATCCCTTTTAGGAAATACAGCAAACTGTCTTTTCAGTCCAGGTGTCTAAAACTAACAAAGCCCTTACAAATACATTTGCAGGGCTTTTTATGCTTTTATCCACACGCTTGCTTTGCTTCAAAGTGGAGGCTAGGGGAGTGAAATCGAACTGTTTTGGAGGAATTTGGGGTGGGCAACTACAACGTTGGGAAAATGGTTCATATGATAAAGACGGCTCTCTAAAAGATTTAGGAGTTCCAGACAATCCAGCGATACTTCCAAGAATGGCAAAACTTACTGACAATATGTTAGAATTTGCTGAAGAGGTTAAGTCAATTGAAATTTTGGATAAATCGGGGAAACCTATTTTAACAAAGGATTTAGAACGTAGATTTTTTGAAGCACCTTGGATTCACAAGCATAATGGTATCTATTATCTAAGCTATTCTACAGGAGACACTCATCTTTTGGCATATGCAACAAGCGACAATCCCTATGGTCCTTTTACCTATCAAGGCGTGCTCAATGAGCCTGTTCAAGGCTGGACAAATCATCATTCTACAATTAAGGTAGGAAACGAATGGTTTCTTTTTTATCATGACATTGAAATTTCGGGCAAAACACATTTGAGAAATGTGAAATTCACTACATTTAAGCACAATGCAGATGGGACTATAGATCCTATGAAAACCTATTTCGGAACCGATTGGAGGTTCTAACAAAATATAACACCATAAACATGTACAACATTGGTTATGATATTGGCAGTTCTTCTGTCAAAGCCGCCTTAGTTGAAGTTGAATCTGGCAAAAAAATAGCCGTTATTCATGAGCCTGAAGGTGAAATGAGAATAATTAGCCCAAAACCAAATTGGGCAGAGCAGGACCCTGATATGTGGTGGCAATTGGTTTGTGTTGCCACAAAAAAACTTCTTAGCCAAACAGGTGTTAAGCCCTCAGATATTGCTGCTATTGGAATTGCTTACCAGATGCATGGTCTGGTAGTGGTAGACAAGCAAGGGGAATCATTACGCAATGCTATCATATGGTGCGATAGTAGAGCGGTTCAAACTGGAAAAGACGCTTTTAAAGCCTTGGGAACAAAAAAATGTTCAGAACACTTGCTGAATAGTCCTGCTAATTTTACTGCTTCAAAACTCAAATGGGTTAAAGACAATGAGCCTCATATTTATGATAAAATATACAAATTCATGCTCCCCGGAGATTACATATCCTTTAAGTTTTCTGGAGATATTACAACAACAATATGTGGTTTGTCTGAAGGAATGTTTTGGGACTACAAATCACAAGGAGTCGCAAGTTGGCTTTTAGATTTTTACGACCTTGATTCTAGTATGACGCCTGAATTAGTTGATAATTTTTCGAAGCAATGCGCTCTTAACAAACAAGCTGCTCAAGCCTCTGGACTTAACGCGGGAACTCCTATTACCTATCGCGCTGGAGATCAGCCCAACAATGCACTTTCCCTAAATGTAATGAAGCCAGGAGAAGTTGCTGCTACGGGAGGAACTTCTGGAGTTGTTTATGCGCTAACAGAAAATAAACAAACACAGGAATTAGAACGCATTAATCACTTTGCACACGTAAATTATAGCAAAGAAAAACCCGTTATTGGAAAACTGTTATGTATTAACGGCTCTGGAATACTTTATCGCTGGATGCGAAACAATACAGGGGTAAATGATTACAATGACATGAATCTAATGACAGCTCAAGTGCCAATTGGCTCTCATGGATTATGCGTGATGCCCTTTGGGAATGGTGCCGAACGAATGCTTGGAAACAAAAATATTGGAGCAAGGGTTCTTAATCTTAACTTGAACCAACATAACCAAGATTTCTTGTATAGAGCAGCTCTTGAAGGAATTGCTTTTTCATTTATTTATGGTATGATATTTATCAAAAATGACAATGCACCATTGCGTATAATTCGTGCAGGAAATGATAATCTTTTTAGGTCAGAAGTTTTTGGAAATACTATTGCTACTTTGATAGGTCAGGAAATTGAAATTTTCAATACAACTGGTGCCGTTGGTGCCGCAAGAGCCGCTTCAATGGATTTGTCCAATATGGATTCACAGAGCACTCAAGATTATAGTAGTAGTTACACGCCACAAAAAAATAAAGAGATGTATTTGGAAGCATATTCCAAATGGGAAAAAGAACTTAAAGAAATAATTAATAAACCTTAAAAACCAAACCGTGGGACATAAAGAATACTTTAAAGGAGTACAGTCAATTGCATTTGAAGGAAGAGAATCTGATAATCCATTTGCGTTTAAATATTATAATCCTGATCAAATAGTAGCAGGAAAAACAATGCGTGAACACTTTAAATTTGCTATTGCTTACTGGCACAGCTTTTGTGGACAGGGTGCTGATCCATTTGGGGCAGGCACACAAAATTTTCCTTGGGACAACAGTAGTGATCCCATTCAATCTGCCAAGGACAAAGCAGATGCTGCCTTTGAGTTTATATCCAAAATGGGTTTTGATTATTTCTGCTTTCATGATTTTGATCTCATACAAGAAGCCGACACATTGGCTGAATCAGAAAAACGATTAAACACCATTACGGACTACATTAAAACAAAACAACAAGAGACAGGAATTAAACTTTTGTGGGGTACAGCCAATTGCTTTTCAAACCCAAGATATATGAATGGCGCAGCAACCAACCCCGATTTTAATGTAGTTGCACATGCGGGTGCTCAAGTTAAAATGGCACTGGATGCAACGATAAAACTCAATGGAGAAAATTATGTTTTTTGGGGTGGTCGTGAAGGTTATATTTCCTTACTCAACACAGATATGAGTCGAGAACTCGACCACATGGCGCGCTTTTTAACTATGGCAAAGGATTATGCACGTGCACAAGGCTTTAAGGGAACCTTTTTTATCGAGCCTAAACCGATGGAGCCTAGTAAGCATCAATATGATTTTGATGCAGCAACTTCTATTGGTTTCCTCAAAAATTATGGATTACACGAAGACTTTAAATTAAATATAGAAGTAAACCACGCCACTTTGGCGCAACATACTTTTGAGCATGAGCTGACCGTAGCTGCCAATGATAATATGTTAGGGAGTATTGATGCCAATAGAGGTGATTATCAAAACGGTTGGGACACAGACCAATTCCCAAATAACATAGAGGAAACGGCTAGGGCGATGATGGTTTTTCTAAAAGCTGGAGGATTGCAAGGCGGTGGTGTCAATTTTGATGCAAAGATTAGACGTAACTCTATCGATTTAGAAGACTTATTTCACGCGCACATTGGCGGGGCAGATACTTTTGCACGGGGACTTCTTGTTGCGGATAAAGTCTTAAATGACGCTCAATTTTCATCTTTTGTAAAGGAACGTTATGCTTCTTTTGATAAAGGGAATGGTAGCGAATTTGAAAAAGGAAGCTTGAACTTAACTGATTTATACAACTTTGCAGGTGCAAATAATTCAGCTATAGTACCCGCAAGCGGAAAACAAGAATATTTAGAAAACATAATAAACAACCACATATAAAAATAGATCATGGAAAATAAATCGTATTTACTGCGTTTAACTTTAGTAGCTACATTGGGTGGACTGCTTTTTGGTTACGACACAGGGGTTATTGCTGGAACCGTTGGCTCTTTGGATGCTTTTTTTATTGAGCCAAAGGGATTAGATGAATTAGCGGCTAGTTCACTAAAAGGATGGCTGGTTTCCATTGCACTTATTGGATGTATTGTAGGAGGAGCTGTTGTGGGAGTAATTGGAAAAAAGTTTGGTAGAAAAAAAGGCTTAGTTATTGCAGGAATTCTTTTTTTCATTTCTGCACTTGGTTCAGCACTTCCAGAGTTATTTCTGCAACCCCTTGGAAAAGGAGACCACACCCTTTCTACTATATTTATGATTTATCGTTTTATTGGCGGTATAGGGGTAGGAATTGCCTCTATGTTATCTCCAGTTTATATTGCTGAAATTGCACCAGCAAAACAAAGGGGTAAGTTAGTTTCCTACAATCAATTGGCCATTGTTGGTGGATTTATGGTCGTTTATTTTGTCAATTATTTTATTGCTCTAAGCGGAGATGATACTTGGTTGAATGACATTGGATGGAGGTATATGTTTGCCTCCGAATTAGTTCCAGTAACTATTTTTCTTTTACTGCTTTATTTTGTTCCAGATACTCCAAGATCATTGGTGTTACATAACAAAGAAGAAGAAGCGTTATCTATTTTGCAAAAAGTCAATAGTGAAAATGAGGCTAAGAGTATTTTGAATGATATTAAAAATACATTGGTTATAAAATCGAATAGTGCACTTTCTTATGGCTGGAAACTTATTATTATAGGAATTTTACTCTCTGTTTTTCAACAGTTTGTTGGTATTAATGTGGTGCTTTACTATGCGCCTGAAATTTTCAAAACCTTGGATTTAGGAACAGACGCTGCCTTGCTTCAGACTATTGTTGTAGGTATTGTCAATTTCCTTTTTACCATAATTGCTGTAAAGACTGTAGATAATTATGGTAGAAAACCACTGATGTTTATTGGGGCTATTGGAATGGCGGTTTCTATGATTGCCTTGGGTGTTGCATTTTACACTCAAATAGGTGGTTATGCTGCTCTTATTTGTATGATGATATATGTTGCTGCATTTGCCCTTAGTTGGGGTCCTGTTACTTGGGTGTTATTGTCTGAAATTTTCCCCAATGACATTCGTAACAAAGCAATGCCTATTGCGGTGGCTGCTCAGTGGCTATCCAATTGGCTTGTTTCAGCTTCATTCCCAATTATGAATGAAAATTCATATTTAATTGAGACATTTAATAATGGTTTTGCTTACTGGATTTATGGATTGATGTCTGTATTTGCCGCTATTTTTGTTCTGAAATATGTGCCAGAAACAAAAGGTAAAACTCTTGAAGAGATGACTAAACTGTGGAAAAAATAACCCCCCCTAGTAGTTACAATTGATTTCTTAAACAAAAAACACCTTCCTTACCAAAAGAAGGTGTTTTTTCTATTTCTTGATTATTTGAATCAAAGTCTCTGACCAGTTTTGTCTTTGACATCAGTGAAACTATGGATAATAAACCAATCCAAAAACAAAAAATTTCAATATATCCTAACCCAACAGATAGTAGTTTTTTTGTAACAGGTGAATTTGATGAAGCTAAACTATCAATACTCGAAATCTCAGGACGAAAAGTGATGGAGAAATATATTACTCGTGGTGAATTGATAGATATTTCGGCACTAAATGACGGCTTATATTTTGTTAAAATCAACCTAGAAGGCGAAAACCAAAGTTTTAAAATTATAAAGAACTAATAATATGTTTTACCCAATAGAAAGAGTTGTTTTTTTATATTAATTCTTCTTTTTTCATGCGATAGTCGGTCAAAAGAAATCACCCTTACAAACTATAGTTGTACCCCTACGCAAAGTAGGTTTTCTTCTACGGTAAGCTCAAAAGAAAATAAAAAAAACGGCTTCTCGGTTAGGCTAGTTAAGGATTAAATTATAATAAAGTATACCCAAGAATAAATTATTATTCCCGGAAATAATTTGTGGAGAAGAAGGGATTAACCTTTGGTTTTTCCCATGAATCCCTTTTAGGAAATACAGCAAACTGTCCTTTCAGTCCAGGTGTCTAAAACCAACAAAGCCCTTACAAATACATTTGCAGGGCTTTTTATGCTTTTATCCACACGCTTGCTGTGCTTCAAAGTGGAGCCAATAGGAGTGAAGTCGAACTATTTTGGGCAAGATTTAGCTATTTTTAGAAAAAATTATTGCCAAGGATAAAAAATTATTCTTGGGAATAAAAAGTGGAGGCCAGGGGAGTAAAGTCGAACTATTTTAGAGAAGATTTGTCAAAAACGATAAATCTTTAAGATTTTGATTGTTGGTTCAAGTCCCGCCTTCAGTACACAACGGGATAAATCTTCTTTTTTAGATTTATCCCTTTTTTTATTTTTTTGATTTACTCTGTTAAAATGGGCTATTTTGTCTAAAATGGGGTTAATATCAGCGGTTCGAACTTTTTTATTTTCAAATTGAAAATTTTCAGGAAATATCGAACCAATTAACCTTCTTTTATTGTCTAAATCACTTTTAATGTATTGATTTTCAATACTTTCAAGTCCTTTTAGCCCGTTTTTGTACAACTGAAAAACTTCCTGTTTTTTCTCCAACTGTTTTTCTTTTTCTCTTAGCTCATTTATAAGGTTTTGGCACCTCATTTTGGCTTTTTGATACTCCTCTTTTGTA
>Ga0222715_10003886_pt1 | contig 13194 bp, 9 predicted proteins | sample C33_9DmetaG_FD_165056 | JGI IMG/M metagenome (GOLD analysis project Ga0222715, IMG submission 165056) | Estuarine water microbial communities from San Francisco Bay, California, United States - C33_9D | ecosystem: Environmental > Aquatic > Marine > Unclassified | place: USA: California...
CGGGCAGTGCGGGCAATGCAAGTTCGATTAGTAGTTCAGAGAATGTTTATTTGGCTAATGCTTCTCCTGCTAGTAACGGTGGAGAGGGTGGAAACAAATCTAACCCAACACAAACCCTTGGGGTTGGTGGTAAGGGAGGTGGTGGATATACGAATTCTATGGGTCAATTAACATTATCAGGTGAACCAGGTGATAATTCGAGTTTGGATAGTAGTAGTAATGTTTATTATGCTGCTGGTGGTGGCGGTGGAAGTGCTGTAGGAGGAGGAGGAGGAGGAGGAGGAGGAGGCGACGGTTCATCAAATGGAAATTATGGTTCTGGTGGTGTTGGTTCTAGTAGTAACAGCAATCCGGGCTCTCCAGGCATCGACGGGGTTGCGAGTTACACTATAGGCTATATTGCTAATCAGCCAAATGTATTATGGGGTGGTGGAGGTGGTGGTGGAGGTGGCGGATTTTATAGTGGTTCGAATAAATCAAACGGTGGAGCTGGTGGTAAAGGGGCTGACGGTTGTATACTGATTAGTTTAAGTTTTACTTCTTAAACATAAATAATTTTTAATTTATATTCAAAGCTCTTTCAGTTCTATTCCTTTTGTAGTTTTAATCTTTGTAAGTTTAGTATTATTTTTATGAATTTTATTATGACAATCCTCACATAATGTTAACAAATTAGCTAAATTGTTTTTATGAAATGTTCCATTATTGTTGTCAATAATACCATCAACATTGGCATCTTTTTGATACTGAAGATGATGTATTTCAATTCCCACGTTTTTCCTACATTTTTCACACATACCAACAATTTTTTTGGAGTTATACTTAGATGTTTTGAGAGAAAGTAAACTGCCTACTTCAGGATGATATTTCATCCTTATTTCATATGCAACATCTAAAAAATCCTGTGGTAAATTTAATGATTTACAAACTTCAAGACCATACATACTATTTCCCGGTCCATCCTTCAGTTTTCTGTCGTACATAAGTTTATCTTCTTCTTTATCATAAATAACTGACATATGTTTCAATTTGACCGTTTCCAGTTTTGATATTTCATCATAATTAACAATTTCGTGTAAATGTGTCGCAAATATAAAACTGCTTCTGCATGTATGTAATTTTTGTATTCCAGCGACAAAAATGCTGATGGCACTTTGTGTTTCAGTGCCAGAACAAAGTTCATCACCTAATATTAAACTGTTCTCGTCGCTAAGACGCAAAATAGTTCGCAGTTCAGACATTTCAACGGCGAATGTAGATAGTCCCTTGAATATGTTATCATTACCAATAATGCGGGTAAATATATATTTATATGGCATATAATTAAACTCGGAACAAGGAACAAATAAACCAGCTTGCGCCATTATGATTGATATTCCCAATGCTCGTATAATTGTTGTTTTGCCAACAGCATTTGTGCCGTATAATAGTATTCCATCAGTATTTCCATCACCAATGCTTACATCATTTGTTACATACAATTCATTTGTTTGAAATCTTTCAATTAAACAATGTCTTAACTTTTTAGCAGTAACAAATGATTTATTTTTTTGAACGATGTTGGGTTTACAGTAATTATATTTCTTAGCAAGTGAAGCTTTAGTATATATAACATCAATAATAGTAACAAAGTTAATAATGCTTTCCAATTTCGATTGGAAATTTTCAAAATTAATAATAAATCGGTTATAAATTAATGTTATTAAATCTTTTAATGAAATCTTAATAGATGAAATATTTTTACATAATCCGTTGATTTGTTCATCAACAATACTATTATTTGAGGCACTTTGTTTTTCATATTCAAATTGCTTTTTTGAAATTTTAAATTCAAATGTGTTATTCAAAATAGAATCATATTCTAACGTAATTATGGATTGTTCAACGGGAAGTCCTTCTTGTAATAATTTACATCTTCTATTTGTTGAAATTAAGCTAAAGTTATTTTTTTCTGTTTCGTGAACCTTAACATATTCATTTTGTTTGGAGGATGTTTTCTTTTCTTTTTTTTCAATTAATTTAGTTAAATAACCTGCTATGCTTATAAGTTTCATTTCAGAGTCTTTTAGAGTTTTCGTTTTTTTATCCAATTCTGGATCTACGCCGTGTTTTATAAAGTTAATCTCAAAGTTATGAAGTTGTTCTATTTCTGTTGCCAAAGATAATTCTAAATTATTTTTTATAAAATTGGTTATGGTGTCGCAATATTCAACAATATTTAAAATGTTTGTATCAAAAATTTTTAAATATTCTATAATGGCATCATCCTTTTCTATTTTTTCGTATATTTTTTTAATAGTTAAAATGTTATTATATAAATTATAAATAGATTTTGGTGAAATTTTTTTTAAAAATATTTGTCTTTCCCATTTGGAAAGGTCTTTTATCGTTGATAAGTTTGACTTAAAAAAACCATTGTAATTATCATATTTTGAGAGAACATAATCGGTGATGTCGTATTCTCTTTGTAGATATTTTTCATCGCATGTCGGGTTTAAAATGTTAGACAAAAACTTTCTTTTACCCATAGGTGTAATACAATCATTTAGAAACTGAGAAATGCAAGAATGTTTGCTGGATTTAACGTTGCCGTCATTTATAATATTCAACTGTTTCAATGAATGATTTGCTAATGAAAGTCTATTAGAGCAATTTTCAAAGGAAGGTTCTGAAATTTTATTTACAAGATGAGGGTTGTGTTGGTAAATAAAATCAAGTAAAAAACAAAAAGCTTGAGTTGCAATATTATTTTCATAGAAATTTTGAATAAATATATCAAAACTATTAAAATTGTAGAATTTTGTGAGTATCTCTTTTTGATAAGGTTGTTTTTCACAGTTTTTTACTCTTGTCATATTAACAGTTGCTTCGTTCGTGATATGCATTTTATGAATTAAACTGCTTGAAATGCCAGCATAACTAATTACATAGTCTATTTCATCTTCGCTCGGTAAATTTGAAATAATAATAGTTTCACTTGGATTATAAATAGAAATAAATCGTTCAAGTTCATCATATGTAGCGGGGTTGTTAACATATGCTTCTTTAAATTGAAAAATATTAGTTTTTCCAGTATAAATGTCAATGTTTGCGACACCAACTACAACAAATTTGCCTTTCATTAAAACCTTATTCTCCACTAAATCAATCCAAACACAAGTAATAGAGTTTGTTAAGTTAGTAGTTTCAGTATGGAAATATGTTCCTGGAGAGAAAACTCCAGCCAAACTTCTTGTTGTGTTTTTTGTCGCTTCATCTTGCGAATAGACAACTGCTGTAAATCCCGCGTCCTGAATTTTTTTAATATATTTTTCAATTTGAATATCCTTAAACCCAGCCATCACTACATTATTTGTTTCAAAACGAGAATTTTTTGAGACAATGTTTAATTCACATATTTGAGAGAAATCAACTATTTTACTCTTATATAATTCTTCTGTTTTCGTGTCGGAAACACCATAAACCTCAAAAAATGATCCTACTTGCATTAATAATATTGTATTTTCTCCATATTCCTCTTGGTAACGTGTTGTTAAATCAAAATATTCTTTAATGAGAGCCATTATAGTAATAAAGTGATATTTCTTTAATAATATTTATAATAGTATATATTATTAATCTTCATTATCAGGCAAATCTGTTTTTACAAATTCAACATCTACTCCTTCAATCATGGTATTCATGAATAGTTTTTTTAAATACAAATAAATATCTTCTGGCAATAAACCTAATTTGTAATAAAATGTCTTTAAAATTATCAAAAACCACGATATATAGAATGGTAATATCGCCTTTGAATTGTGTTCTATTAATACATAATTTTTATCCTTTTCTTCATAAACGGATATTTCAGTAAAAAGCTTATTTTCTTCTTCTTCGTATTTAATTTTATAACCATAGACAACCTTGTTTGTTTTATGTAGTTTATATACAAAATTTTTAACTTTATATTTTTCAACATTCAAAAAATTTTGTAATCTTGAAAGTGTGCTTTGAATATTACACGTAAATATATCTATATCTATATCACTTTTATCTGGAAAATAATCATCTCTTTGTATGCTTCCATAATAATATATTTGTGTATCTAAATAATTACCCAGTCTAAAAAAGAAATTTTTCGAATAAGCATTCATTTCATTTTTAGTAGTCTCCATATTGAATTATATAGAGATTTTTATTTATAATTCTTTGTCATTTTTTGAAAAGTTGTGTAGCAATATTTCACTGCTGCTATTTGTTATTTCACCAGCTAACATAGCGGATTCATATAATTTTCTCAATACGTCATTTGGAGCATTGCTACCTATTTTTATAAAATTATGTTCTCTTAAATATTCTTTTACCTGATTTATAGATTTATTTTTCAAATCCTTTTGAGCATTCAGGATTAATTTTCGTGTTCCTCTATCTTTTACCAATATAGAAACATATTTTTTATTTTTATTTTTTCCAAGAGTATATTTTTTTTTAATTGTTTTTGTTGTAATTTTTTTAATGCCAATTATATCGTTTCTGTTAACAGGAGGTGGTGAAACGATATTTTCTTTATTAGGTTCAGGTAATTTTGTTTCCACATTTTGTTCTATTTTTACAGGCTGAATTAATATTTCAGATTTTGCGTCTTCTTGTTGTTTTTGTTTTAATTTTTCGCGGAGATTAGTTAGCCGCTTCTCTCTTTCGTTATTTTCTTTAGTTAAATAATTGCCTTGAATCGTTAATGTTGATGACGGATTTGAAACATCATAATTGCGTTGTGTTTTTCGCCAATCCCTATATGTAGGTTTTGTTCCGCCTTTCATTATACCATAAGGGACTGAATCTGTTGATAAATGAATTGGTGTACCGGTTGGTGGAGTATTATTTACAGGAATCAAAGGCTTAGAAATTAATTCATCTGGCAATTCAAGATTTATATTGTTTTCTATATTAGGTTGATTCATTGATTTATAGTTTTTAACCGTTTGTCTCTCCAATTGTTCTTTTTTTTTTATTTTTTGTCTTTCGTAATTTGCTTTTTCATCATTTATTTTTTTTTGTTTAGAGAGTGTTTGTAAATAATTAATGGAATCGGAAAACTCATCTGAAAATGTTGATAATTTTAACTTTTCTACTTCACTGTTGCGATTTGTTTCTTCTTTTTGTGTTGGTAATTTTTTTTGATTATTTACATTATTTTCGGTTTCTCGGATTTTGTGTTCCTTTATCCTTTTTAACAGTTTATTTTTTAAAACATTTGGAGATATTAATGGTGTAGTTTTGGTTTGTTTTTTTTTCTCTTTATTTTTTTTACTTTTTGAACTGCCTATGCTAAATAAAGCAGGATTGATTGATATAGTTTTATTTGACATTTATTATAATACCAAATAAAAAATATAAAATATAACTTTAATATTAACAATATAAACTGTTATACAATTGTTTTTTAAATTCTTTTTCGTCCTTTCTATTTTTTACATCATCGTTTTTAAGATAATTTTCAAACCCTTTATCTAAATCATTAGAGTTTAATCTCCTTTTCTCTCTTTCCGAAAGACAAAATACTCTTTTGCTATGAGATATTTTTGTCTTGGTCAACAAAGTTTCAATGTCTCTGCCATAATGTTTGAAATAATCGTGGTTCTTTTTAAACCATTCAACGGATATTTTTGTATCAGCATTTATTTCCCAACCGATATCATTAACCTTCTTTAAAAAAATATTATATAAATCTTCATAATTATAATCATCTGTTTTAAAACGCCAAGCAAATCTGGATTCTAAACCTTTATTAAATGAAAAAAAACATTCTTTTAACTCTTTTTCATAACCAGCTATAATAACCATTAGGGTTTCCTTATTATCACTTAATGCTTCGCATAATGTATCTATGCATTCTTTCGCAAAACTGTCCTTTTTTTCTGGATTTCCGAGAGAATAAGCTTCATCTATAAAAAGAACACCACCTAATGATTCTTTTATTATATCATGAGTCTTTAATGCGGTCTGACCCAAATAACCTGATATTAAATCGCCTCTAGTTACTTTTTTAAATGTCCCTTTATTTAAAATGCCAAGTTTGCTGTATATTTTTCCCATTATTTTTGCTATTTCGGTTTTTCCTGTTCCTGGAGGTCCATAAATAACAGTATGCATAAAATCACCTGAACAAATATCTGTTCCTTTATGTAAATCTTGTATATAGTACAAAATTTGGTCAACAATATTATTTTTTAAATCATTCATTCCGATCATATTATTCAACTCTTGAAGAGGCTCTTTAATATTATGCAATGCTTTTATATTTATATTGTATTTTATTGTTGGATCGCAAGAATATTTTTCAATAATGTTTAAAATATCAGTAACATTGTTTACTTCTGTTTCAATATTTATTGTCTCTTTATAAACTGTTGAATTCTCTGGAGTAACTGGATGGATATGTTGTGAAGGGTTGTAATCTTTATAGCAATTTGGATCTATTACGTTGACGTTATATAAATCAACAGGTGTTTGTCCTGTAAAATTTGAAGTTAAAATGTTATTCGATATAATGTTTTTATTTATTTGAGCAATAAAAGCGTCGATTTTATATGAATTATTTTTAATAATATCAATGTTAAATTTTTCAGATAAAATGTTAATCGCATTTTTTTCTTGTTCATTTATTTTTTCTTGTTCATTTATTTTTTCTTGTTCATTTATTTTCGTTTTATTGTCTAATGTAGCCAAAAATTTATTGTAATTATTGATTCGCGTTGGGTTTAGTTTGTTAGACATAATGTATAATAAATTAAATAGTTTAATTTTATACCCTTTAATAAATAAATGTTCTATGTAACTACATATTTACAAACTAATTTCGTCATCTAATATAATTAACAAAACAGTTTAAAAATAAATTGATATAGAAAATAACCGGAATAATGAAACCATATAATATACACAACACAACTACAATAATGCAGTCAAAAAATAACGAGAATACGGTTGATAATGGAAATGACCAGTACATTGAGACACCTTGGGATATTATTGGTTCTTATTTCAAAGGTCAACACTTAGACAGATTTGTGAGACATCAATTGGAATCATATAATAATTTTGTCGGTTATCAAATAATTAAAACTATTGAAATGTTTAATCCTCTTCATATTGCGTCTGAACAGGATTATGACCCTGTATCTAAAAAACATTCGCTTGAAATTTACATCACATTCGAAAACTTTCATATTTATAGACCCCAAATTCACGAGAATAACGGAGCTATTAAATTGATGTTTCCACAAGAAGCGAGACTAAGAAACTTTACATATGCTTCATCAACGAACATTGATATCAATATTAAATATATCGTCCGCACCGGGCCTAATCTTGAAAATACTCAAACTTTCTATAAAACATTGCCAAATATAAACATAGGCAAATTGCCTATCATGTTAAAGTCTAATATTTGTGTTTTAAATCAATACAAACATTTTGAAAACACTCATACCGGGGAATGTAAATATGATGCTGGCGGGTATTTTATTATTAATGGTTCAGAAAAGACGGTATTGGGACAAGAACGTGCTGCTGAAAATAAGGTTTATTGTTTTAATATTTCTAAGAATGAAACTAAATATACCTGGAAGGCAGAAATAAAATCCGTTCCTGATTTTAAATGCATTTCACCTAAGCAAATTAATATGATGGTTAGTTCTAAAAACAACGGGTTCGGGTATTCAATTTGCGTTGAAATGCCGAGGTTAAAACAACCGATCCCTTTATTCGTTGTTTTCAGAGCACTGGGTTTAATAAGTGATAAGGAGATTTGCGAAAGAATATTGTTAAATGTTGGTGATGATAAAAATAAGATAATGTTAGACGCGTTACAAGCTTCTATTATTGATGCAAACAAATGCATCACACAAGAAGAATGCATTAATTATATTACTAGTTTCGTAATGTTCACGCCAATCAATGTGGATAAGGAAACCGGCGCAAAGAAAAAACACGAATTTGCGTTAGAAATTTTAAACAACGATTTGTTCCCTCATTGCCATAACAAGGAACAAAAAATCTACTTCTTAGGATATATGGCAAATAAGTTACTGATGACTTCATTTGAAATGATTAAACAAGACGACAGAGATTCTTATTTAAATAAGCGTATCGACTTAACTGGCACTCTTCTTAATAATCTTTATAGAAACTACTTTAATAAACTGGTCAAGGACATGGAAAAACAAATTATCCGAGAAATTAATAATGGTTCTTGGAAATCAACAGATGATTATGAAAATATCATAAATCTAACAAATATTTATAAAATCATAAAATCAACGACTATTGAAAATGGGTTAAAGAGGGCTCTATCTACTGGCGATTTCGGCATTAAACACACAAACTCTAATAAAGTGGGCGTTGCTCAAGTTCTTAACAGATTAAATTATGTTTCTAGTTTAAGCCATGCCAGAAGAATATCTACTCCTACGGATAAAAGTGGTAAACTTATTCCCCCTCGTAAGTTACACAACACCTGTTGGGGATTCTTATGTCCTGCGGAAACTCCAGAAGGACAATCTGTTGGCATTGTAAAAAATTTATCCTATATGACACACATTACTATTTATTCTAATTCACTGCCATTGTATGAGTATGTAATGCCAAATGTTCAACATATTGATAGTGCTGACCTAACACCAAAAGATATGTATGAAAAGGTTAAAGTATTCATAAATGGCGCTTGGGTTGGCATTACCGAAACACCTGTGGAACTTTACACAATGTTAAAGGATAAAAAATATAAAGGTATTATTAATATTTATACTTCTATTATATTTGATTATAAATTACGTGAAATTAGAGTTTGCAATGATGGAGGCAGATTGACTAGACCTATATTGCGTGTTAAGGATAAAAAAATGCTGGTGAAGAATGATTTGATCCACAAATTGAATAAAGAAGAACTCGTTTGGGACGATTTATTAACTAGTTCAAAAATTGAAGATTCCGTTATTGAATATATTGACCCTGATGAACAAAGTCGTTCTTTAATCGCTACAAAACCTAAGGATATTCCAGAAAACATTGGTAATTATACACATTGTGAAATTCATCCTTCAACTATATTTGGTGTTCTCGCATCGTGTATCCCCTTCCCAGAACACAATCAATCGCCAAGAAATACATATCAGTGTGCTCAAGGCAAACAAGCAATGGCTGTCTATACTACAAATTACGAAAATAGAATGGACAAAACAGCTTATGTCCTAAATTATCCTATGCGTCCTCTGGTTGATACACGAATTATGAATATGATTCAATTGAATAAAATCCCATCGGGTACTCAAGTTATTGTTGCTATAATGACTCATACTGGTTACAACCAAGAAGATTCATTGTTGATTAATCAAGGTTCGATTGATAGAGGAATGGCTTTAGTAACGGTCTATCATACTGAAAAAGATGAAGACAAGCAAAAAATAAATGGCGATGAAGAAATTAGATGCAAACCTGATTCTACAAAGACAAAAGGAATGAAGATGGGTAACTATAATAAAGTAAACTCAAAGGGTGTTATTCCTGAAAACACTTTGGTTGAAAATAGAGACATTATTATTTCTAAAGTAACGCCAATTAAAGAAAATAGAAATGACCACACCAAAGTAATTAAGTATGAGGACCAAAGTAAAATTTACAAAACAACCGAAGAAACTTATATAGATAAAAATTATATTGATAGAAATGGTGAAGGATATACATTCGCAAAAGTTAGATTGCGAACAGTTAGAAAACCTGTTATTGGTGATAAATTCAGTTCAAGACACGGACAAAAAGGAACTGTTGGAAATATCATTCCTGAATGTGATATGCCATTCACTTCTGACGGGGTTAAACCTGACATTATTATTAATCCTCACGCCATTCCTTCTCGTATGACTATTGGACAGTTAAAAGAAACAGTATTGGGGAAAGTTCTTATTGAATTAGGATTGTTTGGTGATGGAACCGCATTTGGTGATTTTAATGTTAGTGACATTTGCGATGAACTTATTAAACTTGGTTATGAAGCTCACGGCAATGAATTATTATATAATGGATTAACTGGCGAACAACACGAATGTAGCGTATTTATGGGTCCTGTGTTTTATCAACGTCTTAAGCATATGGTTAATGACAAGGCACATAGCCGTTCAATTGGTCCAATGGTCAATCTCACAAGACAGCCTGCTGAAGGACGCAGTAGAGATGGCGGACTTCGATTTGGTGAGATGGAACGTGATTGTATGGTTTCACACGGTGCTTCCAGATTTACACGAGGAAGAATGTACGACGCGTCTGATAAATATTCAGTTAATATTTGTAAAAAGTGTGGCCTTATAGCTTCATATAATGATAAAATGCATATTCATCATTGTCGCACTTGTGATAACCGGGCTGATTTCTCTTATGTTGAAATTCCATATGCTTGCAAACTATTGTTTCAAGAATTGAATACGATGAATGTCGCTCCAAGAATTATGACTGAAAATTAAAAAACCACAAATCAACGCAATAAATTTACTATATATGAAGTAGAAGCAAACAGAATTCCACCCCATAAAGTATCAATAATTACAGTAAGCATTGACCAATTCTTTAATAAAGCATAATTTGTCGTTTCATAAACGCCGTAAATAATAATGCCTAATAAAAACGCGTCCTTCTCACTTCTACGAGGTTTAATAATAAAATAATTCATTCCATAAATTAAAAATATGTAGCAAAGAACCACACCTAAATAATTAATTTTTGGTGTAGAACCCTGAACCTGTTTTATTTGACTCAAAAAATAATTTTTTATTAAATTTAAATACACAAAATCGATTGATGTCAATATTATTGCACTTATTAACATTAAAAAATCAAACATTATACATTTATATAATATTTTTATGTTTAGATAAAGTTCTAATTTAATAACTTTTTTTTACTATAGTATTATATAAATGTCTGTTGGATTTAGTAACCCTATTAGTGGAAGCAATGTAGCATTTTCTATTTTCGGAAAAAGACCAAGAAACTCAGGAGGGGCGATCCCTGGATGGATGCCTCAATCCGTACAAAATGTAGACAAAATGTATCCTGAATATGAACAAATTCGTTACACTCTTAAAAACGCGTGGAATACTACATATCCTAGTCAATTAAGAAAGAGCAATATCGCAAAACCAATTATTACACCTTTTCGTGCTGTTAACAATGCTGGCGACCTTTTAAGTCGTGATAATTATTCTTGTGGTGGAACTTGTCAGACTGATCAAAGTAGACCTGGATTACACGGATTGAAAACTCGTTTTGGGGCTGTTTCCACGTCGTGTTCTCCAAGTGCTACATACAATAGTCTTCAAGAGAATAAATCAGTTCCTCCTTCTGCCTGCAATGTAAAATATGTTTACGACAGTTCTGATTACATTACTTATCTAAAACAACGTGCCGTTAATAAAAATTACAATGATTATTCAAATGGTGGTGATGATTCTAATTCAAGTCAAACCGCTCAAAGAGCCATTAGAAGATATTAAGAAACATTTACTTTTAGCAAAAAATAATATTATGCATTTTATAATATTATGGAAAACAATAAAAGAAAACAAATGTTGTACCAAAAAACGGACTTTAATAATCATTTAATATGTCAATTGCCCAATGTATTTAAATGTTGTAAATGCAAACGCAACAACACTACTGTCATTCTAAATAAATCTACTCTTCAACATTGTCTATTTTGTGGAAATCCTAACCACGTTAAGAGAGAAAAATATAATGTATAATATATAATGCCAAAATCTAATATATTGATTGGTGCTCTTTTAGCACTTATATTTATTGGGTTCGTTCATAGCAAAAGAAATCAAACTACTACTACATCAAAAACGGTAGTTGTAAAAAACCAACCATATCACAGAAATTATGGATACACACCCCCACCCCATTATAATCCCTATAAATCACAATATTATAATTAATTTTACTATATTATATTTTACTATATTATATTAAATGACTACACCTTATGCAGTATCCAGAAATATAGGTTCTGTATCTTATAATAATTACGTTAACGCACCCATCACTGGACCATTAAGCACAAATAAATATCCGTTGGCCATTCCATATCATAGTTATGGAATTTTAACTGGTGTTAGACCAACACCACCTCAATATCATCCTGGACAAACACCGGTTGATTCTCAAATGAATACAAACGCAAGACATCAATATTTGAGAACATCTTCAAGCAATCAAAAACAATCCTCTTTAGGAAAAGAGAGAGAAACACTTGGTTATGCTATAAAATCATCTCAAAGAGCGGTTCCTGTATCATCGCGTACAAATTATATTTCACCTGTTTCCAGTTCTTTACATATTAATAATCTTAAAGCTAATGCTATAGGACAATCTGCTTACAAAGTAAATCTACCTAACTCCGCACCTATTGGAACTAAAAGTTATTATCCTAGTGGGACTAAAAGTTCTATTAGAAGAGCGCGTTCTGGTGGATGTGTTGCTCCAAAAAAGAAAGGTTCTATTTATAACACTAGCTTGAATAACGGACAATCGTGTGGTTGGGGTTCAATCGTGCGACAAAATTATTAAACTTTTATGAATAAAATAATGATACAAATGGAAATTATTTTTTATCATTATTATTTATAATGAACAAATATTTAGTCGAATTTTTAGGAACAATGCTCCTTATGTTTGTTATTTTTGCCACCGGAAATTGGGCCGCAATCGGTGCTGCTTTATCAGTTGGGGTTTTATTGGGTGGTCCCATATCTGGTGGTGCGTATAACCCTGCTGTAGCCATTGCTCTTTATGCGTCTGATAAATTGCCTAAATCGGATTTAATCCCATACATTATTGTTGAAATTTTAGGCGCTTTAGCCGCCTTTCACGCATATAAAAAATTTGTAAACAAGGCTTAAATATTTTTAATATATTATAATATAATTTCTTATAGTATAATATACAATGAGTAGTTTTTTGAATTCATTAAGTGAAAGTGCGAATTCATTAAGTAAAAGTGCGAGTGATGCGTATAAAAAGACTGTTGGTTCCACACCAACAACACCAACAACACCAACAACACCAACAACACCAACAACACCAACTACACAATCCACGTATAACACTTTAGGAGGTAAAAGAAGAACCAAGAGAAGAAGAAGAAAAATGCGTGGTGGT
>Ga0222715_10003891_pt1 | contig 13187 bp, 17 predicted proteins | sample C33_9DmetaG_FD_165056 | JGI IMG/M metagenome (GOLD analysis project Ga0222715, IMG submission 165056) | Estuarine water microbial communities from San Francisco Bay, California, United States - C33_9D | ecosystem: Environmental > Aquatic > Marine > Unclassified | place: USA: California...
ATGTAGTATTTAAGCCAATCATTGAGCCGTCCTTAAATAAATAATCTGCCCATTCCTTTTCTTCTGCTACACACTCACGCCAAAGGTTGTATACTTCTTCTTCACAGTCTCCTGCTATTTGTGACATCAAAGGATCATCCTTGCCTTGCATCCATAGCTTCAATATGTGTGTTGATATTGCCAAATGCTGTGCTTCGTCACGTGCAATAAGAGATATAATCTTAGCAGATCCTTCCATGAACTTTAGCTCGCCAAATCCAAACGTGCAAGCAAATGACACATAGAATCGCAATCCCTCTAGGATATTTACTGTCATCATAGCCAAGAACAACTGCTTTTTGACAATACGTGGATCTATTGTAGGATCTGTTGCCAACTGCATAAACTTGTCGTAATGTCGTGTAACAGATTGCGCTCGCTTAATAATATTCTCGTCATCGAGTATTGTGTCAAATACTTCTGCTGGATCAGCATACACATTCTTCATAATATGAGTATAAGAGCGTGAATGGATCATCTCAAAGAAATCCCATGTAACAATACACCCTTCAAGCTCAGGCAAGGATACATACGGCAGGAAAGCTAGACACGGTCCACGTCCTTGTACAGAATCTAGCAATGTCTGATACTTTAGATTAGATGTAAAAATATGTTTCTGCTCAGGGCGAAAGTTTTGATAATCTGCTCTGTCTTTTTGTAATGATACTTCTTCTGGTCTCCAAAAATATCCAAGCATAGTTTGATTAAGTTTATCAAACTGAGGAAACCTAAATGAATCATATCTTTGTGTACCCTGTTGCGCACCAAAAAACATATTCTCTTTGGTGTAATCTACTTTATCTCTATTAAATACTGTTCTCATTCTTTATCCTTAAATAACGCAAGACTCGCAAGCTTCTTCGTCTTCGTTGATGTTTACTAGTTCTAGTTCTTTTTGTGGTTCTTGTAGTTCGTTAGGATCTACTTTAAAATCATATGTATTTTGATAATAACTTGTCTTCCATCCTAACTTGTATGTGGTAAGTAAATCTCGTAACATTGTACTCAACGGAACTTCGTTGTTTTCAAAGTGAGTAGGATTGTAACTCCAGTTACCACTAATTGCTTGATCAAAGAACTTTTGCATGACTGCTACAATATTGATATACCCTTCATTAGATGGCATATCCCAAAGTAGTGTATAATATGATTTAAGGCTTTGATACTGCGGAACGATTTGTTTAAGAGGTCCTTTTTTAGACTTCTTAGTACTTAAATAACCACGTGGTGGTTCAATGCCATTTGTGGCATTAGATACGACTGAAGAACTTTCAGATGGCATTTGTGCCGACAAAGTAGAGTGTCGTAATCCATGTTCTTTAATAGATTCACGTAACTCGTCCCAATCATATACTAACTGCCGGGTAGTTGGTTGGATAAGTTCGTCTACCTCTACCTTATAAGTGTCAATGGGCAGAATGCCCTTGGCATATTTAGTTTGTTGGAAGCCAGTACAGGCGCCTTTCTCTTTTGCTAAGTTATTGCTTGCCTTCAATAGGAAATATTGAAATGATTCTGTAAGCCTGTGTACGGCATCTAGTGCTTCAGGGTTGTCATATGTGTAATGCTGCTTTGCTAAGTAGTGCGCTAATCCTATGTAGCCTATCCCCAACGAGCGTCTTGCCTTTGTCCCATATTCTGCTGCTAGTACAGGATAACGTTGATAGTCAATAATCTCATCTAAAGCTCGTACTGTGATATCACAGAGATCTTCTAGCTCACGAGGATCTTTAAGTATGCCCACATTTATAGCACTCAAAATACATAATGCTATTTCACCATCGGTACCATCAATATGTGTAATAGGTTTGGTAGGCAATGTTATCTCTTGGCACAAGTTACTCATGTAAACTGTATCTTGGAATGATGAGTGTGAATTACAGTGATCCACATTCATAATATAGATGCGCCCTGTCTCTGCTCGTTCTTTCAGTAAGGCAGAGAATAAATCCATTGCTTTTACTTTACGCTTCCGTATAGATGTTGCTCGTTCGTACTTTTCATACAAGACACGAAATGTTTCAGCATCGCCAAAATATGCTTCATACAAGTCAGGCACATCGTGCGGGCTAAACAATGTAATCTCGCCATCAGACAGAAGTCTTTCATACATTGTTTTGTTAAGCTGAATAGAGTAGTCTAGCCTACGGACACGATTATCTTCTGTACCCTTATTATTCTTTAGAACAAGGATGTCATCAATCTCTTGGTGCCATAGTGGGAAGTGTACTGTTGCAGATCCTCCACGTACACCGTTTTGTGTACAGCAACGAACAGTAGACTCAAACTTTTTTAAGAACGGGATTATACCGGTGTGTGCTACTTCTCCGCCACGTATTTTAGAGTTAACGCCACGTATCCTGCCAGCATTGATGCCAATGCCTGCTCGCTGTGCTATGTATTTGCCAATTGCCATATCTGAAGAAAAAATAGAATCTAGTGTGTCATCGGAGTCAACTAGGACACAACTTGCAAATTGTCGCATTGGCGTTCTAACACCTGCCATGATAGGTGTAGGTACATTAATTTTGAAAAGAGAAATTGCATCATAGTAACGGCGAACATAATGTAAGCGAGTTTCGTCTGGGTAACGTGCAAACAGTGTAGCAGCAATCATCATATACATATACTGCGGAGTTTCAAACAGTTGTCCTGATGATCTATCTTGACAGAGATACTTGTCTACTACTTGGCGCAATCCTGCATAGGTAAAGTTCTCATCTCGTTTATGACTGATATATGTGTTAAGTTTGTGGAGTTCTTCTTCTGTGTATAACTCTAATATTTCTGGATCGTATACGCCTGAGTTAATGTTTTGTTCAATTAGATTTTTTAGTGGTATAGTTGCGTATTCCCCAAATACTTCTTTGTATGTGCCATATAATAATAATCTTGCTGCGGCATATTGATAGTTAGGATGTTCTAGCGAAATCAAATCATTTGCGCTTCTAACTAATACTTCTTGTATTTCTTTTGTTGTCATTTTGTCATAGAACTGTAAATTTGCGTTCATTTCAATTTGACTGCTACTAATACCTGCTAATCCGTCACAAGCAAATTCTACCACCTTATGTATTTTATCAATGTCAAGTGGCTCTGACATTCCTGTTCGTTTTGTGATGCTAATGGACATGAAAACTCCTAATTTAATTCTGCCAATGTGTATGAGTTAAGAATAGAAAGGGTGTCTATAACATCAGTTACTTCGTGTACGTCATCATTTAATCCTAATATATAATTGTTAATTTTGCCAACATATTGTGTTTGTAGATCTTCATCTTTTACAATAAATAATTCTATGTCGTTTATGCCCAACCCTAATTGAAGTGTGTAGCACATTCCTAATGTTTTTGTGAATAAACAGTATTTATTGTCAAAGATAAGTGTCCACGGACTAGGCCAATTTGCATAATCCCATGGATCATATCGCTGACTATGTAATTCTACATCTTTATATTGTTTGATAACTAGGTCTATTGCACTATCTAAATCTTTAAGGGAACTTCTGAAAACAGCCCAAGATGCAAGGCGATCTTCGTATACCTTTCCTGTGAACATTAAATTTTTATTTTATGATTGATAAGTTTATATCTGAAATACGTCGGAGCTGCAAACGAACTAGTAGCTTTAAGGTATATTGAATATACCGGTTCTGCACTTGTTCCATCATTTACAAATTCAGCCGAAAAGTATATGTCGTATATTAAGTATGTATCCGGAGTGTCATAATCAACATCTCCAATTTGATCATATGAATCAGAAATGTATACTTTATCTAGGCCAGTTTTATCACATAGTAGATTTAATTTTCCTGTGCGCTGAAAGTCATAACTTTGATTATACATATAGTATTCAATTTCATAACTTTGATTTTGCTCTGCAGGAAAGCGTATAATATTGGCAGGTGTTGGTGAGGTGAAGATTGTTGCCTCAACAGTATGTCCCATTGTTTGGTTAAGGTTACCTTTTACTTCTGCTACATAAGTAGACGCTATATCAAATTCTGTTCTTAATAAGTCTGTTCTAGCAAAATAATCATCAATGCTTTCATTACCAACTTCGTTCATTTGTATTATAGGCATTTCAGATAGATATTCGTTACCTCCGTGATTACCTACTAACATAAAATTATTACCTTCTGATTGATTATATTTTCCTCGCTCTATTAAGATCGCTTCGTCGTGGATATCTTGGAATGTACTACTAGAAATTTTATTGAATTTTGGAGTCTCGGCATCGCCATTTTGTTGTGCTCCAAAAATGATGCCTTTTCCTAGAGTCTTAAAATGACAATTAGTAAAAAAATTATTTGTTATATGTTGGTTACCGCCTACACCATAAGCAAAGTTTGTAATAACAATATTGTCAAATATATTCTTATCAGTTCTAACAATTGGAGAAAGTGAGTCTAATAATATACCTGTATGAGTTGGCAATTCTCCTTGCACAATACTAGGGATAGTGGATCCAATATTCCAGTTAGATGATATCTTTAAATTTTTAAAAGTTGAATGTACACATGAGTTTACATGTAGTCCATTACTACCATTTTCTGTCTCAATAGATAAATTTTCTAGTTGTATATATCTAGCTTGATTATTATAGGTAGTTGCAGAATCTACTGCTACCTCGTCTAGTGCAGGAGAGCCCGGCTGGCTGAGTTCATTTACTGTCATCATTACTGTTCCCGCTTCAGTAAACCTTAGTATAGTTTTTTCAGGACCAGCACCAATTATTGTAGCAAATGGTGGGATGTACAATGTTTGATCAATATTATATATTCCTGGATCTACATACAGTAAAACTCTCGAAAGAGGATCACCTTTTGTAGCATTGTTAATGTATAGCTGATCTATTGCTCGCTGAAAATCAGCACCAACAGGAATATTCTCGTCTGCTATAACACCAAAGTGTTTTATAGATACTTGATCATCTAATCTATCTTGAAGAGATCTACGGGTAGGAGCAGAAGCAGAGCTGCCAGTTTGTATATGTACATCTGTTTCTCTATACGAGTAAGCATCTGATAAAGAAAAGATATTATCATGCTCTGTTAGAATTTTGGAGTTGCCAATAATGGGAGCACCTTCTGACAAGCTCCCATTACCAATATATAATTCTTGGGTGTCAACAGCCCAACCAAGTTCTCCACTTGCTAGTTGCGGAAGGCCAGTGCCTTGGTTCTTTTGTCCTCGTCTAATTTGAATTCTTGATAACTGTATGACAGCCACTTTAGATCTCCTTGTTTATTACATATTTATGCCATCTTAGAATAGTAGTCGTGTAGTCTGTTATACCATTCGTTTCGCCATTTAGCATAAGTGTCTGGCCAAATGTCAAACTGCTGATATTGGAACTCACTGGTACACATAAAAATATGGCCTTCGTTAATTGTAGTGCCATAAATCTCGTTGTGTGCTTCTGCATAGGCTACAAGTTGTAAATAGTAATCTTCTACATATTCTTCTTTCTTTAGCTTGTTAGATTGCTTAAAATCGCATATAGACGGATTACCTTTGTATACTGCTACTAAATCTGTTGTACCAGCATACATATTTGGCATATATAGTGATATCTCTGATCCCCATATCTCCTCTAAATAACTGAAGGCATTTTCTCGTACAACTTCAGCCATTTTGTTAGCTTGTTGAGCATACGGATTAGAGCCAGCTAAAGGCCAATCACCAGTGTCTATAAAATCTTCTAGATACTTGTGCATTCGTGTACCGCGACCTGCTGCTTCAGTTGTTATTTCTTTAGCTTTTTCTTCGCCTACACGTTTACGCCATTCTATTAGGCCTGTTTTATCTTTAGTTGCATCTAGTACAGTTGTAACAGATGGTACTGCATCTCCAGAGGGAGTTTCGTAATATCTTTTGCCGCTAATACTTGCTCGGCTAAGACTTTTATAATCAAACTTTTCTGTAATTAATGACATTAATGATACTCGTCAAACGGTTGTGTGTAAAAAGGGTCAACTGTGGAAAAGGGATCTTCATAGGCAACAAGAGCTTTTACTTCAGGAACCTTCTCCTTTACAAGCCTCTCTATACCAAATTGTAGTGTCATAGCACTACCTGCACAACCAGAACAAGCACCGCTCATTTCTAGTATAAGACTGCCATCTTCATACGAAACAAAATTAACGGCTCCTCCGTGCTCAGCTACTGCCGGCGCGACATATTCTGATAGTACTCCTTTTATCTCAGAGATTACTATCTCATCAGTTCTTTCTTCCATTATATCCTTATTGTAGCAAAAAGTTTTGAGTTTGTCAAGAGATATCTACGGCTTGTTGAGCCATTTGTGTGACATCAGATTGACCAGTGTCTGCTGCAACAGCAGAATCCTCAGGTCCTGGATCCTCTACAGTGTTTTTAGTTTTAACTTCTACGCCGTCTTTAGAAAAGTTTTTAACCATAGTCTTTACTCTAGGATCAGTTTCGAATGCTGCTGTAAAAGTTCCGTAGTCGAACGTTTCTCCGCCTGCGTTTGCCATTGCCTTGTTTAGGTCAATATTTAGCATGTCTTTTTTAGCAGTTTTTGGTGTTGGTTTTTCAAAGTGTAAAAACAGACCTTTATTTTGTTCGTCTGCATTCATAATGAGGTTGCGAAGCACCTGTGTTAAAATAGGTGCTTTCGCTGTGTTGTCTTCTTCACGAATTATTTTTTTTTTGAGCTAAGTATTTGGCCTAAGTTTCTTGATAAGTGTGCTACGCTTTCTCGTTGTGCTCTGCCTGCTTCTTCCATTCCGCCGCCCGCTGCTTCAGCTCCGGCAAACTCATCGCCCATTTCGGCTCCCATTTCAGCTTCCATGCCTGCTTCCATGCCTGCTTCGGCATCAACAGTCGGTTCCATTTCGCCTTCTGGCGCTGGTTCTGCACCCATTTGATCTTGTGGAGCGCCTTCGCCTGTTAACAAGGTTACACCTTGGTTCAATGCTGTTCGTGCTGCGTCTAATGCCTGATATAATGCCTCTAGTGTTGGTTTAGTTGCTTCTATAAATGATTGTGCTTGTTCTGAGCCTAACTCGTCTCTAATAGCGTCTTGTAGCTTTAACATTTCTTTGGATTGCATTTCAGAAACGTCTTCTAACCAGCCGCCTACATTGTCAACTAATTTCTTAGCTGCCATTACTAATTCTGCTTGCTCTTCAGCACCTTCCTGTAACTTAGAACCTTGTGTGTACATAATACCTTCACCGTACATAGAATTGACGGTTTGAGTACGTGGTGGTTTCTTCGCTGTTCTCTTTAACATAGATGACATTCTAAGTTGAAAGGCTTGGAATTCTTTTTCAGCTTGTGCTAAATCAGCTCCGGCATTCTTGACGCCTCGCATAAATCTATTCTTTACGTCTGACATCATCTTTCCAAAATCAATCTTAGGCCCACTCATGCCCATTTGCATACCTGTAGTGGATGGTCTAGCAGGCATTGCTGCCTTTGGCTTTGTAGTAGTTGGAACTCTTGACATTGGCCCTTCTTTAAGTTTATGTGACTTAACACCTTTGATAGTAGACTCTGTAAAGCTGCGCTCAGAAATAGCTGCATTTAACACATCCAAAAACATTTTGTTCTTGCTATAATCTTCTGTTTGTGTTTTGTTGTAGCTTTCCAATGTTTCAATGGAACGAATCTTTGTTCTAATTTTATTACGACGATCTTCTAACTGTTCTAGTGTAAAATTTTCTAGATTAAATTTAGTGCCAAATGTTTTCCCAAGATGCTCGTTTAATTGAGCAGCCGTTTGTGGGTAAGAAATTTCTGATAACTTCATGTGTGATCCTCAAGTTTTTTTATTATTTATCATTGTAGAAGATTATATCTCTCAACTGCTTCTTAGATGCGTCTATAATAGCTTTAGATTGTTCTATTCTACTAATGGTTGAGGATTGTTGTTCTGCGTCTTGCGACTTTAGCGCATGTTTGTAAAAGATCATATCGTTTTCTGCTTTTGCTATATCAGCATCTAGATCTTTAATGCGTTGTCTGTTAGGCGACTTAGATATTTCATTTCGTGTGTAAGCTATAGCTCCGTCTTTTGATAGGCATACTCCAATACATTTTTCTGTTTCTACATCCCAAATAGACCAGTCGTTTTCTTCTTTACATATCATGTAGTTTGATACATAAATATTGTCACCTATTTTTACAGGTACATGGTGTAGTATTCGTGATGATTTAAAGAGTTTGTTTAATGAGCTATGTAGAAGTTGATTCGTTTTTTTGGATGAGAACATTACCATTTCTTACAATTTTGGTTAATAAACTTTTTCTAATTAAGTCAAGTGCAATAGTTTGTTGGCGTTCATCCAACAAGTTCATTGGAGTTTTGCCTGTACCTAATGCTTCATAGAAAGCACTTTCTTCATTATTCATATAGATAGATAATGAAGAAAGTATTTCGTTAATTCTCATTTTACTGTCACAGTTTCGCCAGGCTTTACAGGAGTAACAGCGCCTTTTTCACCAGTGTTAAGTGTAGCAGTACCGTCTTTGTGCTTTTGTATCATGCCAGGCTCATTTGGCTTGTTAGGTACTTTAGTAATAACACCATTGTCGTCTGTTAGCTCAGTAAAGGCAGGGCCTTGCTTTGTAACTTTTAATTTCTTTGCTTGTCCTGGCGCTTGTGTAGTAATAGGCGCCATTTCAGATAGTTCTAAACTAATTTCGTGTAGTCGCATTATCTTCCTGCTTTGTTTAGTCTAGATATTCTCTTAGACATAGGATTAACTCGTTTAGTCTTGCGAGCTTTACGAGTCATCATTTTACCTTTTTTAGCCTTAGTTTGCTTCAATTTCAGTTTTTTCTTTACATCAATTGGGGCGTAACATTGAGCAGGGCTGGATACTACTCTACCATTCCGTTTACCGCCAGAGCATCTGTACTTGCGAACAACTTGTTTGCCCGAACGTGCCCAAACTTGTTTTTCTGTAAGGTTATATTCACCCTCAAATATTTCTTGTGCTTCCATACAAGTATTTATTAGATTTCGTCAATATTAAATACAATGTTCTTATTGACTTCATCTTTAGCATAGAATACAGAATCTTCAAATTTTACACTTTCACCTAATCCTGTTATTACAGGTACCAAGTCAAAATCGTCTTGAAACATTTCTTGCGTGATTTCTGTGTCTCTTTCGTCATCAAAGAGTACAGACCAATATCGTTGTTTACCTTTAACCTTAGAGCCAAATCCTAGCTGTGATGTCATGCCAAGTTTTTGTTCTATTTTAATAGGCACTAAGTTAGCTCGCAACGAAGCAGTTTGAAGTAGTGTATTAAAATTTGATTGTTGTGAATATTCTTTTTCGTCGCCATCTCGTTTGGCGTTTGTTTGTGTAATATCTATTAGTGTTAATATTTTTGTTCTCATACTACTCTATTTAAGTAGTCATAAAAAAAGCGCCAGGTGATCTGGCGCTCGTGGATTGATTAGTTATTAATGCAGTGGAGCAAAATAAGCTACAATTTCCATGCTAAGGTCTGTATTGATTACAGCATTAGCTGGAGTTGTGTTACCTGTTCCTTGAAGACGCATGTACACTTCTGTATGTGTTCCGTCGCCCCAAGCTGATCCGTCTGCGGTTCCCATAGCACCGACTACCCATGGATCATCCCCAACACCGTTTGCACCGTGTGTGGTTGAGATGTACTCAATGAAAGTCTTCAGGTCGTTATTTGTAATACCTGCGCCTGAGCCTGTGTAAGTTAACTTAACACAAACCTCACGACCTACATCAGATTGGAAGTTTTTGTGCTGCTGGAAATTAGCAGCAATTTTAAAGCCACTGCTATTTACATATTGACTAATATCTGGCATTTTTTTCTCCTAAAAATATTTGCTTGTAATTATTTAGCCTCAGTCTTGGTTTTTAGCTCTCTTATGCACAACTTTTAACATATTGACATAGGCTGGCCCTGCTTTGACAATATCATCTATCATTTGTATAATAGGTAGATAAGTTTCTAACTGTTTCATAGTAGGTATTCGTCTATTTCTAGCAGCATTTAAAAAACCATTTAATAATGCGTATGATGGTTTATGTAATAATCGTGCATAGTATATAATAGAAGAACCCGGCGCTGATATATCAGGTGTTGAAATAACAGGTTCTGTATCAGTGACTTTATTGCTTTCTAAATCACGCTTGCTAACAAACTGCTCAAAGTCGTCAATAATATCAGAACTTCGTAACTTAGATCGTACAGCAAATAACAATTTAGTTACGACATTAGTTTGAATTGAACTATGCTCATCTCTAAATCTAGAAAGATAACGTCTAATAATTTTGTAGTCTTTATTATTAATATGAAGACCGTTTTCTATTCGTATAAAAGTTTGCTGTGGAAAAGTAGGCGAGTTACCGTTAGCTAAAGATGTAATATATGACATTATATCTTTAATAGGCAGTGCCGACATAGCTTGCTGGCGTTTAGCAGCACCTGGATTCTTTAGCTTGCCAATTGCTTGTTCGTCGCCTTGTAGAAAGTAAAGGAAGTTATGTAAATCTGTGGCTCCTACTTTAAACGTTTTCGCAACAGATTGAGATTTCTTAGCGTAATTTCTAACAAATGGTGTGTAGTTAGGATAGTGACGCATTACCTCTAAACACAATAGAGTAAGATACATCCGCTCGCCAACATCAGAATATGTTAGTGACGTCATATTCTGCTGGTCGCGAGTCATCCTTGCTTCAGATATTTCTTTAATGAAATCCATCATCTTGTAACTGCTCTATTGGCTGCTGTAAATCCAGCTCTGTTAACTAGCTTCATAGGTCCATCAGGATGTGTTAGCACATAGCCTTCTCCACCAGGCACATCGCCAATAGAAGCTCGTACTTCAGCGTCTTGATTATCTAGTTGATCAATGATATCGTCTTTAACTTCTTGTATTTCTTTTACGATTGTCCATAGTGCAGCAAAGCCTTGCCTATGTTCTCTAATGTAATCTTTAATTTTACGCTTCTTAGGCTCTGATACTTTAGACGTACCTAACCATTGTAAAAAGTCCTTGCCAAGGTTATCCATACCTGTGTCTACTTTAGAATTAGTGTATGTATAAAACACACTAGGCAGGTCTGATAGCTTTAGATTAACTAGATTATCTCTATTCAATAAATCATCTATAAAATTAGCTGTTTTTGATATATCTGCTTGTAGTTTCTTAATAGACTCATTGTTAACTGTAGGCGGTTTCTGTACTAGTATTGGAGGGAACACTAATACTTTATCTGATTGAAAATATGTATTAGCGTCAATTGATAGAGCTGAGTCATTGCCATCTTGGCCTACCTCGTTATGTATCACAACACCTGATATTGATTTTGCTATTTTGTTACCTATCTCAGAATCAATTGCTACTTTATAAGTTACCATATTAGGCGTAAACACCCAGTCTTTACCTGCCTTATCAGGTTTGTTAAAGTATAGTAAATCGCCTTTAAAGAAGCCTGTATGATCTCTTGGAACTGCCTTTTCATACAGGTCAAATATCATCCGCATGTTTTTTGAAAAGGCCTTGTAAGAGTCAGGTATTTCTAACCCTCTACTGGTCTTACGATTTAGTATCATCTTCTGTAAGTCCTTACCTGATCGTGACTTCCCGTCATAACCTTTAGCACCAAATCCTGACTTATCAGTGAGGATAAACTCACCCGTAACTTCGTCTCTACCAAACACAATAGCAGGACTACCATCAAACTTTATAGATAGGTCTTTATGCCCACCTTTCTCTAAGTTTTTGAGGCCTTCTAAAGCCCTTACAGCGCCTTTAGATCCTTCCCAAAAGATAACATCTTCTGCGTGTTGTATCCTTGCTCCTTCGTCAAGTTGCTCTCCGTTGTATTCAATTGAATCACCTACCAACTTGCCTTGGAAAGGATGCCTGCTGGAACTTCTTTTACGCTTCTTTTTTGCCTCAAATAACTCTCGTAGTAACATTATCTTAGTCCTGCTATTCTTAACCAGCTTTCAAGTGTTGGATCTTCTTTACCTAGCGTTAAGCCTTCTTTTTCAAATGCTGCTATAGCATCGGCTAACAATTTACTTGCGTTAGGTAACTTAGATATTATCTTATACATAGACTCTACTGTATCCAAGTCATTAGGATTGCTGTTAGGACCAAGTAACTGATGGGCTATCTCAGTAGGATCCTGTGTGATAACTTCACGTGTATTTCTATCTACTAAACCTTTTTGAAATGACCATTGTAGCCCTTTAGCTTTGGCAATAGAAGCCATCATAAGATGCCTATGCTTGCCTTTAAAAGGAGAATCAATGCCAACTCCTTTCATACTCCAGCGCATCCATTCTTGGTCACCAAACATTAAGTCTGTTTGAACGTAACCATTCTTGTCATCGCCGTTAATAGGAGTCTTAAAGTGAATATTAACTCCGGCCTTTTTTATCCATTGCTTAGGATCCTCGCCACGAGCATTAACATAGTCAATAAGTTTCTGATAAATGATTTCTTTATCTTTAGGATTAACTGCTATATCTAGATCACCCGAGGTGTCTTTAATACCAGTTGTACCTAGCTTAAAATCTTGATGTGGAACACCTGTAATCTTTTCTAACCACGACAGGGTTGGATCTACATCCGCTCTATTAATGCGTTTAGTAGCTACTCCGTCGGGTGTTTTAAAAACATTACCACCTTCTAAGATACGCAATTATTTGTCCTCTTGCTGCTGTGCTTCGTTTATCCGTTGTATACCTCGTTTAAACTTACGTGGATCTGACGCACGGATAGAATTGAAAAACTTTCTCTCTAACTCATTAGCGGTCTGCTCGTCGTATGTGCGATAAATTAATTCAAACAAATTAATTGATGAATTAATAATATTGTTAGCGGTTGCCTCAATAAGATGGTGTGTGTCTTTATTGGGAGCTATTGAGCTTAACTCCTGCAGAATGCTTCGAGTTTGTTTCTTCATATCAATTCCTATAATATATTTACCGTTAAACAAACAAACTAGAAATGCTCTCCTCGTTTGTAATCCTACGCATAGCCTCGCCAAACAGTGAGCCTACTGATACTTGTCTAATCTTGCGGATATGATCTGGACAACGGTTAGCAATAGTGTTTGTCACTACTAGTTCTTCTAATGCTGACTCTGCTACTCTTTGGCAAGCTGAG
>Ga0222715_10003896_pt1 | contig 13172 bp, 19 predicted proteins | sample C33_9DmetaG_FD_165056 | JGI IMG/M metagenome (GOLD analysis project Ga0222715, IMG submission 165056) | Estuarine water microbial communities from San Francisco Bay, California, United States - C33_9D | ecosystem: Environmental > Aquatic > Marine > Unclassified | place: USA: California...
TTATAACACTTCAAAGTTTTTTCGTCTAACTCCATTTTTTAGTAAATTAAGACTTTACTTTGGTAGATGATTACCTAATAGTGTACCTATAAAACGACATGGAGGTCAAAATGTTTATAATACCTAAGTTTCACCAAAACGAAGTTTCCTTCCAAGAGGGTTGGAACATTATGAAATCTCACGGCCAAGGCGATACTCTTGAAGGCATGAATGCTATGCAACGCTCTTGGAAAGAATACAACGCAAGCCAAGACGCATTCCTTACAGGAAAAGTAGCTGTTGTGGCTTTTGATAATGATGATGAGTACTTTGAGTACTATAGCAATGAAGTTAATGCATACAATGCAGTGTTTTCAAACATGAACCAATTGTTCGCTTAGGAGATATATTATGAAATATTTATATGATGATGCACTTTTTTCAGATTTTTATAAGGAGGCTCACGGCTTCCGTCCAGCCGGTATTCTTATGGAGGTCTGGAATGGGCTTAACCCTGTTCAAAAGCAAGCCCGTTGGGATGAGCTAGGCCGGATTGTTGAAGAAAACTGCCGGAATACTCGCAAAATGGAAGAGGGTGATTTGAAGCGCGTGAAAGCTGAAATTGAACAACTAATCATTAATGGTGCAGAAAACCAAAATGAAGCTCTTCTAATTATGACTAATGGTGAAAAGTTTCATACTACTCAATGTGTAGAACACTGGGTATGGCAGAAGGGTATACTTTTTACGCCCTACGGCAGAGAACTTGTCAAAGACCTTAGTAAAATTGTTCAATATGTTTAATAAAAAAGCCCCCCTTGTGTTACAGCACAATTGGGGGGCAGTCAGGGAGGAAGTAAAACATGCAACTTAAAGAAACACGTTCCATAAATAATAATATCACAAAAATCCTAATATTTGTAGGTGAATTAATAGGTATCTCGGTTTTTGTTATATCTGTGTTCTATTTACCTTGGATTATTCAGTACCTTTCTAAGTACATTGGAGGTTAATATGAAAACTTTAGATAAACTTAAAGAAATTTGCGACCCATTCGGCGTTACTTTTGAATATCATATTGAAGGGGGTGATTGGTATATAACATTCGATGCTCCGCCCAAAATGTGTTGGGGCTCAAGTACGGCAACAGTTAGTTGTTACAATGGGGGCGCATTAAACGGGGTTATTGGTTATATAAAAGAAGAATTGAAAAGCGGGTTCTATAAAGCCGATAATGAAACATTAAGAATAACGGGGCAATTATAAATGATAGGTAAAATGCATACTGCAATGGAGGCATCACTTACGGATGCTCAATCAAAATTAGCTAATATCCAAATTGAAAAACAAAAACTATATGAAGCCGAGGAGGTTCAGCAAAATAGGATTATTTGGATTAAAGGTGAGCTTGAGAAATTAGAAAATATGGGCGCAAATTAATCCCGTTACATTACACTTTATCAATAAGCCTTTGCAGACTAGATTTTGCAGGGGCTTTTTTAATTCTATCCCTTAATAAAGTTGTGCTAAAAGAATGTTCTCTTTTATTATAGTAAATTTCTATACCTAACTTTTTGCATATATCTTTGCCGGTAAAAGGTTTGTCGCGGTACTCCTCACCAATCACCCTTAAATTTATTTTAAAAATTTGCAGTATATCTGCTAAATCTAACTCTGTTTCGTAAGGTATAATTTCATCAACATACTTCACTGCGCTTAACTGAATGTGCCTTTCAACTATGCTTTGTATGGGTTTATTCTTAACAAGAGGCCTATCAATGGCAGGGTTGCACTGCAAACCCACAATTAAATAATCGCACTGAGACCTTGCTTCCCTCAACATCGCAATATGCCCAGAGTGCAAGAGGTCGAAGCTACTGCAAGTAAATCCGACCTTCATAAATTATTTATCTTTTTTCAACGGGTGTCCATCAGGCAAAAGGTCGGTGTCAAACTTACCGCTTTTAAACCGCCCTGTTCTCACTGCACTCAAGAAGCCATTTACCCGCGCATAAGCCCACTGATCAGCGCTACTCACGCTAGGTCTAACACTCTGAGGGTTAGTGTTAAAAGCACCTACTCCACGCCTAAAAACAGCCTCTAGCATCCTCTGTGTAACGCGCTTGCCTTTTTTGTCGCCATGTTTTTCATTATGATCTTTTACCTTTTCCGATAAACCTTTTTTTACCGCTTCTGATATTTTGGCTTTAACGTCCATTACATCATCATCCGCAAAAAATTCTTCTAATTCAAAATTTTTATCACGTTCTCTGTCTAGCTGTGCGGCTTTCTTTCTAGCCCATGTTTGCCCAGAGTCACCACCCCATAGCAACCATGCAATCAATCCGGCACTAGGATAACCCTCTTCACCCCTGTTAAAGCCTACACCCCGCTTATCACTCTCATGTCTGCTGAAAAAGCTATGCATTCTTCTTACAGTTCTTGGGCTTAATCTTTCTCTTACTTTTAATTGATTTGCTCTAGATACACCTACCAATGTACCGCCACGATTAAATTCTTTTCTTAGTTTTAATCCACGACTTGCATTAGTTGCCATTGCCTCAGTTGGTTTTGTATCTACATCACTTTCAGCTTTTTCTTCTACCTCTTCACCTTCGTCCCATTTATTGCAAAGATACTGCTTCCGAACCTTTGCATCGAATAGATCACAATAATTGTTTTCATAATATGAACAGTTACCGCAATTTTTTTCTTCATTCCCAATTCTATAAGCACTAGGTAATTCATCTGGAACACTCTCACCATCAGGATAGAAATCTAATTTTGTTTCTCCATAAGCGGCTTTACCAGCCTCTTCAACGTCCGCACCATCATCTGTAGCAACATCAGCGCCACCTAGCGGGAAAAGGTTTGCGGCAATATAAACTTCATCACCGCCGTTGATTGGCTCTAATCCGAGCCTTTCTCTAGCTTCATTGCGGCTTATAATGCCTTCACGAACAGCCGAAGTCACGTTTTCATAAACACGGCGGCGGCGCTCTGTCATAGCTGGGATAGCATCAATGTCATATTTGATTTTAATATTATCGCCGTAACTTGGTGATAGCCATTCATTAAGATCACTTTCTACTCGCTTTGCAAGGGGAATGATTGTTTCCTCATATAGAGCAAGTCTAGCCTCTTGAACATTGGCATAAGTCTGACTGTCAGGAATGCCGATCAGCTGAGAAGGTACGCCAAAGCAAAGCGCGATGTCCTTTGCCGCCATATGCTTGTGCTGTAGGAAATCCATATCGCGTGGAGATAACGCCATTTCTTTCCAATCAAAATCGCCTTCCAGCAACATAGGACGGCCAGCATTCTTTGTACCAGAGAAGTGTCTACCCAAGTCATCACTGACTTGCTTGCGCTGTGTATCACTAAGCATCAAGCTATTGCCGTTCTCATCCCTTGGTTTAAACACTATTGCGCCGGATGGACGCGCCCCGTTCATCAATAAGCCCACGTTGTGCTTTGCAATCATGTTGTGTTGGTCTAAATCAATAGCCGCCGCCATAAGGGGTGATAATCCCTGATAGTCGTCTAATGGGTTCCACATTTTGAAATGTTTAATTTCTGACTGACCTGAAATTGGGTCTGCTGGATATGAATGAACAACCTGTCCATTTAAATAATAATCATAAGACTTTGGAACTGCAGTATCGCTTGCAACAACCTTCATCCTGTCAGGGCGCAACATATAGAGCTCTGAGGGCAAATTATTTACAGAACTAGCAAGAGCATAACTATTTCCAGACAACAAAAGATAACTATAAAGTGATTGGAAGTATTCAATTCCAGCTTCTGTTGGGTTAGGTCTATTAAGAAGGCTAATAATAGGGTGTGTTTCAAGCTCCATGTCGCCTTGGAAAACTTTAAATGGTATTGAAGCCGCGCCATTAGCAATTTCATTTACGCATTTATACACAATAGCGTTTTGCTGATACCCTTCGGTCGCGTATGTTTTGAAATCATCGCGCCTATTGGCTGAGTATATTGAGTTACCCGACATATATACCTTTGGTGCTTCTTTTTGTTCAAATGATTGCGGCGAAAAAACCTTCCGCAAATTATCTAAAAATGCCATTAGCTAATTCTCCATATTGGTTGCCCTGTTTGTTGGGTCAAATCCGTTAATGCCCAAACTAGAGCGTCTAATCTATCAGGGGACTTTCGACCCTCGGGTGTAAAAGATGTCAGCTGGTCTTCCAATGCTTTAAACTCTCCAACATGATGAACCTTGCCTTGCTCATAAAGCGCCGCGATTGGTTCAGCCCGTATAATCTTGCCTCTACTCGCCCTTACAGCAGTGTAAGGTATTTGCCTATCTATTGTTCTTACCACTCTTTCGACCAAATCTCCACCATTATTGACTTCAGCTATAAGTCTATCAGCATTATATTTATGAAAAACATGAACAGCTTCACGCGCCCAAGTGTCAGGGCTTCCATGTAAACTTCTATCTTCTAGTACATAAAACTTACCATTGGAGCATCTGCCAGCTACAACAATGCCTGTTTCATCACTGCTTTCCGTGTTTGTTACCGCTGGGTCTACTGCAACTACAATTCTTTGTAGGTCTGGCAAATTTTCAGGTTTAAGCCTAGAACCTTCAATCATATTCCAATTCCAAAGAGCGCCCTCAATATCCTCAAGAACCTCTGCATATAGCTCTTGTCTACCTAGTCTTGTGCCTTCGTATTTTTCTTTAAGCTGTGCCAGAGCTCCAGCCGCTAAGTTTTCTTCATTATCAAAAGTGCTTCCGCGAGTAATCACAGTTCCTGTCCGTTTAAGCAAATTCTTGATAAGAGGCGTTGGTTTGGGTGTTGTTGTTATTACACATTGTGGATTATCGCCAAGACGCAAGCCAAACATCAGCTGATCAAATGTTTCCGGATAAGGCCACGCGGCTATCTCATCACACCATGCTCTGTGAAATTGCGGACCACGAAGTCTATCTGGTTCTGTTGCCGCAAAGCCTTGTATGACTGAGCCATTATACAACCTAATCTCTTGAGCAGTATTATTATAACCCTGACCGCGTCCAGATAGGAGGCATTCTTTAGGTAAATAAGAAAGTATTCCACTCTCACCGCCGAATGCTACTCTCTTTAAGTCTCCAAATGTAGGCACAACAACTGCAACTCGCGTGTTAGGGTTCTTTAATGCATATACAGCCGCATCAGCGCCGCCGGTTCTTGTTTTTCCCCATCCACGACCAGCAAGTATAAGCCATACAGCCCAATCACCCATAGGGGTAACTTGTTCGTTTCTCGCCGTATCAACCCAATCACTGTATAGTGTGGCTAGCCCTTTGTGACTTTTTCTCGGCAAGTTCGTCCAATTGGTCAATAATTCTTGTGAGGCTTGTTGGGATGCTGTCATCTGATACTACCTGTCTAATTTCTGCGGCTTCACCTAAAGCAAGCTTGCCAGCCTTTTGAGCCTTTAGGACAGTTTCGGCTATGTCCTTTAATTCTGGAGTTGATAGGCTATCTCCCCCTGTTGCACGATCTTGTTGAGCCGCTAATGTTAGCTTCCTACCAATCCTTGCAAAGATGTTTTCCGATAAAGTCATTGCGGTGTCATCAAACTTATCAGCCTTTTGAGCTTTGCGTTTTGCCCTTTGGATAGACCTTTGCGCTTCATATTGAGATTTAAACTGGTTTCTTTGGCCTTGCCAATCTCCATCTTTTGATCTTTTGTATGCAGTCTTAACAGGTAAATCGTGTTTTTTGATTAATTCATCTATTGTTGGGAATACCCTAACACCATCATCAATGTAGCCTTCAACAAACTCTAATCTGAGCTTTTCTGTCTTAACCTGATCTAACTTACTGTCTGAGCGTGGAGACATCTGACCGCCCTCTCTTATTCGCCTGTTTCTAGCCATTGTAGCAATTCTTTTGCCATTTGTATAGAATGAGATGGTTCAGTTAATGATCTATGCTCTACCTTTGTCCCAAACTCTGCGGAAATGTTGCGTATTTTTGTGGCTCTACCCTTCAAGAATACATCACTTTGGGTATCTCCCCTTTGTACGTGCCTTTCATGCAAAACCTGTTTTGATGCACTTAAAATAATAATCCTTAAATCATAATGCTGTTCTATTAGCTTTAAATTATCTTTTGTGAATAACCTGTCGCCTTCAAATATTATATGCCTCTTCTTGAGTGTCACATATTTTTGAAAGTCTTTATTAACCGCCATTGATAGTCTGTCTGTACCTAAAAAAGTCCCACCAGAGTTATAAAGACCCATCAAGCTTACTAAGCTATCGTTATTAATATGACCTCGCAAAAGACCACCTTTTAAATTATGTGTGACCTTCATTGAATTATAAACTTCTTTCATCATGGTTGTTTTACCAGTTGCGGGTTCTCCCCCTACAGCTACACATCTAAACATCAGAACATACTCCTCATAAAATCACCCTTTTTTAAGAAATCACTAAACTTATCTTTTTTTATTTTTCTTGAAGCCGCCAACATAGGGTGAATTGTTTCTCTTCTAGCTTGCCAATAAACATCCCAGTTCACACCAGCCCATCCATCATTTTGCACTTTACTGATTTCTTCTGCCTGTCTGTCTAGGTAATAACCAAGATAACGTCCATCTCGCTCACGGAATATCTTCTTAAAGGAACAAAGGCATGTTTCCATATCGTAAAAATCACCTTTTGTACCAAATCTACTGTTAGTCTCGCTTAGAATAGAACCAGCTTCTAGTTCAAGCATTTGAACCTGACTATCATCCAGCTTTTGTCCGGCAAGCTCCTCTAGACCCAAAGCATATAACAACCCTGTCCTGTGGCTCTTACTTCCCTTATCATCCCTGAGAACAAGGTCTGGGGGCTCGGTTTGTATATCAGCGCATTGCTTTAATGCTTGCATGTAAAACCAAGTGGAATATCTTCCAAACTTATATAAAGAACCGCTTATCTCTCCCCATAGAGCTTTGAATGGGTCATTTGTAGAGCGCATAATCTTTTCAAACTTCGCTCTTTGTGTTCCGTCTGGATTATTTGTATGAACCCATTCGTAATAAGAGGAAAATTGCTTTGGGAGGTGGCCTTTATTATACTTTGTATCTGTCTGATATCTAAGTCTTTTATAGTTTATATTGTTCCATTCCTCAAGCCTCTTCTCCCCAACAAGCTCAAAGTCTGGAAACTCATTCCATATTACCCAAGAAGTCGGGGCATAATAAGTAGTTCCATATAACCAACAAACCCATAGCCTTTGCTCTATGTTAAACTCATATCGGTCAAACATATATTTCATCATCCACAAAGCGGGGTCACAATCTTTATACCTCAAAGACCAAGCAAACCATCTAATGAATGCCTCTTTGCGATTATCTTTTTTACGATAATCTATATTTGTTTGAATAAAGCTTTCCGGAGCCAAGCTGATTTTACCTCTTTTATTGCGCCCATTACTTGCGCGGCTTTTTTTACGCCGAAACTATGATCTTCTAGACCTTCAGCCTTTAATTTTTGTATAACTTTCACATCAGGTAAGCACACTATAGGGTTTTCAATTGCTTTCTTTCTAAATTCTAATTGTTCTTCTCTAGTAGCAAAAATGGGCTGATCTGACCTTAATGAACCTGTTGGGTCTACTGCCCAAAAAACAAGGCCATTTCTATAGTGCCAGCTAACGCTACTAGGAGTGCAACTCATTTTCAGCCTACCCATATCATGCTGTATAGAGTGTTCTAAGAAACTATCCCAAGCTTTTGAGGCGTATCCCTTTCCCTCTTGGCCTTGAACTGTGCATATTTCATATAAATTCACATACCTAGTTCTCACAGAAAAAGTCGCGTATATAACACTCTTAATTCCATTATCATCATGAACTAAAGGCGGATACCTGTCATAATTGCCAAATCTTTTCCAAAGACTATGTGATGCTGAAAGGAATTTAGTATTTCGACCATCTTTTGAGTTTTTTATGAGGTCTAAAATTTCCTCTTCTTCTGTCAGCCTCATGGCTGTAAGTCCTCAAAGCCTTCTACCATCGCATAAGCCATGTGACCGGTTTTAATTGTGACACGATGATGTTCACCCGCTTTGCATCGCGTTAAATGATGAAATTCACCGCTTCTGTTGAAAATATCTTCAGTACTTGCAACATAACAAGCGCCTGTTTCATCGTCATAGTCATACCAAAGCGGCCTTTGACCATTTCGGAAGAAACCTAGCTCTTCTCCATTACCTTCTGCAACTAAAAGCGCACATGAAATAGAAGCCTTTGGGAATGCCTCCATAGGGTGTAAATCTTTTTCAAAAGCTAATAACAATAGTTCAGTGTCATTGCGCCCTGTGGTCTCAAACCCATAAAACTCTTCCCATTCCTCCGGTGGTAGCTGTGTTACTACTCCATTATGGGCAATAGAATAATCTTCCCCTGCAATCGGTTGATTATACTCTAAATCACTTGTTGAATATCTACAGTGTCCAATTATTGCTACAGTTTTGATTGTAGGAATTTCAAACAAGCTGGCTTTTACGGGTTCTTTGATGGTTTTGATAATTCCATCTTCAAAGTAGCTTATACCAGTAGCGTGCTGTCCTCTTATCATAGCTTGGAGCAACATTTTTCTAAATAAAATCATGTCGACACCATTTGGGTCAAATGCGGCAACTATTCCACACATATTATTGCTCCGCGTTAAGACCAGTTAAGTCTTTTCGACCCTTGATAATCTTTAATTCTTCATCTGCATTACCGCACCGAAACATATTTTCTCTATAATAACTTACAATAGATATACGTTCATAAGGTTGTTTCGCTTTTATTTCTAAGTTTCCATGCCATTCATGGACGTTGAAAAAACAAATATCAGTATTTCGCACGTCAAATCCAACTCGGTAGCGCGGCAAACAAGTATATCCACCTTCAAACTTACCCGCTTGCAAAACAGCAATATTACCAAAGCCTCCTTTGAAGTCTCCAGCATCTGTATGTATGGCCGTTCTAAAATTTTTATTGACTGTGACTGTCGTGAAAACTGTATCGCCAATCAAGAAGTCTGAGTTAGTTTTTTGCGCCATTTCATTTTGTGCGCTCCAACGATCAGGGCATGCATCTTTAAATTGATCAGATATGTGCTTTATATATGGGTAAGCGCCACGAAACTGATCAAAGTTTTTTTCTGTCCAAGCAGTTTGCCGGCAATAAGGAAACCTCACTGTTCGATCAAAGTATCCAATTATACCGCTTTTAACTGTTTTGGCTCTTAAAGTGTTTGAAACATAACCATCTTTTGTGATTGTAGCAAATCTCTTTTGTTTTTTCTCACCACCAATAACACCAGAATATCCTGTGAGTGTTTTATCTTCTGATGCAGTGAATTCACCCGCCGCGCTACCACGATTATTTGTCGGTGTCGCGGCATGTCTTAAAATACCATATGCCTGTTTACATAATGCTTTAGGTATTACATTTTTTCTAAACATAAAAAGAGGATTGCCATCGCTATCATAAGCATCACAATCATAATCAATTATGTGATCAATTTCGTCGTTTTTTATCAGAGAACCTGAACGCTCTCCCCATTCTTCAAAAGTTCCGTGAGCTTTCGCTTCATAAATCTTTACACTCATTTGATACCGCCATATATACTGCGTCTGTTAAATTATCTATACCATGTTTTTCTTGTATCTTCACGCACATTTGTTTGAATTTAGGCTCTGTATCCGTGTCCAAATAAAGCATTAACATCTTTACATGATTTGCATTTGCACCACCCAAATCGTTAAATTCTAAGCTCTCATCAATCTCATCAAGCTCTTCATCAAACTGCATTAAGTCTTCACCAGACATTTTTGCAATCTCATCAAGGTCAAATCCAGTGAGGTTTAAGTCAAAATCTAGCTCTTGTAATGCTAAAAATTCTGACTTTAATAACTCTTTGTCCCACTCAGCGAGCTCTGAAGTCTTATTGTCAATAATCCTGTAAGCCTTTTTTTGTGCTTCTGTAAGACCTTTTGCTATCAATACTGGCACTTCTTTCTCGCCCATGCTTAAAGCCGCTAGGTGGCGCGTATGACCGGCCAAAATAATCTTTTCTTCATCGACAACTATCGGCTGTTGCCATCCAAATTCCTTAATACTGTCAGCAACCTTTTCTACAGCGGCAGAATTGTCTCTGGGGTTCTGATCATAAGGCAGAATTTCTTCTATTTTGATTTGTTCTACTTTCATCCTGATAGCCTTTTTTTACTTATTTGTAATTTTTGTAATCATAAATTGCATGGAACGCAAATAAAAAAGACCCCTGCGTTAAGCAAGGGTCAGTCAAATCAGTAATGATCTGGTGTTTGAGAGCAGTCAAACATCGTTATATTCCTTAATTTTTACCTGATTATCAAGTGATAATTTATAAGGCTTAATATTGTCTGATGTGATAAGACCTTTGTTGAGCATTTCTTTCAATCTATTACCACTTAAATAAGTTTGACAAACAGCTTCACCATTTCTTATTCGCTTTGCATTAATAACTAATGGATTTGACCAATCAACATTATCACTACCAATCTGTTCTTTTAACTTAAAGTTTTTTGAATTTTCCCGTACACCCTTCATAAACATGGCTATTGAAGGCCATTTTCTTGAAACTTGGCTTTTGCGAACATATCTCGCCACTTTTTCCAAATGCTCTTTAAATGCATGATCATCAAGATTTGGTAGCTCACTGTTTATATCCTCAACCATCAGCACCATTTCTTCCCTTGCCGCGTTTTCATCAAGGTGACTTGGGGGCTCATACCTCTTCAATAAATTAAAAAGCCAAGCCGATACCAATTGTTTTCTATGTTCATATCTCATTTGTTTTCTATCCCTAATACTCCACCCCGAAAGAGGCGGTCTAAATAATCTGATGATGATGCAGACGCTATTTCTTCCAACTCATCATCCCATCTGCCTTGATTAAGCCAAGTTGCAGGGTGAGGTATGAATTTCTTTTCTTTTTTCGCTACACTCACGGCAAACGGCTTAACAGCATCAAGTATCACATCTACACCAACCGAATGAGAAGCTTTGATAAAAGCTTTCTCTGCATTAGTTTTCCCAATTTTTCTTGGGTAACAATCCCAAAATTCTTTAAAGCCCAAAGAAACCGATCTTAATATGGTTTTACTTACCTGTTTAGATATTACCTGTTTATGGGGGTGTCTCTCTGATACGGGGGGGAGTGTCTCTGGGACACTAGGGGGGGTGTCAGCCTGACACTGGGGCTCAACTTCAAATGATAAGAAATACCTATTAGATGTTTGACTGCCATTTTCTCTCTTGGCCGTCTCCACACTAAGATATCCTTTTACTTGTAGATTTTTTATTGACCTAATTACAGTAGACTTTGAAAATTCTACATCTTCAACAATCTTTGAAATGCTAGGAAAGCATCCATAATCAGGATTATGTCTATTAGCCAAAGCTAACAATACCATTTTCTCATGCACAGTAAGCTTTCTTTGCTTCCATGCCCAATTAACTGCTTCAAAGGACATTTTTAATCCCCCTTGCGCTTGATGTATTTAGTGTTATTATAGTTTCCATAGATGGCGACCTCCATTTAGATGTTATTGGCCATGTCCTTGATGTAAGTAGTGACATGGCCTTTTCATTTTTCAGTATTCAAATATTTTTGCAATTTATCAATCGTTCTTCTTGAAGGCTTACCACCTCTCATGATACGACTAAGTGCGGCGTATGTCATTCCAATCCTTTCTGCGACAACCTTTAAGCGCCTGTCAGAAAGCTTTTCGCGTAGACTATTTAAGTCTTCTTGTATGTCTTCAATCTGCAATTTAAGCTCCTTTTTTTGCGAATAAGGCAAAAGCCTATTGCCTTTATTGCTCATATGGCAATACTAAGCAAGTAGCAACTTGGAGGTCAAAATGCTAAAACCGATAAAAAACCCACCTATTAGATTTGTAAAAGAACAAATAGTTATTGCGATTGCTAATAGAACAACTGATTTAATCGCCAAACAAAATAAAGGTGAAATCACTCAACTACAATTCAATACTCAAGTTTTTCCAGCTGATGCTTTTCAAGTTATAGATAAAGCAATCGCTAGTGCTATTGAACTTTATAATACTGAGGAGAACAATGATGAGAGTTAACACCTTAATGATAACGTCTATTGCTGAAGAGCTTGCTCCTTACAAAGACGATCAAGAAGCATTTTGGGATACCTTAGATGCTGAAACTGATGTCTTAGATTTGGTCGGTCAGGTTCTTAAAGAATTATCAGACGCGGAAGCCGGTATGATTGCTTGTCAGGAAATGGTCAAACGCTACTCTGAGCGAAAATCATTGATGAATTCACGCAAAGAACGGCTTAATAAAATACTTAAAACAGTTATGCATTGTTGTGATGAAACAAAAATACCTCACCCACTTGCAACAGTTTCTTTAAGAAATGGTATGCAGAGCGTGGTTATACAAGATGAAAAAGCCATTCCAACGCAACTTTGCAAAACAACAATTACCCCAGATAAGGCTGAGATCAAAAAACAGCTAAAAGCTGGCGTAGAAATAGATGGTGCATATTTATTCACCGGCGAACAAACAATATCTGTGAGGATGAAATAATGTCAAAAGAAAAATCAGAAGCTATTAAAGCATTCGCTCTATCTCAAGCTCAAATGGGTGCGGCGATTAAAAATTCTAAAAACCCATTCTTAAAAAATACATATGCTGACCTTACAGCTGTTCAAAATGCTGTTTACCCTGCTTTTCATGCTAATGGGTTTGCTATCGTACAAACCCCAAGCAAGGATGCATTGGGCTCATATGTTGAAACGTCATTCATTCACAACTCTGGAGAAGTTTTTTCAGGCAGGGTTTATCTTGAATACAAGGCCAACGATATGCAGTCATTGGGCGGAGCTATTACCTATGCCCGTAGATACGGCCTAGCGGCTATATCAGGCGTTCCTGTTGAAGATGATGATGGAAATGCGGCAACTGGCCGTGGAAATAGTAAAGCCCCTCAGAAGCCCTTAAATAAAGCGCCTATGACCCCGCCAAAACAACCTCAAGGAACACCAACTGAGCGTGGGGTTAGGTTTATGAAATTTATTGAGTCAGCTGACAGCGAATTGTTAGCATCACAACTTACCAATGGTTTTGATCTTATTGAAGAAATAAGGCAAGAGGATGCAGAGTTTGCTACAA